>Ga0065711_1026723_pt1 | contig 61385 bp, 22 predicted proteins | sample Hoacrofraction12_FD_59098 | JGI IMG/M metagenome (GOLD analysis project Ga0065711, IMG submission 59098) | Hoatzin crop microbial communities from Cojedes, Venezuela - Epithelial fraction 12 v2 (version 2) | ecosystem: Host-associated > Birds > Digestive system > Esophagus > Crop | place...
GGGGGGGGGGGGCAACAGTCATTGTAGGATTAACATCTTTACCTCCTTTTGAAGCCCAGCTTCTTCCAATCTGATAGAGATACAAAATTTGTCACTGAATATATGTGGTTCAATAGACTTACGTATACACATTTAGTAGACTAATTCCTTCTTGACCAAAAATCATTTTAGACTTCTACTTCAAATAAACAAAAAAGAAGTAAAGCTGTCACATTAATTCAGTTCCCTGATCAATCCCTCAGGGAAAGGGCCAGCATTGCTTTTATTTTAAAAGCTCATAAGATGTGTTTAATTTGGTTCCGTAGTTATTTGTTCAGTATGCAGTGCAAATTTTTCTGGCTACAGACACGGGATATGGTAAGCCTTTGCCTGGATCAATGTCCAACCTCTTTTAAGTTGTGGAGAAAGTGACTCTCTCATAAAGTTCAGACCTGCCAGACTCAATAACTCTACAAAAATGTTCAGATGAAAATTGCTTCAAGCAATCCTAGTAGAAAGCCAGCACCTCACCCCTAGTTTAAAGTTATGATCCTTATCATAATTAATTCAATAAAGAAGTAATGTACTTCAACCTAGGCATAGAGAATAATTTTCTGTCCTGACTGGTATAAACTTTCAGCTAGGGACATTTAAACTCTGGACCTGATCTTTCAGAGCAAATAATAAATTACAGACCTAGAGCCAGCAGATTATAGCCAAAGTTTAACCATCATAAATATGTTGCTAAGTCTAAGATGAAAAGGTACACTGGATAGGCATGATAAAAAGCATAATACTATTTATAAATATAACAAAAAAGTTCTTTTACTGACAAGTTAAACACTAATCGTATTTTTTGAGCTGTGAATGCACTGAAGAGTAGGAATTTATATGTGATCCTTGAAAGCTGACTTACCTTGCATCTTAAATTTAAAATCAACATTTTTCTGCTGGTGAAATATAGAACTAACTCACCGTCAAATAAACCAAGACTTTTGCAGAAGTTGTTTATTGGAAGATCTAATCTCAATTGGTTCAAGTATTGCATTTGTGATTCACCTCACTTTTGTTTAACGTTATTGCTCTGCTGTCACACCTACTCTTTGCACTGTTGTGAGAAGCAGATCCTGCCGCAGAGATGTGAGCACCTATTCTGAAATGCCCTCAGCACATGGAGGGGTAGCTGGCCTTTTGCCTGTCTGCCCATCTGAAGATTTCCATTCTTTATTCTAGATAGAAACACACACTGACAACAGTGGGCATGCGAAGAAATAGCACAGGTGTAGAGATTAGTAAACCCACCACAACCATCCTTCAATGTATTCATTGGGTTTTTTATAGTGAGAATTTAGCAGTAAGAAAGAAAGATGACTTAAAGGGAAAGAACAGGCCCACTGAGTGAACGTAGTAAAGTAGAAGAGGTTATTTTTGGACACGTAAATAAGTGTTCTTTTCCTCATCTGCTGGGATATTTTAGAGCAAATAGCCATTTTTTTAACAGCAAAGATGCAATAGCAAAGTTGAGTGTGTACTTCTTTAAACGTTAGTTTCCATTTTATCGGCTCATCTCACATTCCATTTCATTGCATTCAGTCGTTTCTGTGCTGCAGTGTGACATAACTTGCTGCAGCACTAACAGTTCCAAAACACATAAATTGCTTTTCCAAGACATATTATCCAAAACAAATATCCTCTTCTGACTAATTTAGTTTGAATATTCATAGATAATCTTTATAAGACATACTTAAAATACACAAACTACATTTATGACATGTAAGGAACATATTTTTAATCCTAATATGCATGGAGTTATATGCTGTTTCTACTGTTTGTCCTTACTGTTACCTGTGTCCATTTATATTTTATACTTTCATTTCTTACTGTATAGAGATTAACCATGTCTCTACCTTCAAAATAATGCAAAATGCAAATTGCAGAACTATTAGGAAACATTTGTGACCCAAAATTTCAATCATATCCAAGCACTGATGCATTATAAATTACAATTGTATATGTAGTTACAACAAGAGAATATGTGTAGTACCCTGACTTGCAAATGCTCATCCAGGTGAAACATCCCAATGATGAAGAGGATTCCCTGGGTTATAGCTAAGAAGTTACTGAATGAGGGAGACTGTGCAGGATTTTGACTCATACAAAACTCTCTTAATCACACCACAACATTAAGCTACCCTGAAGTGAGAAAGCAAATCTAAACTCTTTACAAGAGGCTTTGAGTAGAATTCAAATTAAATGCTTCTGCACATATATTTACTGACTGAAAATTGTTGCAATGGATCTGCCAGGATAAAACAAAATTACATTATAAAGATTTAAGAGCAACAGTTCTCACTTAAATTCTGTTTTGCTAATAATTCTATTCTAGGTTAGCTTTACTCGACCGCATAGCCTTTACACTGTGTGAATAGTTTATAGCACAGGAATTCAAACTCTCCGGTTTATTTGTGTACAAGATTAGGCTCAGATAATGTCAGTAGATGTTATTCTTTAGAAATATATTGGTATTCTTTTACTATTTGGAAAGTAACACTGTATGGTATTTCAGGTTCTTTTACACTAAATCACCTCCACTTTAGAAGTGTCTGAAATAAATTTGAGCTCACATATATGTATGTACAATCACATCATCTAAAAAATTACCCAGCAATTAAAAACGTAAAAGCAGTTCAAACGATTGATCAGTTATTTACAGCATGCACAAACCAAGATGCAAAGGAAGTAAGTCAACATACTAGAGATTGGTTGCTGTTACAGCAAATGCGTTTTTGCCAGAATGTTTGACCAACACTTGCAACCCTGCACCCCCACCCCCTTCGAGTCCCCCTTGGATTGATTAAATTGGCTCAAGATGACACCAATAATTGGCTCAAGATGCCTCTTCGACAGACCCAATGATCCATATCTTTGCATTCCCTAAAATCAGTCCTTTCAGCTCTGTGTTAGATTTAGGATGGTTTACATTGGCTCTGTCACAAACATTTTAATAAAGTCCCAGAGAAACCTCAAACTGGTGACATCATTGGATGGTGTTAAAAAAAAAGTTCCACTTTGCTGGTTAGTTGTTAGCCTTTATAATCTGATCAGAATCTTTTTTTCCACTATATTTTGTCATTCCTTTGTAACTCTCTGCAATTAGGACCATAGTATTAAAAAGAGAAAAAATTAATATTAGCTATACAGAGAAAACAATTCCAAGTATTTTGACATCAAGTAGTAAAATGCAAAAAACCAATCTCAAACATTTACTGTATCCTAAGGGCGGGAGGCCTTAAACTGCTGGGTGTGTTATTTTTGAACTATTAGATGAATTAATTACAATGAAAGTATTGGCTGATCTCATGAGGCTATTGTATAAATGAAATGCAAAATAATGTTATCAAACTCACTGGAAAGGCTAATACTCACTTCACTACTTTTAGAAAATAAATTGCAAATTCTTCAGTGTCTCCCAAGACTGTATATACATCTGGGTTCAGATAAGGCACACAGGGCCCGATTCTCTTGTAGCTTATGTACATACAAAGAAAAACATGTTCCACTGACACGAGAGGAGCAATGCTAGTTAAAGGTCTGAGGCTGCTCAGAACCACTCCCATGCTATATTTCTGTTTTTTCCTGAGCGCAAATGGATTTTTAAAAATTAACATTTTCAATCACTAACTCTTCTCCACCCCAAGAACGGAGTCGCTAAGGACCTCCACAATGCAGGCACTCCTGTTATCTGATATCTAGGCTCCTCGAGCCTTCCAGTTTTTTGAGTTTAAACAGATGACTGTCCTTGTGTCATCAGATGTTATTACTTAATTACTTCTAGCAGTGGACTTTACATAAAAAGGTTACTCTGAGTATTTTTTTCCACAACACACTGGAAAATTTGACTTGCTTTTCCTTTTGAGACTCAAAGGCTTATTTCATGTCCTGAATTTCCATACTATTGTCCTTAAAAATATGAAAAACCCAAGTAAGTGAGAGCTAAATCTACACCCATTTTAAAGCACAGGAACAGCCTGCCTTGCCAGGTGCCAGGATTTCCTGTGATAGCTAAATCTTATTTACAATGCAGTAGCATTCTGACACTCAACCACAGCCCGAGAGCCACCGATGCTAAACGCTGTACTGACACGTGGTAGATGCTCCAAGCCCTCGTCCCACCCTTGATAACTGGAAGTCAGAACAGAGTAGGTCAGCGGAAGAGGGAGCACAGAGATAGGAAACGACTTATCTAAGGTCAGTAGCAGAGCCAGCATTTGAACCCGGGTCTTCTACCCTGTATGGCGGCACATGATCAGCAGAATTTCCTGCCGCACTTGCCAATACTGTATCAGACCTCGCTAGATCTTCACACGAAGCAGAGGACGTTCAGCTCTCCACACCTAAGAAGCCTACATGGATTCAACGAACTGCTTCATTCCCAGCGTGTACAGGCAGCAGTGTAAGCACAATACGACCGGGATACTTCTACGCTGAAAGTCGCTGTGCAGCTACAAGCAATATCGGTCCCTTTCATGCTCAAGCTATTTGAGAGCAGGAGGCAGTTCGTTTTTCCTTCTTTCTTTATAAAACAAACAGTTGGGACCAGATGCTTGGCTAGTGTGAATCAGCGTCACCACATTATCATCCTCAATTTACACTTCTCACCAAAGAAAAGGGAGGCCTTTTGATTTCTACAGTCAGTTTGAGCTCCCTTCAAAAATCAAACACAAATATAAGAGCTTTGCTATCAAAACACAGAAATATTTATTTTTAACACGTTAGTTAAAAACATGATAGCATACTTTAATGATCTAAAAAAATAAACTGGCTTTCAAAACTAAATCAGCTTCCTCAACAGATATAATGCTTACAACCTGTATAAAAGCATAATGATACTGTTGCACAAATATTAGGTAAATACTGATAAAAGTATTATTTTTCTCTTTCTGTTCTTTTTCCAATATTCTTTACACTACTGACGTAAAATACAATTACTTGTAGAAAAAGCTTATTTCTTAGAAAATATTCCTTGTAAATGCTAAAAGCCTTACTCTTTCCTCCTCCTTTTTTCTTTTTTTTTTTGAAGAAAAAACACACTAGGATAACTGCAAGCATATTTCCAAAATAAAATGAAAAAGGTGATTTTCCAGGTTTCAATATGTAACAGGTTTTTAAATTATCCAATACACTGTCTTGATTCTGTACAAATGTTCCCTTCCTTCAAAGAGACAAAAAAGCATGTACTGCCAGATCTGATTGTATGTAGAGAGTGGATCTGATCCCCTTGTCACTAAGGTTACTAATCAAATTTCCATCCAATATGCTCATGCAGGATTTCCTGATCAAACACTTAAATCTGCCCCCTCTGCACCCCCATTAGCTAACATGTTTTATATGTAGCGAGGTCATCAAAAGTGTAATTCCCTTAAAGAAACCTAATCCTGCCCTCTTGTCAACCAGCAGATAGCTAATAACGCTTTCTATCCTACATTTTTTGAACATCAATAGCATACCAGAAATTAAGATCTTATTTTAATCTCACAACAGATGTTCAAAACAAAGGTATCACATATGTACGTTACATGTATTTAAAAACAGTCAGGTGAAGAAATATGGAAGTTTCATACAAGACTAGCTCGCTTTTTTCCCCGGAAAATATAAGGTAGATTTTTGTTTCTGTTTGGGCTGGGTAAATATCCCGCAGAGCCTAACGAAGTCAGGTACCTGGACCACAGTATCATTTCCCTGTTGAAACAATGGGACGTTTGGAGAGAACCTCAGGCTGGTCCCCCAAACGCAATCACTTGGGAAAGCTGCCGAGGCGACACAGACCTGTTTCAGCGGGTTGCTCACAACTCGTGTGTTCACCCTCAGACACGCTCCCCTTTCTTACACGGATTTCTAGAACTTCTCTGCTCTGAATACTCACTAGATGTTTTATCACTGCCTTTGTCTTTCTTCGTATGAAAAAAAAAAAGGCAAACCAAAAGAAGAAAATTATCAGATCTATTTCAAACAAGACTCCATATTGTTAACTAAGGTGGTTTTCGTTCTCAAAACCACCTTTTTTTTTTAATAAAAAAATGAAAACTTCAAAACGTGCTTCAAGGTTTGTTTGGGTTTTTTTTGTTAATGAATTTCTTTATTAACAGTTTGAATAAGAGTTTTCACTAAAGAAATATAACTTTCACTGTGATCTTTTTGGTGGTCTGTGTGTGGGTGTGGTTTGGGTTTTTTTCTTTTTTTCTGAGCAATGGTCACAATCAGAATAGCAGAAACGGGTCAGGAAATTTAACCTGACTGGTCGAACTCTGGGCTGAATCTGGAAGGTCTGCAACGCCCAGGTTTGTCAGAACTCAGTGGATTATATGCATCTGAATGGCAAAACAGATTTAAAATGCTGTCTATTTCAACTTAACATTTGCCCTAGTCATTGCCGAATTTCAATATGAACTCTATGGACTCAGCTTCAGCAGTCAGCAACTTCGGCATCTAAATGAAATTCTTAATTGCGTGTGCTGTAGTTCAATTATTTTTTCTCTTATGTATGGTCATTTAACAATTTTTTAATATGTAACGAGAACAACTGCAATGTAATCCTTGTGTTTTCAGTTTTAGTTAGTGGTGTTTTATGAAGTCAATACATAATGTTGACAGATCTGAATAGTACTTCGTACGGAATTCTGTGGGACCTTCTAAAAATATTTTAAGTCTAACTGAATCATTTCAACTACTGTAAATGGTAAGAAAATGTATTTTAAGCATATAAATACCATTTTGAAAAATGTTGAGTTTCAGGTTTTATTGATTTTAAAATAACTTACTGAATAGAGTTAAGGACAATGAGCATAAAAAGATTATTTAATTTATTTCATGTTTTTCTGTACAATAGCTTTAATGGAAAACAAGTGGACGGTTTACGCTTTAACTAGAATAAAATTTAATATAACAATGTAGGGGAGCAAACTTAACTACAAAACTAGCTTCAGACAATCGAGGAATACTAGGTGTATGAGCTTTTTCAAATAGAGCATTTGGTATGCTAAAAATCAATTTTCTTTTTGCCAATGAGTTTTTTTCAGGCTTTTCTCTTATATTGTACAACATAGACATTTTTAAACACTGAAATGATAATCAAACAGTTTCTAGGTGGTGTTTAAAGACATTTAAAGGAACTGCTCAGATTTTAGTTGAAAAAAATTAAGAAAGGGTTCAGGAAAATTGAATTCTTGGAACAAATTACATAACAAGAAAATAATGTGGACACTAAGTTTTTATTTGTTTGTGTAAAAAAATAATTTGTTTACTTGTAAACCTGGAATTTTCAATTACTATCCTAGTCTGAAATATTAATTTTGATATGAATAACACTATAATTTAATTTCTAATATGATCTTAAGCTTTGTTTTTATTCCCAGCATATTTAATACACTTAGAAGTTTATCAAATCGGCCCCGTCATTGAAAAGGAAAGAACTGAGTAGGTTTCCAAACAGTAATGATTCTCAATGAGAGATTTCAAATGAAAACAGTGAGAAGTTATGCAAACGCAGCTGATATTGCATCATACTCCCAAATCTTCTCTAAATTATCTCTATGTCAGGGAGCCATACTAAGAGAATGAGTTTTTGTGAAAGTGTATCAGATTAAAAAAAAGTTTGGATAATATCAGTTTACTGCGAGATCTAAGAGATCATTACATTTTATTGCAATTAGCAAAGTTTTTAAGTTCCTTTTTTGGTTGTTTGTGGGGAAGCTGTTTCGTTTTAAAGCTATAGCTTGATTTAATGTATTACCTCAAAGAATTACTTTCCCTCTTTTTTGCCAACACAAAACCTTTTCTGATTTTAGTGCCACCATGAGCTAAATAAGTAGATCTTGTCCGAGGGAGAGATACATTGAATGCTGACAGAAGGAGGAATCCTTTAATACGAGCTGTGTTAGAAGTCTGTCTGAACTGGTTCTACTTCCTGCACAGGGAGGCAGAAGGGTCCCCGGTAAAGACTGTATGTCACAAAGTGTGTCTACAACTGAAAGAAGAGACACGGGAGAGAAACATCACTGACCTTAGTTACATTTGACAGAACAAAATGTGACTGTTATGGGTGCTCTTTGTCATACATTGTTGTAAAACATCAAAAAGGTAAGCCCTCAGACTTAGTGCAAATTTTGGAATAAGATTATACGGTAGAAGGCACCATCGGCCTAAAGAAGTTCCGTATTTCTTCAGTTGCCAACACGACAGACTATAAAAATCTGCCAAAATCATGAACATTAGCAAGAATTCAGTTATCGCTCAGTTACAGAATACAGCCCAAAATGACGCAGAACAAAAACTCTCACTACAGGTTTACGGTTGCCAGTTTTGACATACTATACATGGCTACAGCACTGCGGTGACTGAATTAAGTACCAGGAATATGGCTAGGATGTAACTGATATATACAGAGAGAGTATCAAATTAATATTAGAAATTTTGTATGTATATATGTATGTTTGGCTTTCATTTATATGTTTACATAGATGAGTTTCATAAGAGAATAGTAAATTTTAGTTTATACATACAGCCTTTTTAATTTATTATGTAATAGCAAAGACATACTGGTGCAACATATAATAGACATGAGAATAATAATTCTTTTTAATGATCTTCATGACAGCTAGCTATGTGGTTATGCCCCACTAAGCTGATAACATCAGCGGCAGAAGATGCAAGATTCGCTTGTCTATCTAAACTTCACAACCATTTTTCTCATTAGAGTCACTTATCTATGTATTTATCTGTGAGGTTTGTTGTAAGTATCACTTGTGCATGAACAGATTCATTTTCAGTGCTTCTGTGTATCACCAGCTTTATTTTGAGGACATGTGACTGAGCCACACATATTAAGTGATTGCTGAAGTTAGACAAGAAGTTGTTAGTGACAAAGTGAAAGTCAGGAGCCAAAGCTCAGTCTTTCCAACTCCAAAGTCTTCGTGTGAAAGATCATCCTATTCTATCGTTTATCTCTCTATCAAATGTAGAAGCCCCCTCTTCTCCTTGTGTCCCCTGGAACAAACCCATATTCCCTCTCAGAGTGCGTAACCCTGGGAAGATGTGTACTGCTCCTGAGGCAGACATTTAGGCAGGAGGGCAGGGAGGAACATTCATCACCACAAATCAGAGCTGTAGACAGATTACAAAGAGAAGCATACTGTTTTCTAAGCCTTTGCCCAGCTGTCCACCTTGAGCTTTTTAAAAAATAAACTCTCTGAAAGCCTAAGTATTTCTCGTACCTGTTATTTATACAGGATGAAACTCAATTCATCCTTTTAAAGACAGAGGAACAAGTATTTATTCAGAAAGGCCATCTGGTAAAATGAAACTCAATCCGACTGTCAGGCTGCCTGAAAATTTAATTCAGAATCTTCTACTGCAGCCTAAAGTAAAATAAAAATTGCAGCCTCTGCCTTTTCTTGTGGTGTTGCTGTGTCTATTCATTCCTTACTGGAGCCTTCCACATCTAGATATGCACACCTATATCAGAAGAAAACATCTGCTGGCAGAGAACGTAGCACAGCAAGGGCAGGAAGGGAGGACCATGGCCTTGTATGTCATGGGAACTTTCACCAGTTCTCTTTGAAATAGAATACAGTGACTGTGAAAGAAAGCTGGGCACTTAATGATCATTTGTGTCTTTCAAAATTTCTTGCTCTCTTCCCTCGCACGTCTAACATATACATTGCACTTCAAACACATTTTTGTCTGTGATCGTTTAGATTCTGGTTATCTGTTGCACACCTGTGTCCCATAGGTGTTAGAGAAACACTGACATTGTACGTATTTAGACACATCACCTCGGTGTTCTGGCTGGTTAAATCTAGAGAGGGAGTGGACGAGTATCAGGGCAAAGGGGAACAGAAATGTAACTTTCAGATTACTCTCAAAGAATAATATGACCTTGTACAAGTATCCGTGATTGAAAGGTACTCAGAACCAGCACTGCACAGAGAAGTCAAGCGGAAGCCCAGAGTCTGTGACTTGCCCAAGGTCACCCAGCAGCCAGTGACAGGAATGGGAGCTGGCCAAGGTCTCTTGATTCCCATAAACATGCCTTTATTTTAACACAGACTGTGATGCTGACATGCAATGACACATCTCCCAGCAAATATTTAGTATACATATGCTTCAAACTAGCCTTACGGATACCCACAGGTATATAAGGCTAACAAATACGCTTAAAATAGAAATGCTAAAAAGTAAAAGGCAAAATGTTAAGATTTCTTGGGAAAGTTGCGAAGAAATCCGTGGCACGGTTCCTTATCTCTATTCCACACTCAAAGGTAAATATTTCTTGTTTGTTGGTTGTTTGAAGAACTGAAGGCTTCATACCAGAAGTCATACATGTTTGGTTTAGACAGGAATATTTTGATTTTGAAGAGGGAGGTTTTGGTACTCTCTGTTAATTGTTTAAAAACAGATACACTGTAGAGTCAATAGAGAATAAAAACTCTTTTCTACTTGTTTTGTCCACTGCAAATGAAAGGACTTGTAATAGCTTTTTCTTTTCTTGCTTGGTTGTATGTTGATCAGATATAGCCGCCTGGATAATAAATTTTGTATAAAATTTAAAAAAAAAAGGACTTTAAGAAGCCTCCAATTTAATGAAACAGACAATTTTTGTTTGTGTTTGTGGATTAAGAATTTGAATATATTTCCTTAGACATTTTCCTCAAAACTAACAAAGAACAAAAATTACCAAAAAACAAATACAGAAGAAAAAAAGAGAAACCTAATCCTGGAATCTCTCATCAAAGAATAACTTAATTTTTACATACTGACACTTTGGCTTCAGGGAAATAATCATTTATGTTTTGCAATTACTGCATTTTCCCCACATTTGTTTTTTTAATGGTTGAAATTAAATTAGTCAAATTAGACATCAAGTTACTCCATAAGCAACAATTTAGACATTGGTCTAGCTTCAGTTACAAAATACACAACCAAATCTACTTGTTCTGTTTCATGTCATAAATATGGCCACAGGGTACTTCTAACAGGCTATGTGTTAAAAAGAAATAAAATAGTAGAAATACTGTAAAATACTAGTCTGAAAAAATAATAATATTCCTGTTCCTTCTGAATGGGAATTTCATTGAAGTAAAATCTGCAAATTTGGGCCTTTGGTGCAGTCCTGCAGCATATTAAAATTCAGAGGAAACTGAAAACTCTGATGCAAAATATTAATTTGGAGGAAACCAAAACTGCAATTAAAAGGAGAAAAAAAACTAGACAGTGGCATGCATATGTGGTTTGTTTCGGGCTTTTTTGTAGAGCTCTGTTCCTCATTTACTGAGACTTTAATATCTAGCTTGCAACAACTACAGCAAGACTTTCCTACCACTAGCCTCTTCCTCACTCCAACCCAGTAGTTTAACAAAAGCTCGGTTATTTCTGATGGAGAACCCTGCTACAAACCTTAGACAAACACTTCTCAAAACACATCTACTGCCTGTATGCTAAAATGGTAGCAAATGACGAGAATGGGACCTCAGGTATGGTTAATGTTAATTTAGGCCATATCTATAAAAGACATCTGCAGTCTACACCAACTGTTTCAAAAGCATTTTAGAGCTGGGTGATGAAGTGCGCGCTTCTCATAAAATGTTTAAAACAGTATTGTCTCCATCAAGACTTTCTTGTTAGTGCCACACTTAGGCACAGACAATGTAGCAGATGTATATGGAGAGCTGGGCACAAGCAGGTCTTGAGCGTGGCTCCCGGCTCTGCTACGGATCAAAGGCATAGCCTTAGCCAGCTCACCTGGTCTGCTTCCCCATCCTCCTCTGCAAATACTCCTAGCAGGGGCCAGAGAACAGAGGGTCTGTTTCATAGTAAATGATGAAGTCATCACAAAGCATGAGAAATATTACTACATACAACCCTCTGAAGATGGGCATTATGGCTAATAAGTAGTTGCACTGACCGTTCAGAAAACACCACCACCACGGTATCAGTATAACTCCAAAAAGAGGACCATTTCCCCTGGAAAATCCACCATGAAGCATGAAGCAAGCAGCACTTACAGAACTTCACACCATTTTTCAGTGATTGGCAGGAATCATCTTTTGGGGAAAGACAGGCAACAATAAAATAGCTGCCTTGGAAAAGATGCCTGTGAAAAATATACCTACGTGGGCTCATTGCCTAGGCTTGAGGCTAGGGAAAGCTCAAGTCCTTTGCCACGCACCATGTCAGGGTAAGACTCACTTGTAGGCTGGGCAATGGCTGTAATCATTTCGCTGGGAACTGCTGCATGCTGAACTCTCTTGAAAGTTTCACTCACTTTGTAGACTTTTATTGCCAGAAGCACTATATCACTTCTGATTGATCCAATTTAAAGCATTTATGCAGACCGTTGCATGTACGCTATATGCAACATGAATACACTGCACAGTAGAATGTGTTTTTTTGCCAAACATAGTACCTTCTTGCCAGAAAGTCTTACCCAGCAGTGGCAGAATGGAAACGAATAAACAAGGTGCTGGAGAAAATGATTAACGTATGTGCTGCAGCTTCGCTTCCAATCCAAATCGACTGAGTTCTGGCATACAGATAGTTGCAGTTTAGCTCTTTATTCCAGAAAACTGACATCCAACGAACAGTAATCCTACCAGAAGTGCCTAGAGATAGCCCAAATACACAGTCAAATTTGTTTTGCAATGATTATATCCATGGCAATGCTGAACTGAAGAGCTTGGTCTTAATTTCAGCATTGTAAATTCCCAGTATTTTACTTCAAGTTGCACAATGTTTGATATTTCTAGCTTGTGAAGGCATGCAATTTGACAAGTCCTATACTCTTTTAGTTAAAGAAAATTGCTCACGCTCACAGCTGTGGGAAAAATCTGAATGGTAAAACCCCTAAGCACCCAAGCAATTCAAAACCAGAAGTCAAATAAATACAAAATGTCACTTTTTAAACTCCCCCAATTGTTAAGCCTCCTCTGATTTTCTGAGGACCTGAACTCAGGACTTCTAAATGCTGTTACTGCAATATTGTTAACAAGCCTTAATTTGCTGGTTTAAGTTAAGGCCCTTATCTGTCTCAGAGGTTCTCTCATCACTTGATTTTCCAAACCATATGCATGTCATAGGAAAAACTAATAGATCTCTAAAGATGGAACAGAGGATGGTAAAGGCACAAAGAAATCAGCATTATCAGCATGGGAAAAACTATGTATCCCCTTGCCCAAAGGAAATAAAATGGAGTCGAAATTTGACTAGACCGAGATCAGAGTATAAGCCTATTCTTAAGACCTTGCTGCTTAAATAAATTTTGCTTCCTTCATAGAATCACATAAGTAAGGGGAAAACACATTCTGGGACTTGTCCTTCTCAAATCAGCTATTTGCAAGCTACGCTTGCATCCTTCAGCAACATGACAGAAAGTTACAGGGGGTCCTCAATCAGAGAGGCAGAACACTTGTTCCTTGAAGAAGGATGCCCGTCTCAACATATCCGCAAGGTTTTGCATCTCACAAGGCAAAAGAAGACTGTGTGACCTCTTTGCTAATGTCGCCGTTGTGGTTCTGTTAAGGTACATAATATCAAAGTACTGATGCTGTAAAAGGCTTGTATGCTGCAAGTGTCCTATAGGGCCATGTCCAAGCTACAAGGGCTGCTATGCAATGAGGGATGTCACATGTATTATTTTTTGACGTGCATGCACCTAACCTAAGAGATTTTTTAAAAAAATTATTTCTGCAGTAGCTGCTTAGCAGGAACCTAGCTAAAAAGCATTCAAAACCCAGAAGAATATTGCTGCCTGTGCAGTGCAGTAACTGTACAAGCTAAGAAAAGCCGCACTTGATCAACACAGTACCCAGCCTCCAGGAATCATTATTTTGTTTCCTTCGATTCATACTATAGTCAAGCTATTACACAACAAAGTCCAGGGGTCTCTCTACTGTCTCCCATTTCATAGTCAGGGAGGTCCTTTCAATCTCTTTTATGAGCTGAGTGCCAAGGAAGAGGTTAGCCATTTGCTAAAATGTTTGGCTCAGTCATCACCCACAGCCTTTTGCTTGCCGAAAAGGAATTAGGAGAAATGAGTGCAGGGGAATAAGAACAGATCAGAAAAGGAAGCAAGAGGATAACAGGAGAATGCTAAGTGAGCAGTTTTAGCAGCAAAATACTTCAGAGGAGGGAACACCTGATGTATACGAGTCTCTGAAACAAGTCATATGAGGGGGTATTTTTTACCGGTATTTCCAGTCAAGCAGAGAAAATAAGATGATTAAAAGCTGTCTGTTGATGGACACGTGCTGTTTCCTACAGCACGGAGTCTGCACACCTTCTCCAGTTGATGGACATGGGGCCAAACCTCTGGAACACTTGATATCACAGTCCTAATTAGGACAACTTGATCACTCTGCCTTGCAAGAGGTGGCAGCCTTTTCCAAGTCCGCTCTGACAATTCTTAAGTATTGATCTACAACACAGAAGTAGTAAGTGCAGAGGGCAGCATTTTCAACAGACAAATTGTCCTGCCCAATCCTGGTAAATGTATGTTGTCAGTTCTAATACAGATTACAACGTCTTTTTAACAACTATGAAAATCTATTTATTATTTGGTATAGCCATAAAGTAACATTGCAAATATTTTCCATGCGCCTGTATTAAATTTTACATTTATTGAATTTTGGTTTGTTTTTAAGGCTCTATTATTATTTTATGGTAGCTAATTGTGTATTTTTCTTTCTTTTTAAAATGACTACCACACTAAACAGTCACACTGACCCTCAAAGACAATTTGCACATGCTACTAAAAAAACACTGGTTATTATTGATTAATCATAACCTTAATATCACAGGTTTCTGCTGAAAAACCTTCAGGTAGCTCAACATACACAGAGATCAGGAAAAAAGATCTGAAAAAAAGGAAAATATGGAAAAGAGATATATATGCATATACATATGCCTCCCCATGACCAGTTAGGAAACACAGGTGGTATTCAAAACCAACTGTCTACTAGAAGGACACAGATTCATAATTCAGTAGTAAAGCCCAAAGCGGATACCTTTTATGGGCCCATCCAACAGTGTTTGATCAAGTGTATTACCTCTAATAGCACCATCTTGAAACTTTTTAAAGAACATTTATCTGTAAGAAAAGTTCTGTAAAAGCGCTAGGTTACTTAAGGGCTCATCCTTTTCTGATATCGAGAAATTCTTGTAACTTGGGATATGGTCTTGAATAATTCCTTCACAGTAACATTTTTTTGGGAAATACCAAAACTGGATCTGCTGAGCACACCATGCTACCTCATCTGCTCATTAGATCTTGAAACATACTTGCTAAGTAAATTGCATACCATATTGACCCACAATGACTCACTCTTGTTCTCACCTATCCCTAACTATTCTGTTCATGTTTATTTCACATTTTAACTGTAAGCCCTATGGGACCAGGATCATCTTTTGCTCTGTTTGTAGAATACTTTACTCACAGTGGTCCAGATCAATGGATCATGAATGCTCTGGTCATAAAAATAATTAGCATTTACTGTCATAAATGAGAGGTTTTCTATTGACTTCAACAAAGCCTGTGTCTCTGCCTCTCTTCAGTCTCTCTCTGCGCTTGTGTCTGCATATCCCATTGATTAATTCTCCACACATCCCTCCCCACTGGTATTTTATATCAGAAGAAAGAAACACAGATTTTCAGAATAAGAATATGCAAATGAGAACAGCTTTGCCTCAGTCTTCTCAGATTTCTTGGACTTCTTTATTGTGGCAGCCTGTATTTATATTTTTTTCTGGAGAGTGTAAAGCTGCAAAACCTCATTGCAGAACTATGGCAATAAAAACAAATAATGTGGCAATTGAGATAGCAACATTGGCAACAGTATCTCCTGCTCTGTTAAGTGCAGAATTAAGCTGGTTGTGCTGCAAGTGGGACAAGCTTTCGAACAGGCAGATGGCACAGAACCAAAATACTTCTTTCCTGCTTGACAAATTGTTTATTTATATAGGCATAAGATGTTATGCTAGAAGCGCTCTAACAGTGGTGTTGAACAACCTTCTGCTGTTCATCAAAGGCTGTGTTAGGCTGCATTCCACACGGGTAAGAAAGCATTTTAACGTATTATTTAGCAGAATGAATACGAACATTTCAAGTTCTTTAAGCTTAGATCCTGAAAAAGGATTTACCTACAAAGAAGCCCATTCTATTTAGGAGGACCTTTGGGTAATAAACAGGTGTATTCAAACATACTGAATTGCACTTACACTTTCAGCTTGTGAAGTTTTTCACTCATGGTTGACGGTATCCAGACTCCCTGATAATCTCTTCCCATACTATTTTCAGTTAAGCTGTGTGTGTCTAAGAATGTCCTAGTAGAAACCAATACAACAAAAGAAACTACAGATCTCTTCTCCACTCATTTCAGCTCTTACAGACCTGATGAAAGTCATAATTATTTGCTATATTTACCCTATACATTTTTTTAGTGAGGCAGTCAATATTTATAACATTGCTGAATTAGTATTCAGAACAGTCACATGTAAGAACAAGGGGATGTTTCCACAAACTGATACATCAAATGACCTAGTACCTGCATTTCCAGTGCCAGAAGAGTCATAGAATTTCACTTAGGAAATTTAATATAAGTGTAAAAGGTTCTCTTTCTCTGAATTGAGGCTTATGTACCTAAATGAATCTTCTACAGAATTGCTCCTGTGATTAAAATTAAGCACACAGACCATTAGAAGCTGTTTACATATTTAGTAAATTGTTGATACATGTTTATTTTGGGATGGAATTCTAGACTGCACAGTTCAAAAGACAGAAAAGAATAGGATGAAAAGAGTGCTTATGCCCTCTGTTTGCTCAGTTTAATTAGTAAACAGGAAGTTTACTTGCATAGAACTTAGCTTATGACAGACATGCTTAAAATTTTTTGTAATTATTAAAATAAATTCTGCTATAAAAACTTAGATTTGTGTCATTATTGAAAGTAACCTCGGGGAGTGTAGAGTTTGATTAAAAATACATGGCTACTATTTCAGTAGTCACTTAAATAATCAGTGAGAGCTGCAGCAAGGAAACTCCTTATGTGTAGCATAAAACATACTTATGAAGACTCTCGAAGTCTTCAGAACACTTGTGGTTGTCTGTGTGGATGGAAAGTGACTTTAATCACTGGCTCCCAACAGTGCTGAGAAATGGAGTTCAGTAAGCTCTAACTGTTGAGGAGTTGCCAGTTGTGTTTGGCTGAATCAAAGTTTATGACTGAAATCTAAGTAGTTTATTTGGAAAATGATCTTTAGAACAGGGCAAAATTTTAAGAGGGCTTGGTAAACAGCGAAATTAAGTCTATCTGATCAGAGATAACCACAAGCCTGAGAATTTAAACTTCTGATTATTTGCAATATAGAAGGCATGGGAGGCCTAAGTAGCAGAGAAGAGTCTAAACTCCTCTCTGGAAATCCCACATTAACATCATGCCCTGTGGATGAGGAAAGAAGACCTTCGATATACCCCATGAAGATGGGGATGTTGAGGTGTACAAGGTTTTCATTAAGTCAGTAAGAAAGGATTACAAAAGAATCGTTTTCTCACTTTAAAAGGACATTAGAAAACCTCAAACCAAAGAAGGCTGGTGGGAAAGAGCAGCTCCAGAAATGCACATACATTAAAGTTTTCTCAAGCCAAGAAGTAACGGTGTATTTCCTGATACAGCCCTACACAGCACAAGCATCAGTATAAGAACCGTTTCAAAAAGGTTGATTGAGTCCAGTAAACATGGAAATGACAATTTATTTCATGCCAGCAGAACAGTGCATTATATACTCTCTTAAATGTAGACATCGCATAAATTCTGGAGAACATCAAAATGGAATTCTCTGTGCGCTGTTATGAAATGCAAGAACAGCAATTGTGAAGTGTTACATTATAATTGTGCAGTGGTTAAGTGAATGCTTATAAAATAAACCCCTATAGTTATTAGGCTGCTGGGAGACCTTATGCAGCCTTTCAGTATTTAAAGGGGGCCTATGGGAAAGATGGGGACAATCTTTTTAGAAAGGCCTCTTGTGACAGGACATGGAGTAATGGTTTTGAAGTCAAAGAGGGCAGATTTAGGCTGAGTATAAGGAAGACATTTTTTACCATGAGGGTGGTGAAACCCTGGCACAGGTTGCCCAGAGCGGTGGTCGATGCTCCATCCCTGGAAACATTCACGGCCAGGTTGGACGGGGCTCTGAGCAACCTGACCCAGTTGAAGATGTCCCTGATCACTGCAGGGGGTTGAGCTAGATGGCCTTTAAAGGTCCCTGCCAACCCAAAGCATTCTGTGATTCTAGGAGTCTGTGATTCTATGACACTAGTGTCACATGTCTGTATATGAGCTTGTAATTTCGTAAGGTTTCTTGCCTGCCGTTTGTGACAAACTGTGCCTCTGATGTAATTTTAGGCATAAACATGCATATGTTTATTAAATTGTTTTCATTGATTCCTCCCACATTTGTTGGAATACTGTTATGGACCCATGGCCACATAGTAGTGAAAGGTCTTCATCACTTTTGCTGCCAACATAATTTTATTATCACAGTTGCATATCTGTGCAGCCTTCACCGCTGGATTAGGGACCACTCTATATCCTTACACTGAGATAAGTTTCTTTATCAGAAATGCAGGTTTTTTTCCCAGTTTCCTCTTCATTTTGATATTTCTTTAAAACACAGAAAAATCTTCCTCCACAAATAACCTAAGCTTACTACACAGAAAGAAAATGCTTTGAAATTAAGTAAGTATAATCAGACATTTTTAGGGCACATTTCATAGAATCATAGAATCATAGAATTTCCTCTCACTCTGAGCTAGACACATGAAACACAAACTGCTCTGCCCATTTCTCTCCACTGACTGTAAGGGAAACCCAGATGTAAAGGAAATGCAGCCGAATGGCTCAGACATCCATGTCCCCACTTCCTACATTCAGACACAGATCAGATCAATCCACCTTGCACAGACACTAACTCTGCCTTTCTTTTAGACGGCTGCCTCTGCAGTGAGATGTATCTGGAGCTCAGCAAGTGCTTACAGCCCATAGAAAGACTGAGAGGAAAGCAACCTGCAGTGTACATTTACACATTACCATAAAACAAGCCCTTCAGGATTCCCAAAATTTTACACTGGATATAGAACTGGCTTAGGAAGAGGCTATGGGACAGCTCTTACATTGCAGTGAAGTCTGAGATTATTCTGAACATTAATAATTTCCTAAGTGCTACAGGTATGTGCAAGTGGTTCCCATCCCTGAAGGATTTATGCTCAGATTCAGTCCTGCTGAAATTTTTTGGAGTCTTTGCATCAATTGCCTTAAGATTTTATGGGGAGCACCAAAAAACCATCCAAGATGTTTCAAAACTGCTTTTGTACTTTTTATGTACTAACATGTACAAATTTAAAACCCATGGCTGTAAGAACTTTAAGTAATTTAAATATCCATGCCCTCTGCAGTCCCTCCAATCTTATACGTGTTTACAGTAGGTATGGCACAGGTTTAGAAATAAGACCTATAATTCAGCAGAACAAAAAAGAAAAAAAATCTGGAAAGAATGTCTCCATATCCCCAAGCAGTCTGTGTGGCCTTTGCTCATCAGGGAAGGTACTGCAGATACAAACACGCAGCCCAAAGCATTTTTGTTCCTGTGAATGCAGTTCACAGGAAAAATATACATAAAAAAAGCCACTCAGAATGACTCTCTTTCACAATAAAAATAATTTTGCACACAAGGGGAGAAAAGTATTCATGACTAATTTTCTCGCTAGTTGTTAAGCATACAGCTGTTTATTGCCTTTTGTTTAAGACATAGTTTACTGCATGTTTTAGAAATGAATGGGGGGACTGGATTCAAGCAAATATTTTTTAATGGCATGTCACAGGCCACTATTGATCTCTCTTTTTTCAAACCTGCATCTATTACTTTCCACTAGAAAGTCTTCACAGAAAGAGGAACTTCCCTAGAATTAAAAAGGTTTCTTTTATTTACTACTTATTTTGTCCTACATGGCAAGAACAGAAGATTTCTGGTCCGTAAGTAAGCCAATTTGAGTTGTACATTCCAGCTCACGAGGCAATTATGGCCAAGTTAAGAGGAAGTTAATAACAATGTTATATTTGGTTTGTCTCCAAGCATGCTTTCACAGTTTTGATAGCTGACAAGAGAGATGGTCAGTTTATGCAAGACAAAATCCACTTACCACTGAAGTTACTTGGCCAGATTTTTCACAGTCTCCAGTAATAACCAAATGTATAAATGAATCCCGCTACTAAAAAATAAGCCTTGATCCAATACATGTATTTAGTATCTTTGTTCTCCAATAGAAAACACATTATTATTGTACTGTACTGGTGCATATAAAACCATGTCTCCTATTATGTGATGGTAAGTTTCACGGCAACTCTCTTAAGCAAAGCAGCAGGCAGGGCAGTACTTCTCATTCACACACAGCCCTGCTCTTGCCCGCGTTTTAGCACTGCAGCCTCTATGCTGCCCAACCAAGCATGTGAAACAGCTCTGGAGCCAATGCTTCTAGGACAATCTTTCCTTCAAGCCACTCTATCAAATGCAGAAATTTCAGCAAAATGGGGTGGACTTTGAATTATATACATAGCGGGAACAAAAACCTTTTTTAGTTATAACACCTGAAAGAGCTGTAAGGCAATAGTCCAAGCATTGGTTCCAGAGTAATTTTTATTAGGATGAAATATCTTACTGGAATGAATCATTACATATGGTTGCCTTTACTGCTTCTACTGATCCTCTTTCCCATGCACTCACTGACCTCTCTGACTTTCTGAATAAATCTAATAGTGGAGCTATCCAAAGATATCCTTGGAAACTTGCAGTCTAGTGACACAAGAGGGATATGTTTCCAAATACTGAGAGAGTTATCCCCAAGGATATTTCCTATGGCAGGCCTGGCAAGTATGGAAGCTGCTATCGTCTTATTTTGTGCTCAAAAAATGCCCAAGAATTGAAGGAACTGTTGCCAAAAATATGCCGTAAAATATTAGGGGATGACAGAGTTAATCATAAGTTTTTAAGCTGGTGAAAAAACAGCTCAGATTCTATTGCTCAGTGTGGTAGCTGGAATGCAGGCTGTGTCCATCAGGAGAAAATTTGAAAACACACCTGAAAAACATTTCAATGTCCACCTAAACAAACACAGACTCTTGGTCACTTACAGAACTAAGATTGACTCATAAGATCTGAGAATCTCTCTTATTTTCTACAAAACTCTAACTTTAGAAAAACTTAATTTTAACTGATATGCTTACACTAGGTGCAAACTAATTTTACTCTTCTATATCTAAATGTCTAAATTTGCTTTAAACACAAGATTTGGCATAATCAGTATATAGAGAGATGAAGGGAAACTGAGGCACATAGCAGTGATGTGATTTCTCATGATGTCAGAGGGAACCAGTGGCCAAGTGGTCGAATCCACCAGTTATCCAAGTTATCATTTACAATGTAGAAAAATAACCAGGTTCATAATTTAAATTGATTTATTATGGAAAGATATTTTTCAAAGTTAATGTCAGTGGACTTGCATGACTTCTAACACCAACATGGCAAAAGATGTCAAACAAACTTGCAGCAAAATGTTGCAAGTTTAATAATGTGCACTGAAAAGTGACACAGTGCATGATGCCTAACCTGATTTTTCAGGCAAATTAAAAAAAAAACTTGCAGCGACACACAACATTTGTGTCTGAGTTCCTGTCCTACGGAAGAGCACACTGGAGCCAGGAATATTAAATAATTTCTAAGAATATGTCAAAAAGGATTGATTTTGTGAGCAAGCAGATCTCTGTAATTTGCAAGAACAGGAAGAAGATGAATCACTTTCTGAACAAAGGTAAAGCTGAAGCTTTCCTAGTTTTCCATTTCTAAGAAAACTGACTTGTGTGTGTGTGCAGTCTAGGATCTGTTGGACTGTCCAAGTGGCACTTATCCTTCCCAGATGTTCACCATTGACCCAACAAATCTGGGCTTTTGTTCCAAAGTTACCTGTATACAAGGATGGTGTCTTCTCACTGTGGTGGGGAAATTGTTAGCAATTAGAAAGTATTGTACAGCTGTGAATACTGAAGGTATTATTTCTGTTCAGTCACTGAAGACAATGACATTCAAAATGCATCTACCAGGCAGTGGATCCCAAATGTCTGCTCCGGTGACAAGCTGACAAAAAAGTCTGCATTTGGATACCGTATTCCCCTTGAATATAGTTTAAATTGCTTTGTTGCAGATCAGGGACTTCATACATGATCAGACACTGAAGACACTCAGGACATGAAAACCTTAATTTTAATTATATTGCCATCATAATTTAAATTATTATTGTTTGCCATTTACTGGCAATGACAGAGTCAGCAATGTCATGAATCTGTTCTAATCCTCGGTGCTTATTCAGACCTGAAGGTTCCCAGACCCATTCATAAAGTGCGGTTAAGGGAAGCATCTTATAATAGATGGGGGCATTTTACTAGCAAATGTTTACATGGCTTCTGGGTAGAAGCTTTTCATTGACTTTAGTCATTGCCATGTTGAGTGTTAGTTTTCATATTTTGACATCAGAAGACCATCCTAAGCCCTTGGGGGAGAAGCAGCAGGAAGGAATGGAAGCAATACATAGCCTGATCTGACTGCTAGGCCACCAGCTGGGCAACACAGAACTTGTCAAGCTTTCACATGTCTTTTCTCAGCTTGCAAAAACCCAGGGAAAGACTGTGTTTTCGGGGCAGCCAAGCGTTTCATCCCAAGGTGTTATTGATTTGGGAATGCTTGAACTGTTGAATGCCCAAACTCCAAACGGTTCTCAGTTTTGAAGGGTAGGTAAGTACTACTCCATGAAAATAGAGCCTTTAGGTAAATGGAGATAAAACATCCAGGCACAGACAGATCAAAATCAGCATTGGTTTCAGGAAACATCAGCCCACGTGATCTTTGCAGAAGGGATTTCTCCATTTGCCAATATAATTTTTTCTTTCATAGACAGGTGCTGCAAGACTCTTGGAGAAGTTCAAAGGCAGAGCTCACAACAGCTTCTTCCCCTTAGTTCTTCCCTAGAAGCCTCTTATGTGTTTAACTAACTGCTTTGCTCTACCACAACGCTGGCTTTGTATTTCTCTATCATCAGAAAATCCTAGTTTGCCTTAAGAAGCAAGAGGAAAAGGGAGTACCTATGACTTTCCAGATGGCTTCCCAAAATATTAATTAAAGTAATGACTAAAAAGACAAAAGAGCTACTGTTTGTTAATCTACTCTGCCTACAAAATATACAAGGATGAATATTAGCCATAAGCTAATTAATGTAAACTGTTGGAAGTACTGCACTTAAAAAAACCTGACCCAACACACTTGAAAACTTCACAACGTGCTTTCCAAGACTCATCTCATTGTGTCAAAGAGACGTGGTTTTTGCTTTCTAATCAAAGCTCTTAGGACCTTCCATTTCTCATGTGAAAGAATAACCTCTAGTAAAGACATACCAACTTTAGACAGAGCCTAACTTATGTATCCATTTTTAAGTTCATTACACCACCTTTTCTGATGTGACTGAGCATGCTTGGAACCTGGTCCACGCTTAAAAAGACATTCAGATTGAATCAGCTCTAGATTCTACCTAATTAGAACACTTAATAAATAACAATAAAAAATGAGAAATTTAATTTAAAAAGGAAGAAAAAATTGATCACTGAGATGTGCATAGTACAAGAAAACATAGTATTTAAGGAATATCTAGTATGATCTGTATTTTTAGTAATTTGACATAAATGGTTTGGTCTAATAAGCCAACACTTAAATGAGAAAGCTATGCTTGCTCTAAAAATCAGAAAATTGAAACTACCTTGTAAAAGTTTATGAAAAATGGAAACTGTTTTGACTCTGTTTCACAAGAAAAGAATTCACTGAATGAAGCTGTCAGTCACTAACATCGAGACACTCAATTTTCCTACACAAAAATGCACAAATGGCTTTCATTATATTTAGCTGCAGCTTTAAGAAAATTTAATCAACTTAAACTGTTTAGTCTTTTTCCCTGATGAAAATCATAAAGTCAAATTCACATTTAAACCTGTTTAAACTGAAGCTCCTGTCAGCACCTCTGTTTATATTAAATCTATAGGCATGAAATGCACTAAAATAGGAATAATGATATAATGTCTTAAATGTATAATGTTAACATAGGTCCCAGACAGAAAAGTGGGACAGACAGGCTGAACATTGTAAATTAATTTTCAATGTGTTATATTTATAGCTGTCATCTTTTCTAAACAGTTGCTCTTGTAGCTTTTACACATTCTGCTTATCCATCTGTCTCTGTTAGTCAATGTCTATCCACTAACATTAGTATTGCAGCAGGAAATTGCTGCCTCCAGTTTTCAGAATGAGTTGGTACACTGGATATCAAGTTTTCTTGGTACTAGATTTCAGGCACAACAATAACAGTTACTGGGAACGGTACACCTGAGATATCTCAGCCCCTGTGCTTGTGGTGTGCTAAAAGGCTGATGCCAATGCTCCTCCATCTCTTCAATATCTACGGAATCTATTTAAAATTAGGTAATAATAAGGGAACAAAACTGCCAGGAAAATATTGGAATTTGTGGATAGCTGATCTTAGAAAAACAGGTACTTCTTCACATGAAGTTCCATCTGATTAGAAATAAACTGCCCAAGAGGTCTCAAAAACTCACCTAAGACTTGGGTTGTTTCCACATTTCGTATTTTATTAGCCCACTATAAGATTAAAAAAAACAAACCCCAGAAAAACCCAACAACTATACTCTCCAAAACTCACACTGTTAATATTAGGGCCCTTTTTCTGGGCATTAAAATCACATCTTTCAATTCTTGAGTCAGTGGCTCAAATTATACAGAAAGCAGCAAATCTTTCAGATATGGTGGTTCTGCCAAATGGGTCAGCGGATTAATACAATTTCTCCTGGTGTATCTATAGCACAATGCTACTTCTTGGCATTTGCTAAGAACTGGGTTTAACATATCTTAAATTGTGCAACCTAAAGGACTTTCCATGCTTTAAAATTGAGGACAGTACCATGGAAATAAAATGGCCAATTATTGCATTCCAGACATGCCCAACTTTCATAGTGACTTCAGAAAAAGATTTTTGAAAGACCAGGAACACAGTTTTACATTCATATTTTCAGGCTTACAACAATACTTTCTGGAATTTGTAGCTCTGAATGCTACCAAAGCTAAAGGTTTTACGAAGCTTGTCATAAATGAGACTGTAGATGATTTAAATTTCTACAGTTGCCCTGAAATCACCTTAAAGAAACCAAAGGCAAAACTCTAGGGTACTCTGGGACTGTGACCACGCTGTGCAGATTGTAACTACATAAATAGCTCATATCCTATACAAGCTAAGGGTTTCTGACATAAGAGTCTGGAAATCAAATTCTATAAAAGAAAAAAATGTCTAATGTAATTTTTAAAAATTTTTGTTATTACTTGGCATTCTTTACGGAGTTCTACCACTTCTGAAAAAACATTGAACAAATATTAGAAATTAGCTTTAGTTCGTACATCTTCTTATGCTTATCTGCTTGTTATTTTTCTTAGGGTACTATTTCCTCACTAGCTCTACAAAACAAGCAGGGTAAAACATCCAGATTGAGATAAAAGTTCATGATTGTCATATAGTCAATTTGTGGGAGCAAAAGATGCAATTAGTCAATCCATTGCCTTTACAAATTAGTCTAGCACTAGTCACAGTGTGTTTGCTGTATTCTGATGACTGGATTAGTCTGAATAGGGTTTTCCACTTTTTATGTGCAGAAGATAAAATACATTGGCTGTGGGTAAAAGGGCCTCTGCTGAAGCTGATATTATAAAGGAGCGATTCACACACATTATTTCTGGTATCTTTAATTTTGTTTTCAGTTACATTACTGGAAGGTGCACTTTGAACTCAAAAGTAGTGATACTGAGCATCATGGATGTTATGCTATTTAGTAAGCTTACATTTAAGTGACTTCTCTCCCACAAAACTGAAATTAAAGGAATTTTTGTGAAAGTATTCCCAGTGTAGCCAATCAGGGCAACATTTCACACTACATATAATAATTTCAAAGCGGACAGCAAAGGTAGGTGCGAAACTGTCTTTTGTCATATGACTATGCTTGAGATTTCAGAAATGCTCTCCATGTGAAATAGGGATAGAAATTTGAGTGATTCTATGCAGATTTTAAATTATTTTAATTGAATCATAGCTATGACAGCAATTTCAAGCTAAAAAGAATGTTATTTGGTTTAGAAAATAACAAAATAAGCTGTTGCATTTTTTTTCATTGAAAAGCAAACCTCCTTGCAATGGAAATTAAATTCTGTATTGATGCTTCTTTAATTAAACAAAAAAAGTAAAACAATTTTACCCGCTCTGCATATCAAAATTATTCACAAAATCTCTGGCAGCCTGCAAATTTTCAGTTCACTATTTTAGACAGACATGTGCATAGGCAGACACATATGAATGTTGGTGTGTATGCGCCAATTTTGGTTTGAACATGGAAATTCACTCAGATTTCAAACATTTCCATTAATTAAAAGCAAAACTAATTGTTTTTTTCTGGATGCATAATGTTCATTATCAATATCTGGGAAGCTACATATTTTGTAATGAAGATTATAACACCTTTCATATAAGATGCATCATGCTTACAGTGAAACTCCCCTCGGTTTACTTTTTGTTGAAACGCTTCACATAAACTTCTGAGTGAAAATCAAAGGTTAGACCTCTGAGGCTACATAAACCAAGAGTGATCAAAGAAGTCCCAAGGAACCTTACCATTGATGTTAAAGCTACGTATTTATTTCTCTAAGCTTTTATGCTTGTTTACAAATCAGTTATTATGATTGTATCTAACAAAAATTTCATTTTGCATTCTCTGGATAACCTCTATTAGGGCTTGTTAACATCTTACATGAAGTAGAAGTTAAGCAGAAGTAAATTGCACATCTGATTAACATATCAACATACAGCAAGCTTCAATACACCAGTAACTGCTAAAGGCTTTATTAGTACTATGTTACGTCACTAACTTCTCAGCTATTGGATCAGTCATCACAAAGTCATTTGATTGACAGCATTATTACTCTGATGGTTTTCTCTGTTACACGTACTATATTTTTTGTAACATTCTTTGTCTTTTTCTCCAAGGAGTTTTTCTGTTTTGGCATTTATACTAGGAACTGGATCTGTCTCCTAGCCCGTGCTACCTTCTCTCTTTTAACAGCATATTCCCTGGAAAACTCTCATTTTCTTACACAGCCTGCCAATCTGAACACTAATGTGGTTAAACTTTTTCACTGGTCTTCCAGCAATAATTTTTGTGCATATTAAAATCCCTTCTCAACCAATTACTCTTGAAACACAGTATACCACATCTTCCATGTTGCTTCCCATTTTTCTCTTTCCTTAGCCCCTGTGAATCTTGGAATATTCTCCTGCATCCTTCAGTGTCTATCACCTTAGTGGACCAGGCCCTCAACCAGCATAAAAACCAGTGTAGCTCCATGGAAGTCACTGGAGCATAAGAGTGATTGATGCCAATGTCCCCGTCTTCATAGTTCAATCTATGTGAAACTTCATCCCAGCAAAACTACAGTGAAGAGAGAGAAAAAAAGACGAAGCAGAACCTTATAACACTGATTATTGTGACATAGCCACAATAATCAGTAATCAGCCACAGTTTGTGAAGTGATTTCACTTGTAAGATGTCAGCCAGTTCAACGAAGGGTTTCAAAGACAGTAAAAAGGCACAATACCGAGGAAGATGCTTTTTCCTTTTGAATCCACTGTCTATTTACAAAGGAATTAAATACTGCACCCACTCTACTAACTCAAACAGCACGTCCTCCACATTCCGCCACATCACTTGCAATACAATTCCTGAGTCTGTTTTGTTCTCCCTTGCCTTCGATAAATAGAAAGCGAGAAAAGATAGTAAAGCAGTTAAGCTTTCTGGAAGAGACAAAAAGGCGAGCCCATGCCACAATCAGTGTGATCAAAATTCCAAAGAGGAAGGTTGTGTCCCTTTTTTCCTACATTATCAGGCGCTAGCTCATCCCTCTTAGATTCACATGGGACTCTGGCACAGGTTTTATGCTGTGAATCTGACCTGCCCCAGCTGCAATTTAGTTATCTGCGTTCAATTTTTGTCTTTTCTTTTTTTCCTTTTTAAAAAATACAGTCTAATCTTCATTTCTTGCATTTTAATTGCTTGGAAATGCCAAGTTGTTTTGGTTCAGTCAAACCACAGAGGCGACGTTTATCTCAATTGTTACACTGCGAACCAGTTCAGTTCTCACCAAAAAGAACTGTTATTTTCATCAGTGACATTTTGTTCTGAAAACAAGGCTACTGATTTGGCTAAAGGAAACAAAACAGACTTTCCCACTCCGAGATAGCTACGGGACTCTCATCTCAGCTGTGAAACAGATGGGAGGTGCAACAGAACCAAGGATATTATCATTTCTGGAGGACCATTTACTGATATAGAGGCAAAATCCTACTTAGTGAAAGATGCTTCATTTTTCATGTGCTCCTTCTGGATCAAAAATTCAAAGTAACTATTCCTCTTAATAGAAGAGCTACTATAAAATGCTAGTTAGGGTTAATATCACCACTCTTCAAAATATATTTCTTGCTAGTGTGGTAAGAATATAAAATTTCATATGTTGGCCAGACTAAGCAAGGACGAGAGAGATACTGATATTTCTGAGTAGGCAAAATAACTCAGTTCTCTGATCACACTGTATTACCTGTCATGGGTTAAAGACACTGTGACCCATCAGCAGTTTGTCTTGCTTCTTGAATAGCACATTTGGGCAAGAAAAAAGCTTCACAGGTCTTCAGCTTAGAAAAAGTCAGCTAATTAATCACAGATACTGAATAAAATATCTGGATTGCTTCAATAAAGGTTGAAGAGTTTACTCCAGCTTCTTCTCACCTTAAAATGAAGGAAAGTCCATCTATGGAAATACACCAACTATATGATGATCCATATGGGTCCCTTCCAACTTGAGATATTCTATGATTCTCTACGTGAAGAGCTAGAGTAGGATTCGCTCTGGATCATTTGTGGCCTGCCTGAAGGAATGTAGACGAAAACTGAGCAATTTTGAAACTCCAGGACTCCTTGATTAACTTAATGACATACAAAGACTGCGTCAGTCAGCAAAGAACCACACCCACCTCTGAAAGGGAGAGTGGCTTCTGTTGAGCAGCAGTAAATGATGGTTTAAAGAAAACAGCTAAGGAATATCATAATGAGCAGTGTTGGAGGGGGATTAAAATGAGGCAGCATGTGATTATCCCAGTTGGAACTCAGCCTAGAGTAGCATTTCAAACTTTTTTTCCTTTTTCAGGACTAATTACTATGAAAACACTTGACCAAGACTGTCAAAACAGTTGTCAATATTCCATTCAAAATATGCAAGATCCTTTCATTATTAAAAGGGAATCTGTAACTCAGAACATCCGAAGTTACAGAGTTTTTACATATCTGTTAGAAAGTTTGTCAACTGCAAGAAACAAAGGTAGTACTCCAGATCCAGATGTCTAGAAAGAAGAGGCTAAGTCAGGTGAAAATACAATAGTAAATTTTAAAATCAGAATAATGCTTGTTTATTCCTAAGCACAGTTCCTTGTCACCATTCGTGGCCTGATTGCGCCCTTTGTCACAACCGGGGGACCAGTGATCGTGGCATGGAGCAAACTGCTGGAATTGAAAGAGCACCTTTCACCAGTATAACTGACAGACAGTGCTTGGCTGAACTGCTGCTATAGACTGTTAAATCCCTGATTATGCTAGAAAATAAATAAATAAGACGGTAGGTTAAAAGCGAGATGTTAAGTGCCTTTCAGCTTGCGAGTCAATGATGGTGCATACCTATGTTACAAACAGGACTTTTCTGAGAAGCTAGTGTCCTGTAAGAGTTTAATATGAACACTACAAAAGGTTTTTCATGTTCCTTTCAAGTAAAAGAGCGGTTCTGATAGTATCTACTCCTATTGAACCCTTTATTAATTCCAAATTTTCTTTTGTTCTACAGGGTTGGTTTTTTTTCTTGGCAAACACAGGGAATTTATTTGGGTACAGCAGTACATCTCAACCAAGGATTTTGAAGTTAAAATATTTCTCTTTTTATTGGATGGAATAAAAAAAATGTGGCATTTCACTTATCCTGAAATTATTTCTACCCTCTTGAAAGTTCTTCTGTGCCAGGATAGTAAATAAAACATAATGGACTTAGGGCACAGAAGGGGAGATGTAGTTTATTTTTTTGGAAAAAGCAACAAGGTAAACCTCAGTCACAGCAAGTATGAAGCAAAATTAATTTATCATAAGCACTACCAGTGTCTATGTGTCTAAAAAATTAGTGTTTTTTATAGTTATCAGTAATCAGATGAAAAGACCATTTTTGGGGTGTCTATCAGCAGTGAACCTGCTAGTGGGTTGGCATACACAAAGCTATTTGTAAAGGGACAGTTCAGATGCTAGGTCGAATCTGCACCAGTGGAAATTTCTTGCCATCAGTGGAACTTGCCCAGCATAAATATGGCTTTAGAATTCTGAGTCTTTCCAGAATCTGTTTTCCAAACAGAACTAAATGAAAGAGCTGTATGCATAGATTAGTCAACCCCTGGAAAGCTGTCTTGATTTTTAAAAGCTGAAAACAGAGAAACAACCTCTACAAATAATGTGGTACTGATTCAACAGCAGTTAATTTTAACTTTGGATGAATGAGGACTAAATCTGCCAGACTCTAAAAGCTTGTGTTTTCCCATACTGCCTGCGTTCCTCTATGTAACTGACACCATGCAATTTGTCTCACACTAAAGCTTGGATGGATATTATTGCACGTTACAGGAAGTTATACAGTTTGCTATCTACGAGAGGAAAGAGAATAAATCTTCTCTGAACAACTCTGAATGAAGTACAGCTCTCTTCAATTGCTGGATTATGAATTCAGTGACTCAGGAAGTCTGTAGCTCATTTTAGTGCTTACACTTCTTGCCTGTGATGAATGGATTTTTAAAACTAAAATTTTCCTACCATGTCATTAGAAACATTTAAAACTAGCAGGTGACTCAGCTATGAATTCTGCATGCAAACGAAACCGTCGCCTTGCTAGAAGGAGCTGGGAGGGAGCAACAGGACGGGCTGCTGCACAGGGGGTGGGGAGCCGGGCGCAGTGATGCAGCTGTCAGGGAACGGGCCTCACCAGCCCCACAGTACCTGAACATGGCAAACCAAGCAGTGCCAGAGGCGGTAGCCAGCTTCAGCAGAAAGTCCAGATCACCAAGACAGACCATGGTGACAAGCAGGTCTGAGGTTTAGCCAGCAACACAAGTCAGCAAATCAGGCCCAGGCCCAGTGCTGGTAACCAGTGATTGCTGGGCAGGGTCAAGGTCAGGCTGAAAAATCTGTCTGCAGATCAGGGCTTGGATCAGTGGAGTGCGTGGCTGGGCACAGGCATGGGCAAGACAGAGCTGCAGACAGACCCTCCTACGATGCAGTCAGGCACGTGGGAAGGCCCTGGGTCTGAGCTCGAAGGGGTCTCCCGGGCCCATGGGCGAGCAAGCTGTGTGTGTGGCTGGAGCCCCCCGAGAAGGCTGGGCAGGGCCATCAGGACTGCTGGTGGCCTCAGGACCCTGGCAGGAACTGTGACTGCATACCACTGACAGAAGCTGAGATGTAAGATATTCTGAAAGGGAAGAGCTACATGTGATCCAGAAAAATACTCCGTTGAATTTTTTAAGCTATTTATGTGCATTAAAGCAATCCTAAATTAGATTTCAATTAGGAGGTATATTCTAGTAGCCTAAGCATAGGCTTCGTTTTACACAAAAGAAAGTAAGTAATGAGTAAATCACACTATTTCCCTCACCTCTGCTCCAAAAACAAGACCAGCTCCACACATCAAGATATGTTCTTTCAGCATGTAGACATGTCCCTATTAACCTTAACTCTGCCCTGTTCCAAAAAAAGGGAAAAATAACCTAACGTACATTGGAGAAGCAATTTTAGCAAATCACCAAGCAACATTACCCATAAGCATGTCAGTGAATGTATTTGTATAGATTCTTAAATTGTCCTAAGTGTATCTGAATGCTTCCTAAATTTTTATTTGACTACTGGAAAAATAATAATCAACAACCACTTACTTCCGCTTCCAGGTTAAAACACTCAGCAACAGCCTTCATTTCTTTTAGTTCAATTCTCAGTCAGTACAATTCAGCTATTCTGGTAAATCTTAATTTGTTAGTTTATAGCTTTGCAATTTTCAAGAACAGGAACAGCTGGAGGCCAGGCAGGCCCCAGTTCTTGAAACATAGGCACAATTCCCTTTTCTTATCAGTCTGCAAATGCAACATGCAAATGAGATAATCAAAATCAATATACAGGGTGAGTAACAGCTAGTCTTGTGAAGGTTATTTTGGGTTTTTGCTCTACTTGAGGGTGGCAGCTGCAAGAGGTAAGTAAAACACTTGATCACGAAACCTGACTTCCTTATGTATGACTTATAGATAATTCTTTTTCTTTACATAGAATATAAAAAGGGTATTACTGTATTAAGCTTATATAAGTAAAACTTTTTACAGCATCATTCTCTTAAATAATTGATTGTCTTTCTTTTCATTTAAAACTGTTTGTCTTTTTCCACTCAGTGAGAACTGGATTTAAGTGACATTAAAGTGAAAAATTGTGTGTAGAAAAATATTATAGGCCAGGTTAACTACTGTAGTCAGTGCTACTATTTTTATGCTGTAGTTCATCTGTTCTGAAAAACTACATCTGCTTCTTTCTTGTTCTTCTCACTACTTATTCCTGTGACTTTCAGTATCATCAGTTACAACTTGCAAAGAAACACTAAGACTTCTGTACCTGAACACCAAATGATAAAGATCTACTCCTGACAGATTTTTACTCTAGTATGGCTCGATACACTTACATTGGGTTTTATATGACCAGGTATAGTCCGCAGAATTGGTCTCTAATCCTCAAGAGGAGAGGCCCATTAAGATCCCTGGCCATCAGAACTAAATAAGCTGTAAAGAATCCTAAAGTTGGCCACTCTTTTACCTTACATTAAAAAAAGGAAAAGCAGTATGGCTACAGTTTAAAAGCCTAGGACAGGAAATAAAAAAATTACAACCAGCTGAAACTACAACAGAAGTTAATATTGGCAAGTTATATTTAACCAAGATGGGTTCTGGTCAGGACACTAGGGTTAACACTCTTGCACTTCTAAAAAGGTGCCAGGGGCTATAAAATGGTGACACACGGTCAGACCCTTGGTTCCCCCCTCACAGAGAACAAATGCTTTAGAACATGTGTTTCCCTACTCTTCTCTCGCACTTTAACAATAACCACTCTACCTTCTTCTAGTATCAAGCTTGCTCACAGTGAAGCCTATTGCAGACTGTCTTTAAAAAGTCCACTTGCGACACAGTGTAGAGTACTTCAAATGTATCCAGTCTGAAAATGTGGAAGTCAGTTATTTAACCTAATCACAGCGTAAGGTCTTCCGTGTTTAATCCCACTTACCAATTGTTAAAGTAAGTGAAACCAAATATTGCAACAACAGAAAGCTTCATTAAATAACACAGACAAATCTAGTTACTCAATATTGGAAATTAAGGGAATGTTATAGGGAGTAAATGCTAGGCATTAATTCACTTTTCTCAATTATCTGCGAAAGCCCAGTCTCAGTACATTTGGTTCTCCAGTTGGCTACTCTGCAGCCACACAGATAGCAGTTAATTGCTCCAGTTGATTAGAATTCACAGCTGCATCTGCAGCAAGAAGGCTACTTTTGAAATTAACTGAGCTATCAATCAACAGAATAATTTGCCAGAGTAAAAAGCAACTGATCAGCTGTACACTTATCAACTAAACCAGCAAAGTTTCTCTGGGAAAATTCCTAGCATTCGATAAAATAATCATATGCTTCTTTCCAGCCTTAAACATCAATATAAATCATAGCCTACAGTGTTTTAGCTATCCTCAACACTTTTGCCAGCTTTCTTTTCCACACATTACTGTGCTTACTGAAGAAATCATTACAGGTTTCTCTAACTTATTTTAACATGCAGCATCAGCCACATAGAAGGCACAACGGTGCGTCGTTCGCCCACGTGAAGCTTTACGATCCCACTTTCTGCGTGACTGCTGAACACGATGTTATCCATGCTGCTGTTCTACTTGGTAATTAAGCAAACCTGAAGTTAATAAGGACCCTGCTAAATGTCTGATGGTAACTACTATCCTAAGAAAGCAAGCATGAAAACTTACCTACTCTGAATATTTTGGAAGAAACACATGAGACAACTTACTACAGTAATTTTCTTGGCCACTGCAACCCATAGTGTACTTCAAGCTTTTGGTATCTCTGGCCAGGCAGTATACTTAGTCACTGAGAGACAAAATCATTTTTTTAAGAGGGAGCTCCAGCTATACACATTACAACAAGCCTTGAATCTAACTAATAGAGTATGGTAACTCCTTCAGTCTAATTCACAGCCTTCAAATACATTTCGATGGATTTTGACCAATTTCCCACAGGGATTTTATACTTGCTAATTCTGAAATCAGGTAACAGGCTTTATTTCTATTACCATCATCAGTAGCCTCTTCTCCCCCTTCAACTTGCGGACAGAAAAAATTAGAACTCTCTTCTATAGCTATGCACTTGTTGCTTCTTATCTAGCTTTCTGACCTTGGTCTCATAAAAGCAATTGCAATAACATTTGTTATGCTTGTGTTTCTGCTCATCCTCTAAAAAACAAACTTCTCATGGCTATTGTTCTCTAGACTATGCCTAGCAAGTAAGCACATAATATTTTTTGTATAGCCTCTATTTCTGTGGTACTTGTTGTGGTCTTAATGGAGTTATCCCCCACAAAAAAATGAAAAGTAGAGAAATACAATTGTGTCCAGTTTCAAGAAGTCTCCCTGTATCTTAGCTTGTTTGTGGGAAGTTATAGAAAAGTGGACTGATTCAACCTACTTCTTCCCACAGCCCAAGCACTAGGTCAGCTTTAACTAAGCATGCTTAAATATGCCTGCACTGCAGGTGAGAGATTAAAAAATACTGTTCATCAAATACAGAGATGCAGGAACATGCACTTTGGTGCAAGCTAGCAATCCATATATAGGATCAGCTGGCTTGTGCACTAAGGTCTTTAGGAAGTGATGTCTGAAGCCAGTTTTGAGTGACAAACTATTCCAAAGATTCATTTATCAAGCTCACAAAAACAACAGAATACATGGTTTCAGCATGGATTCTGCTGCGTTACTCTTTGCTCTCATCCCACTGTCTTACATTGAGCTTTAATATCAACTGAAACCTTAAACTGTTACTGTTCAAGTACTTGTAAGTAATAAACTGCTAGTATTTATTAATAAAATACTGAAATATTTGCAATTTTTTCTAGTTTTATACCACGCCTCAGTGTGATTACTACTGTTAATTTTCTTTTCATGTACTTTGAATGTATCCAAAACTTCACACAGGAGAAAATGCTGCTATTCAAGCATCTTACAAGGACTGAGTTGTACAGTTCAATAATTAGTGAAGAATTTCTCCACGTGCAACTGCACAAACATTGGGCTTGAGTTCAAGCTTTTGTAGAATTTAACACCAGTGGAGAACGACGCATCACAAATCCTATATAAATATTTATCAGAAAATCTAGAAGACGACTCACTAGAATATTGACTTGTCTTTGACTGTCTAAGGGTCAATGGTTAGACAGTTTATTAATGACAGGTTAGTACATATCAACATCAGTCTTTCTGACATTAAGACCAGCATCAAGTTGTCTCCTAATGACTGAATATACTGTCTCAGTTATGCACTTTTGCAGTAACTGCTTAAATGGGTTAGAGAATCTCTGCATTAGAGCAGGGCTTTGTCTAATGCAATGTAGCGACTCTCTAGTGTCTAGTATATGGTTGGCAAGTGGACAGACATGTCAGACAAAATTCATATGACAAAGATACAAAATTGTCATTGCAGGATAGTATATTACCTAACTCTCAGGAGCTAGAGGTTCAGCTACAACTTTCTCAGCAAGAACATTATTGCCCTTTGAACTCTGGGAAGGGCAGGGATTTTATTAACTGCAGTTAGAAGAGTTAAGTCAGAGATGAGTGCATTATAAACCTCTTTCTGTAATATGTCTTTCTGTAAATAACTTTGGCTTTTTTATGTCCTAGTCATATCTTACACATTATTTCTTATGGTTACACCGTACTTCCCGCCCACACAAATGAATGCGTACAATTTCACGATGAGTATTCTTCTTAGAAGTTACCATTACCAATTAAGAAAGAAAGATCAGCCAGTAGATTAATTTGCTTTAGTAATTACAACTTTTCGTGTGTTAGAAGTTGTTTTCTACAGCAGTGACCTTTCTTCAAGGCCTTCATGATGGAATTTGGAGTTCACAAAAAAGACATTGCTAGAACACTTTAATGCTGAAGTGCCAGTGCTTTAAGGAAATGGGAAAATGGAAGTGTAATTTCCTTTTTAATGAAAGATTAACACTATACTTCAAATAGCTGGGTGGTGAGGCATCTTATAGTCAAATTTCAATGTTGTCAGCTGATAACTTACAGCAATAAAACTGGATTTCACTAAATAGGTTTAAGGTGGAGAAAGTCAGCCACATAGTTAAGGTTATGAAGAAGCAGAACAAATCCAAGGGAAAACATCAGCTCAGTCTACTTTTATATAAATACTTTTGTTTCAAAAAGGTCCATTAATTCTTCTGAACAACGTCACTAGATGATGTTACGAAATACAAATGTATTTTAAATTTTAGCTTTCTAATTTGCCTTTTAATGTCTTTCCTGACATAGGATAAAAGGTTTTGGTGCTACTATTCTTATGAAATATTTACATTTTTCAATTTAAGCAGACATGGAATAACTTGGATCAAGGCAGATATTATAATTAGACAGCTGCATCTACACAGGCCTACATATTTTAGGATTGAAAATACACACCTTAATCCTCTCAAAATAGTTTTTCAGAGGTAACAGAACCAAAGGAAATAGATGTGTTCTTTACAGGGCAACTCTGGCAATGGTGTACTGATTTTAATATCACAGCAAACTGTGTGCTGTATGCTTCAATACTGCTTCAGAAGTTAGAAGTATTTCCAGGAAGCAACCTGACAGAGAGGAAACACTGCCAACAGCTGTGGGTTGACAGGGCAGAAAACATGGTGGGCTATGAACTCTGTATGATCAGATAGCCCACCAGGCTCATCTTGTGGTTTGCTGCATTATTGATACAAATTTTATTTGTCAGTATTTTTTAGAATCAGGGCTTTTAAGTAAAACAAATTAAAAAACACAGCATTGAATGAAAACCCTACCATTGTTGTCTACAGCTCTATGTAGATGTTCATCAGGTTGAAAGCAATTGTTTGAGGTTTTAACTCTAATGAATCTGATTTGCATTCATTTTATCCTCCTGTCCCTTCACAAATTAAAGTTTTAAAAATGCTTTTTGTGAGCTATGGTCCAGCATCTCTGAGTGCCGTACAGCTATGCTTCCTGTATGGGTACTGACCCTTAACTGTGAACAGATGTGCTGCTTCGACACAGACGGAGGTTACAGATGTTCTGCTGCCAGAAAAAAATGCTGTTATTTCAGTGAAGCAAGAGGAACTCAGAGCACCTTGACCCATCTAAGGAACACCTTACCCTTTGCTTTACTGTTCTGCCAGGTTTTTCTTCTTTTCATATAATGTCGTTGATGAAGCTTTAATGTGTGGGAGACAAGGCTATTGCTGTTTATCAAGCCCTTTGAAATGTCCAAAAGCATTGCCAGAACTGGGAAGCACAAGTTTTATTGAACTGACTCTGCAGTGAACTCTCTACACCAGGGTATTTCTACTTTTTTTTTTTAATTCCCCCTTCCAGTTGCTTTTATAATAAAGTAGCAGCTGACTCAGCAGATATGCCCTGCTCTTCTCATTATCATTTTAAGAAACTTAAAGAACGGGGACGCTATATAAAGCAGCCTTTTCTTTAGTAAAGGAGAGTGGTGGCTTCAGGAGGAAGAATGTCTTAAAATAGCTGTTTAGTAGGTTTGAGTTGCCTTACTTCTGATCTAGTTTCTCCTGCACACCGAGGAGACACTAACGACAGCATGAAGAGGGGAGCAAAAAGGAGGATTAAGTGTTGACCCTTCCAGTTAAGCGACAGTCTTTCAGAAGTTACTTGTGCTGCTACCATGGCTATTCTTTGTGAACACTGATTTCTAAGCTTGCACAAATTCTGAACTCAGTTCTAGACCAAGAAAGCTTCAGGCAGATTTTTAAGAGAGGGTCAGTGTGCTAGAAGCAACAAACCTTGCCAAAAGGAAACATCCACTGGAAAGAAACTAAAAATGCTTTTTGTGATTCCAAAGCATCTAGGCAAGCAATACAGCATTTCTTTTAAAGTCACAAATTGGAAGAACTTCTTTCTTACCTATTTCGTCTACATGCAAGGGGTGTTACTTCTATGCCCCTGAAGATTAAAAAGAGCTTAGGCCAAAAAGTTCTGCAAGAAAACTGGTCTTCTGTTGTCTGTCTGAAGTATTTTGGGATACAGCTGCTAGTCTAAGCAGTTCTTGATTATTTATTGTTACTTTTTACATATATCGTTGCTCACTTTCTGGGAAAATAATTTAATTAAACCTTTTTCAAAAAGTGTGACAATAACAGATTATTCCAGGAGAGTGATTTCCTTTCCAGAGAATGCTACACTAGTGATAATCAGTCTACATGAAAGCACTGAATACATATGGTTGAATGATAAATCACTATAAAATCATTTAAGTGCTATGATTAAAAATTCATCTTCAAAATAATTATTAGACAAAATAAACAATTGGCAATTAAAGGACTTTACATGTTAGTAGTTAACGGAGTAAAACATTCATTTGAAGAAAAGAAATCCTACCTGACAGCTTCAGATGACTGCTTTACAGAGACCGCAGAACTGCATGTATTATTTGGGGGGGGAAATATCACTGCAATTCCAGAGTTCATGCTGTTAAGGACTTGAGGAATCTTAAACTGCAAGTGCTGACATATGAACAAATTCACAAACTAGTGGGCTCAAGCAACAGGTAGACTATCAAGCTTTTTGATAAAACACTGCAGCTGCACTGCCTCAAATCCTGCCTCCCTTCCTGCCACCAAATACATCATATTCCTCAGCTCAGAGATTGCATCCACTGGCAGAAGGCAGAACCCTTGTCTAGTAAACTGGTGTTCTTCTTTGAGTTCTGCATATAGGAAAAGTATGCTCTGACAATAAAGTGGAATGGTCTTACCAGAGGTGACTCTCCAGCCACCTGCTTTATTTGTAAAGCATATATGTTTGGTTATATAGCTCCTCAGGTGATCACTTGCTGCAACTTATGAACAGATTTGCATTTACTGCAGAAACATATTGTCAGTCCAGCTCGATCTTGCCCAGGACTGTTGGCTTTGCAAATTGGGAAGGTATTAAAACAAGGGTCTGTCTCACTCTCTGAAATAGGCTTCCAAATGATTGAGTGCACAGGAAGGACAAAGGGGAATTAGGAGGAAAAAGAGCCATTTTAGCCTGTAAATTGAGAATGGCTGTTACTGTATGTGCTGACTACATGGTGAAGTACTTCTGATTGCAACTATTATACTACTCATCTAAGGTGTATGTTCTTCCCACACATATAAAACTGAACTTCTGTGCCTGTGTTAAGTGTTGCTGATTACACTTTTATTGTTTTAGTTGATACTAATTTATGATATGCATTATTAATGCTTTATGAGTATGTCCCTATATACACAAAGCAAATCATATTTGAGTTTTCCTTCACTTTGCGAAGTGCATATGGCTACATTATGGCTATATTTCTATCTCCAGCCCTGAAAAGCATGTCAGTTAAGTTTCACCTGGGAAATCAAACTGAAATTTTAAAAATTATTTGCATCTCTCGGATCAATTTGGAAAGAAAATGTAAAGATAGAAACCAACAGCTGTAATGAGATGAAGAAAGAAAGTGTGGCTGTGTAACTCTCCAGATGCACCCAGCTGTTACTAGAGATATTTCTAATTCTGCAGTCAGTACCAAGGCTCACAGAACTAGACAGCTTGCTGACTGCAGATCTGTGAGGTTTGTTGATTATGTCTTTGAACTCAGATAGTTCAAGTACATAACAACTGTTCTTCACAAAGAAATCGGACTTACTGAAAACTAGAGCATAAAAAGACCTAATGGTTTATGGTAACACCACTATTGCATGTAGTTTCATTAACCAGGCAGAACCATTGTAAACAACTAGATTAAATGAGGAGTACTTTATGGGAAAGATGTAGCGTTCTAACTGAACTGGTATATATTCTCTTAACTTGTCTTAATTGCAATCAAAATAATGACATAAATTGCTAATCCTATTACTTTGGATTTATAAAGCATGACAATCTTAAGAACAATACTGCTGCTACAGAGACTTATTAAGTATTTTTAAACTACTAAGATTAAAAGGAGGCTAGAGACAACTATCAAATGAACATGGTGCACTTCAGGTCAAGCTGTCAGTGAAAATCCTGTGTGTCTCAGACTTACTTATCCCTTCAAGATGATCTGTGGCCAGCCAGCAACTCCTGTTATTCCTTAATACATTACAGGGTCTAATTAGAAGTTGGCACTAATTTGTGGGGTAATGTATCATTGCAGGGTGAGGAATGGTAGTGCTTTGCCCATCATAAGTAAGGAGCAAAGTAATGGATCCCGGAATTGACCATTATGGGCCAGAAAAACTTGTTGGTATCTAAATCTCCAACCTTGAAAGAACGATGTCATCATTCATATATAGAGTAACAGCTTGTAAATACATTTCCATGTTCAAAGTCTAAGCTAAATGCTAAGTGCTATGAGACCAGAAAGTGTGTGTCATGTCCATTCATGTATAATTGCTTAAGCATTATTCCGCTCCTGTTAATCTTACTTGTTAATTCATGGCAACATCCTATTAATGTAGTCATTTAGCAGTCTGTTCCACTCCTGTGAATGTAATTACTTGATTTAGAAAAGTGAATGAAAATTTCGTTGTGGATGGAGCTCAGCAGCTCAGTGTAAGCACAGAGCTCTGCTAGCTTGGCTGCCCTCTGAGGCACTGGGCATCAGCAGCTGGGAGACAAATGCCTTCAGTCATTTGCAAGGCATTTTACTGGCAAGACTGTCTTGCATCCAGCCGAAGTACTGATTTGTCCCATGTACCAGGGGACATTGTCTAGTATCTGCACTAGGTGAACCTCTCCCACGCACGCAGACCTTGTTTTTGGGACTATTCTACTCTTTTCTGGGGCTACTATATCCTATTTTATGTATATTATAGTAAACATGGTCAGAAATCAGGTGAGAGATGAAGGAAAGTAAATAGAAGTGCCAAGGGAGGCATTTTTCCCTCTAAGTAGAAAGTACAGTTTCCTGATCAGTTACCAGATAGCATATTATCATATCCCTCTCCCAACTGCATCCACCTTGAAAATTCAGGTTGTAAGCTCCTCAGCATGCAGGACCACCTACTCAGCAGCTGTAAACTGTGCCTCTATTCGGGACTGGCTTCCTAGATACCCTAAGAATGACTGAAAGGCTAACATGGTTATTTCCATGCCCGTCAGGATTTAGACTGGTAGCTCATGTAGTCTAGCATCCCCAGCTCAGAAATCAAGCAGCTGTGGAAAAATGTTTCGAAAACCAGGTGCCAGTTCACACACACCTGATTTGAAGTCTGTTGTGAACTATTACCCTCCTTTATACACCATAAATAGCAAATACTGAGATCAATATAAAGCACTGGTAAGTAGATGACAGGTAGGATATCTACAGATTTCTCTTCCATAAAATGAAAAATTAATTGAGAACCATAGTGTATCCTTTTTCAGAAGCATATTCAGGCTAAAGTTTTGTCTTTTGTGTGATGCATCTCTTGATGCTGTATTACTGTCTAATAATTTGATAACCACCTGGCTTAAGAGCCTTCCACTTTACTCTGATTTAAGTTGGAGTTCAATATCTAGATCTGTACCATTCCACTTTCACGTTCATCAAAGCTTGGTGGGGGGCGGAGGGGGGAATGAACACCATCATGCTCCAAATTTTCAGTATCCTTCCACCTTTGTAATGGCCTTAGGCCTCCTGCAAAACCACTGGAACGTTTTTGCATTTCACTCCACTGGGCTGACCATTCCAGAAAGAGTGACAAGATTTTCTCTGTACAAAGTCAGCTCCAGCTTGCACGGTTTGATAACACCGTAAATTGTGCAAGTATGGCCATGCTGCCTCTGGACCACTGATCACCACAGCTTAGTTTGTGTGTGAACTGCAAAGGCCTAGCTAATTTTGCACTCTTTGGCTTCTCCATTTACAGTAATCTGAAAAAAAAATGCCTGCAGATTTTTACAGGAACATACAAAAACTTCTAAGTTCAGATTTTCTGCCTAATATATTCACAATCTCTGTTCATTTTTACTCTTAGGTGGGTTTAATGAATGGCTTAGTAGGCTAGACTTAAAAGAGTAGGATATTCCAAGACGCCTATAGGAATCAATTGCCAAACAGCTTGGTGATGCTGTTCTCACCTGTCCATTCTATGCTTTACGTGCTAATATATCACTATGCTTCACAGTACAAAGACTTAAAATCCTACGAGAAAGGGAAAAAGGTTAAAAATAAACTGGTTCTAGAAGCTACAGCTGTTTCATGTTTCTATTTATTCTAACCTCAAGTGTCCATTTTCTTTCAGAATGTTTTTACAGCCTGTTTTCTAAGTATCTGTTGTTTGGAACACGGATGTACATGCAACTTTTATCTTGTGTACAGTATCATATCTTCAAGTGGACTATACGTATGCTGCAAGTTTGCTGCATACCTAAGGACCTTACTAAGACGGAGCCTCTAGGACCCAGTCTTCCTCTCACAAAATTCAGCAACAAAACTGACCTTGACATCACTGAGCAGAAAGAGAATTTTAAATCCTTACTTTACTTCTAAAGACAGATGCAGCTTGTGACAATGGCTGACATGAGATGATTTTGTTTTCTTTTTTTCAGAACAAAAAAGATAATGCTTACACCCCAAAATATTCCGGAAGTTATTTTCCGCTTTTAAACTTCCGTAAAGCAAGAACCTTCAGCTTGCTTCTTTTGGGGAATTTCCTACTGAAGTCTACATAGGTTTTGCATTTAAAACAATTACACATTTAATAAGTGCTCTAAACGTCACCCTTTAGGAAAATGTTTAGCAAAGCTCATTTGTTCCTATGTTACTGTTAGTAACTGTAAGTCAGTTCTTTAGATATAATTTAGAAACTGAGAAGACAGAATGAAATTCCATAGCTGCACTGCATTAGAAATGCTGTCAAGACTTGCTGAAGATTACTGATTCTGCTTCATTTGGAATCTGTACAAGTAATGTTATCTAAAGAAGAACCATATGAGGGCGAATTGAGCAGCACAGAATGAAAACTATTAAAGTTTAACCTAGCAGTGAAATAGCTAAAGAAATTGGACATCCAGCAATACATCTGAATACATGAACATCTAAGATACCTAACGAGAACACCAGATTCCTCTAATTTTGATTTATCAAGCCATAGTAAAAGTCATAAAATCTTAAGAGCATCTCATTCAGTTACAGATCCACAATGAATTACTTTACATTGATAATGCTGCATCTACTAATTTATAATTCATTAAAGAGGAATGACTAAGCATGACTGCATGAATTTTCCAAAGTACAAAGTGGCATATGCAAAAATGAAAATTATTTTATTAAAATCATTTAACTCTATAAAAATATGTTGGCAAAGGCAGCTATCATTTGATACATACCAAAACTGCCTCTCTGAATGCTATTTAGATTAGCAGTATAAGCAGCTTACTTGGAAGAGAGAATCAGATAATAAATCATCTGTACTTGCAAATACTCCATGGCTAACTTGTAATACCTTCCTTTCTTGAGTTTTATTTGCTACTATGCTGAAGTGTACTGCTACTCCATTAATACTGTTCACTGTACAATATGCATGCATATTCCACAAAATACTACAATGAAAGAGTCATAGGGATGAACTGCCAGAGCATAACATATGGCAGCAACTAGTGTAGTAAACTGAAGCAATAGGATACCAGAGGAAGAAAGATAATATTGGACAACACTTTCCTCAGCTAAGAAATTATGCGCCCTGTAGTTACAGCACAAGTGGAGGAGACAGGAAATCTGGGACATATTCTGGGGTCTGTCACAGATTTCCTGTGTGGCTTTGAGAAAGTGCTGTGGGGTTAACTTCAGCCATGCGGCTTGCTTTCCTCAGAGCAGCTTGTACCCGTATCTCGGCAACCCCTCTGTAGTGTGAGCTAATTAACACAAAAGGCAAGGTGCTATTAGTGCAACTTTTGTATGTAAGCATCAGCAAAGTCAGGATCTAATAAAGGTGAAACAATATGATCAAAAAGTAGGCTAGGCAATAGAAGTACAAATACAAAGGCAGGCAACATAACCCCTTGCCAGCAGCTAGCAGGGAGACAATAAAAAGAACATACACTCCGGCCATTGACTGGCGCAGTTGTTACACAGGTGGAATGAGGAAGCAGCAATTTATTTTCACTGGAAGCTGACACTCCATTTCCCTGCTTCCTTCCAAGAAAAAAAACTAAGGGGAAAATAGACAATAAACTATACCTTCTTTGCAATTTTCACACACAGCCCTTTCTTCATGAAATCTATCCTACAGTGGTAGGAATCCAAGCTACTCATTCTTCTATAAGATATCTTCACATACTGTACAAAATTAGAACAGAGTTTTCAGTTACACAAAGTATTATGGTCATTTCAACAGGTCAGATTTATTTATCAGGCCAGGGTGGCTCAATGTCTCAGATTTGAGCAAAATAAAATAAATCCCACATGTTACTGTTGTGAGCTCATACCCTTTTGGGTTATTCTGGCTGGAGCAAGGGTTCCACCCGTTCTCTGAGGACTAGCCCAACACTAAAACAACTAACCCACAACAATAAACCATCTTGTCTTTTAGGTCACTTGCCCAGTGCTCTCAGATGATCCATTTTTATCCCCTACATTCTGAGCTATTTTGTTTCTACTAAATATTGCTACCTACAAGGGCTCAGTGCTGTTCTCAACTTCAGTGAAACATAATGCAAACAAGGTTGCTCAGTTGAATTTCCTACCTGCTAGCCAATATGGTCATTAAATCACAGTAGGTATTTTTACTTGTTTCAGTGATGCTAGTAGATGCTTAGATGCTAACAGACCACTTCATGCATTTATAATTTTTGTTACTTATAGTCAATAAACAAATAAAAACCAGTATCTTGGGCAATGGAAAATGCAGTCTAGAAAAGCCTTATTTTGAATTTGATCTGTGTGAGGAAGAATTTACCAAACTTCTAAAGTGATGTATTTCAGTATGTGCATCAAATATTAAACTGAGGAATGACTTGCTCAAACTTTCATTTGCAGAGAAACAGAAGACTGGAATCAGACTCTAGGGTCATAACATAATACTGCATCCCCATCTCCTAAATCATCCTAAAAGATGAAAAATGTGACAACATATGGCTGCATCCATACAACCCTGAGTCACAGCTTTTGTTAACAAAATGTCTTTATAGGCGCTGATTAAATTTCTAGGAGACCTGAAACTACGTTTAACCATTGAAAATGAGGCACCTGGTTTCTCAGTTGCTATTCTTCCAGTATTGCTCTCAATTGGATCTGCTGGGCAATTGTGAGAAACTCGTCATTTCACTGAACATCCTAACTGGAAACAAGTGAATGCTGGTTCTGTTCTGGCCCATAAGCAGCACAACTCTAGAAAAAACAGGAAGCAAGATAAGAGTGTGTGACCTGAGCTTCAGGCTCAGGACTGAAATTGGATTTGAATAGAGATGTAAATGCAAACCTCAAAATCAAAGCTTTATAACATAACAGGAAGCTCAGGATACAGGGCCACACATTCCTTTTGTCCACTGTAAGTCTCTTCCTTCTGGTGTGGAAGCAAAATGCATCCCTACAAATTCTTTCATTACACTGCAATGGCTGCATCTGTCTGCTCACATTCATCCACTCTTCCTCCTCAGTCCCATGAGGAGCTTGACCCTCCCACAGCTCAACCACCTTCCAGGGTGGCAGAGCCACCAAGCAGATTCCAACATTGTGCCAAACCAAAGAACCTTCTGATTTGGGCCCAGCATTCAGCCCTCTTAACTACCTCCTATGCATACCTACAGGGACATTTCCAGCAACAAGTCTGGCCTAATTACCCATCAGAAGACATTAAATGTTACACTAATCCTAAAGAGGCACAGCATTAAAACAGAACAATGTAACTGACAATGTGCTTTTCTCTTCTTAAGGGCCCTAAGGACACCAGAGCAAAAAAACGTCCTGGACATAAATTTTCTGTGTAAACCCACAGTAACTCTAAAGAGGTCAACAATAAACAGATTTCAGACCCGAGGTATAAAACCAACATCTTCCTGATGTCTCCAGTTTAAGTTCTATTGCTTTAGGACATGGTGCAGATCGTTTAAGAATCTGTCCCAGTAAAATGTATCCGATTGACATTTATTGTTCCAATTAATTTTTCCCTCTGGTGTTGTATCACAATCTTTATGAATCTTCTCAGGCAGTTGGAAATTTAAGTTTACGGTAAAACCCCCTTGTTTTGCACAGCGTAAGATGCAAGTCAGTCAAATCTCTACAAATATTTACTCATAAGCAAAAGATTATGAAATATTTCTTCTGTATGATACACACTTTGTTTAAGCTTTTATTTTCTGCTTTTAAGAATTCAAATCCATCTATCTTCACACAAACCTCGTTCACATGTATCCATATTTTCTAGCACTCGCATTACTAAATCTTCTCCCTATTACTTTATATCATTGTGTGTTAAATGCAATTGTAGCCTACCTGGGGCTGGTCTTACTGACCTACTATAAATGGAATTTACACAGTTTTATACCTTCGGGGCTTAGGGATTCCAATTGATGTGGCACACCACAGCGTTTCTCCTCAACCGCACACGCTTCCTGCCCACATTCCATTGTCTCCCAGGAATATAAAAATCAGGTTCCAGTTTGTAAATACAAAATAAGACTTACCACATCTTCATTTAAGAGAAGAAAAATAAAAAGTCTCTACCTTACTACAGTTTCAATAATGACACAAAATTTCTAAGCCAAACATTCCTTTCAGCCCTGTTCTGTGTTAGCCTCGGTCATACTGTCTAAAGCATCTTGGGAAGACTTCTATACAGTGTGATAATAGGAACAATAAAAGAGTCTCTCAATTACCGTAGTATCAAATTTGGGGTATGTCTTTTTTTACTGTACGTTTGCGTGACACACAGCACAATGGGCCTCTAATTCTGACACGGATTTCTGGGAATACAGTACAACAAAAACTAAAATCAGAAGACAGGATGAAGGTGCCACTGCGGTTATGACTAGGGCATTCTAAGCATGGGCATGAACCTACACTTATCCAGAAGGGATTAGAAGACCAGATTGTTTACCATATAAGACAAAAATGCAAAGAGTTTTTAGTAAATATTTTTCATGCTGTTACTGTATTTTGACAACAATATCATTTTGTTAAAATATCACAAGAATAGTTTATTATCTCATAGCATTCCTTGAAAATCTAAACTCTCTTGAGTTCCACAGAGCTGTAACAGAAAACTGACGTCAGAACAGTGTCCATCTGTTGTCCTTCCTAGAAAACTGGCACCTCAGAAAAGAACTAAAGTTAACACTCACAAACATTAAAAAATAAAAAAAATCTCCTCCAAAACATGCTATCGCTTTACACACAAATCTGATTCCCGGAATTCTGCGGGCAGCTATTTAGGGGTGCCTGTGTCTCAGACGGTATGTTCAACTCACAGTCATGGCTTTCATACTGATTCAGGGTGGGTATGGGTACAGAATGATCTTAATTAGTGTAAGGAAATAAGATCTAATCATAGTGAGGTAGGTTCTGGCCAAATTCTAGTTGGAGTAATAACACTTTGCCTTCCTGAATTCTCTTCCCTTAATTGCTATTTAATATGGGATTCTCTAACAAGGTTGTGTGCTTTTTCCAAGCTATGAAGAGACTAAAGTAATTGCTGGAAGTCTACATGCTAAACAGGAGAGAGTTTATATAAATCTTTGTAAGATACTCTTAAATACTGCTAGGTAAAACAAAATAATTACACTTGGTCTAAAAGGAAGAAGATATTCTTATCACAAAGCAGCCTACTATTTATTAATAAAAATGCAAAATGAAAAAGACCCACCACATATTGATCTCTCCAATATAACTTGTTTATTTGGGCTTCACTACCTGACCACTGAAAAGATGCCAGGCCTGTGTAGGGCAGTTTAATTTTGTTCCAGTAGGAACTGACATATAACAAGCACATGTGCGGGTTGATGCGCCAACATTTAAACATCCTTTCTATATGACCTTACCTTAAAAGAGTTTTCATTTCTTTAGTGTTCACCTCCACCAGTTCTGCAAAACTTTATCCAGAGATGAAACACCATGAACTTCCTTACAACCAAAGTTGATTTTCAGCAAAAGAACATGCACAAGGATTATGGCTGCCAACCACCGCATGTGTCTCAGGGCCAGGTCAACAACCAGCAGCCACACGCAGCAGAAGTGCTAACCATAGAGGTTGCTGCTAAAGACACATGATTTGAACTGTGACCACTTCATGTGAAACACGACAATGTCAAATTATCTGGAACTGGATGAAGGATGGAATAAAACAAACCTTTTTTTTTTTTTTAATAATCTCTGAATACTTTTAAGCTTCTATGACAATTACTAAAAGTCCTCTTTCTTATAAGCATTTACCTCGCATTTGCATATGGCTTGTATTGCCCTTGACATATTTACAATTATCATTTACAATTATTCACTGATCTATATAATTTTTTTTTGATGAAAAAAAGCAGCGAGAGCTGAGGGAAGATAAGCACCAGTCTGACCATTTAGTGACACAAGCCCAGACACTCAGATGCTCTGTTTGTGTCAGAAGCCTTACTTTTGCTGCAATAGCTAACTGAATGGCCCAGGAAGGCTCACTCCTGGCCTTCTGTGGCAAAGAAGCCCAGCCCAAGGTAATTAATGATGCCTGAGCTGGAACCCGGGTACAGAACGCAGATAAAAAACTTCTGAAAAACTGCATTCATGTACCATCTTTCCCCCTTGCATTTTAGAACACACTGTTTTTGTGTGAAAAGCTATGAGCTTAAGACAACTTCATCAATAATTGGATAACATGCTTTACCACCATTCCTGTCTAAATTATAGTATGGTAACTGTTTTGCTTTACCAAATGTGACTTTTCCACATATTTTTACATGCAATAGCAGATAAAACTTTAAAAATATTTTTTATTTTTTTCTTTTACTCTGTCTTTATTACCATGGAACAGGCCTTCAGCCAGAGTAGATTCCTGTATATCATAAACTTCAGCAGAGGTTTATCATCTTTCACTGGCATCTTACACTAGCTATTTTCACTATGTATTTAGGAAGTTACAAAAAATCTTACCTAACTCTTCCAGAAAGGAGAGAAAGCATAATTATCCCTTTCTAATTATTGCACTTTGGCTTCCTCAGAATATTTATTTATCATCAAGATTTGTTTATGTTCTCTGATACATTGGTTAAGTTTATTCTTGATTTATTTTAATTTTATGTTCCAAGGATATTTTACTGAACACTCACTGTAAGACCTTCAACTGTGGCCACCCACATCCTGAAATTTTCTCTCTACCTAATCCTGCCTTATGCCATAACAGAGTAAATATATATTTTTTTTCCACAAAATACATTTCTTCCAACAAAACATACACATCCCATAGTATTTTCTTTGTTATTTTAAAAGCTTGTGTAGCATTGCACAGTGTGTGTGTACATAAGCATTTGCACATGCTAACTCCCCCCCCAAGCACATACACAGCACTAATGTTGAAAACTTTCATTAAGACTTTGTAAAGGATGTCTGTCTGCCACAGCTTAGGGTGTACTGTTTCTGAGAGGGGCTTTGGCTATTGCTTGGCCATTTTCTCATTGCAAACATAAGCAGCCGACTTGAGAGCATTTAGTCTTGCTACTATCAAAACAACCTGATCTGGAAAGGGTGTTTTGAAGGGTTGTTCCCCCACCAGCTGGGAATCCTGAGGCACGGGCACCTCCTCAGACACAGCACAATTACTTTCGCGTCCTCTGTTCTGGTGCTGTCAGTGGGAAGGACAGGGGGAAACAATTCATTCTGTAAGGACGGGATACGTTCTGGTGATCAAGATAATCCCGAAACACAGCAGTTGTTCCCTAGCCGTATCTGTGTCCCTGGCTGTCGCTCAGCTCAAACCATACCGTAGCCTAGGCAGGCCTTGTGGGCTCCTGGCAGCGGTGTTTGGGCAGAGTGGGTGGGCTGGAGTTCCCCCCCTCCCAAGCTGGCCGGCTGCAGAAAGCAGCAGTGCTTCGGAGCAACCCAGCCGGCCAGAGCAGGTGGGCCTCATCACTCTCTAACCCAGCACGAGATGTGCATGCTCCTCCCCTGTCACAGGGAAGAAACCCAGATCCTGGGCTTCTAAGGTACTGGGGACAAAATTTGGGGTTAACATCTGCTCATAATATAGATTTGCTTGTTTTAAGAGACTGGTTACTTTGTAAGAGGATGGAGGCAACTCTGTGGCTAGTGTGGATTCTGATTTTATTTTGAATTACTGAAAGACAAACAATAAGTTCAAACCTCAGGAAAATTCTTTCATGATTGATTGGTGATATTTGTTTTACTTCAGTACTGCTCTCCAAAATGTTCAGTATTAATTTTACAGTTGATCAGTCTGCAAACTGCAGAAAGTCTCAAATCTCCTTTCCTCTGGGCAAGGGCTTTCCTTCTTTGTGTTCCTCATTTGGAAATAAAGGATTGTAGCCACCAGAGGTAACAGTTTATACTTTCACAGTGGTTACGACTACTCAAAAAAAAGAGTTCTTGGTGGGGACAGGTATCAGACCCAAACAAACAAAACTAAATGCCACAGGGGCATGTCCGGCTACCAGCAAAAGAAGCAGTGGAGAGAAAGGGGCAATGGGTGAAAAAAAGAAAGTGCATGAGGGGCTAAAAATGTCAAAATAAAGTACGAGTGGAGAACACGGAGTAGAGAGCCCAACAGCAAAAAAGAAACTGAGGGTGGAGAAGGGTCATTAATTAATTAAATAAACCATCTTCTTCCCATGCAGGCTTCCTCTTCCCCACAGTCTCCCCCCTCAGTCAGCCGTGTTTCCACCATGGAGTGACTGCTGGTGTTTGTCACAAGACAGCATTGGTTGCTGCAGTAGAATGGAAAAGACAATGGGGAGGAAACGGAAATAAAATGACTGCTCTGTGCTATGCTTCTCCGTTTCGGCATAGAAAGCAGCATTGCCTACAACAAGAATGAGACAGCACTACGTTCACCCTACCATCACTGAGTCCTACAATCCAACAGGAATGACAAGCCATGGACAGTCCTTCAACCAGTTTCACTGGAGCAGAACGTTAAATAGCCTTTTAATCTTCCTGCCCCAAGAGGCAGACACACAGCCTTTCTGCCCTACTGAAAACACACCAGTGGGCAGAGGGAATGTAACATTCTGTGGTGTCTTAGGCATAATGTCCATCTGTAATGCTGTTGGTGGGTCCTCACCATTAAAAATCTCCCTCTTGTTTGTACAGCAATAATACGCTACATGCAAAATTGTACAGAGGCACATTAAAGTCACATCATCATCTCATTCTTCTAAAAATTATTTCTGCCTATATTTCTATAAGGTGAGACAATTAACTTTGCCAAACATAGGACAGAGTGAGACTTGCTGGATAAAGAGGCAGCTTTTTAAAAAGTTGGGCTGTTTGGAAAAATTGAAAAGACATTGTACGGTCAATGCAAAATTCTACTAGAAATTAAAATAATACCCGGTCAAAAGCCCTCAGACTTACACGACAGCAACTCATGAAACACTTTAATAATTTCTTAAAATTAATATATTTCATTAGGACTAATGAAAATGAAAGTAGTAATAAACACAATGATAACTCATTTTTATTATCAATCCAATCAATTTGTATTTTAAAGCTAAGGAAATTAAGAAATACAAAATGGGAAAGTGACTGTCCCAGAGTCACCAAGAAGTCTGTGGCAATTACTAACAGAACCCAGCTACTAGCTAGGACTTGGTTTTATCGTGATGAAAAGTGACCCACACAGACTGGCGAAGAGAGAGACCCAAAGCAGTGAAACAGAGGCAGGACATGACATGGAAAAGTAACAACTCACTACATGTGATTTAACTACATTACCAAAACGCACTCGATCTTTTTCTTAAAGACCCTATGCAGTATCGGGCCCTTCTGAATAACATGTTGGCTGTGGAAGATCACTGTTTTTGAAACCACTTGTTTTGAAGTCATCCAAAACCAACCAAATACTGACAAAGTAACAACGGTTGCACTGGTTGTCTTTGCGATGACTCCTCAGCTTAAAATTAGGGTATAAGGTTGCTGTTGCTAAATAACACCTTTTGCTTTTACTTAATTTTTAAAATGTCTGTTTTCATCAATGCCATACTACTGAGTAAAAGGTTATTTGAGGAGATAGAAGAGGGCAACACACTAGCTGTCATTCCTTCCTAGCTGTTCTATGGTAAAGAGCATGCTGATGATATCAGGAACTGAAAATTCTCCCTTTTGGTAGATTAATCGATTGCAGAGCTTTACAGCAGACCAAAAAATTGAGCAAATGTACTCGGCAGTCTAACTCCTTAGGAAATGTTCCCCACGTAATCATAGTGCAGGAAAAGAAGGTTTGCAATATTTTTAGAGTGTAAAAATCGAGCATTTACACTTTTTAATTGTTTTCATAATAAACCGGCAGTATTACAAATATTTTTGAAAGCTGAGGATTCTTTCAGGTGTTGAGCGACTTTCTCCGCTGCTGTCCCTATGCATGACACGCAGCCAGACATTGCCATCTAGTGTTCTGTGGCCTCACAGGGAATAACGGCGGGCACTTCCAGAGGGTATTCCACATTCTTTCGTAATCATAAACACGGACTAGTTTTGTTTTTCAGAAATACAGGACTACGTGATAAAACAATCACATCTAATAATTAACAAAGCAGACACTATTCTGAATCACCATTCTTTTTTTTGAGTAGCACTGAGGAAATTATTAGGAGAAAGAAAAGAATGTCTGACTATAAAGTAAGCATCATTTAACTGTCCTAAGCAGAAGCTATAATCATATTTAGAGCATACAGTATATTGCATGGAATCACATATTGTACCAGCATTTAGAGGAACTTTGATTGGGTACACCATAAAAAAAAGAGATGGAAGAAGAGGGAGAGTGAGCAGCTAATTAATATGATGCTTTCTTTGCTTTAAAGGCAACCATTTGGCCCTCAGGGCTGAAATATGCATAGCAAATGCACAGTTAATTTCAGACACAGTTATCCAAAACTATACAACGCTGATCTTGTATTGCTCTGTTGCTCAAAGGATCAGACCTAATTTTCTGCTGCCTCAGCTCTCCAATTGTCCTTTTAGGTTTTGGATGTAAACTAAAACTCCACAAGCAATAGCCTACTCAATTTATAAGTATCAATCAAAAATTCCACTGCCTACTTACAAAGTAAACGGTACTTGGGTCGGAAGTAATTCTGCTGCACTGGAGCACACAGGAAAAATGAAGCAATGTCAGTGCTGCAAAATTCTACTGTAAAATCTCATGTGGATTGGCTGAACCTCAGTAATACCTTGTAACGTTTTTTAAATCTTTGTGCTGTTGCATGGAGGCAAAGGGGACAGAATCCAATTTGGTTTTCCATGAAGCATAAAAGTTCCCTTTCAGAGTCAGATCCTGAATTTGTACATAGCCCAAACTATTATGCTTTTAATCTAAACTCAGAAGAAAATCATTGACTCAGTTTAGCGACTGTCATGAAGACCAAAATGTTTCCAGCAAGCAAAACAGCCTGAGGGAGGACTTGAACAGAGGGAGCAGGATGGGCTTAGATCAGTTTTGGCCAGTATTAAAACCGCATCTTGAGGCTACAGTTACCTGAAACGCTGTTGCACAATCTGCAGGCTTGCTGCTAACAAAATGAGAAGATCCTGCTTCCATTCTTTTTCCCTCAGAGGCTCTGGCACTCGTTAGACCCCTCTGTGGCTTGAGTCAGCTCAATAACCTGCAAGAAAATTATTTATTGTTTCCAGTTGGTTAATAAGCTGAGACTGTTTATGAAAATATATGGTATGTGAGTATGGATTGGGCGTAAGGGAAGGAATAAGAACCAGGCAGCCCAGAATAGGGTGAATAAAAGGGAAGACCAAGACTCCCCTTCTGCTGTGCAGTTGGAGGTGGGGAATCTAACCGGATACAAACATTTGGAGCTCTAGCACTTTTACCTGTTCACCTTAATTTTCAGTCTACTTGCTTGCTGTAAGGCTGTTTTTCCTGCCCTTCCCCAACAAGGAAAAAATCCCACAATTTGCGTGTCTCATACACTCACCCCTCTGACAAACAGGGGCATGCATACAGTGCACGGGGCAGAGTTAGGCCTGTGGTTTTTATGTTTCTGTCACTCACAGTTCTCCTGGCATGCTGGGCCATCTGCTGTTTTTTTTCCCTTGAAACATTTTATAAAGCCACTACTAGATCTCTCCAGCTGCCCAGTTACATTATTTATTTAGATATGTAATACGTGCCAGCATAAAGATCCGAGCACTTATTCTAGTCCAAACGTACAAACATTGGCATATATTAATGATCATATCACGTATTGCGAAATGGCATGGCTAAGCATACAGGGATTACGGGTACACAAGAGAAAGAGCTGTGGTAACACAGCGTACAGGTTTCTACCCATATACACACTTTCTGAAAACCGAAAGCATCATAAATGCAGTTACTCATTCTGTGCGCAGTTTTTAAACAGTTTGTAAATAGTATACATGTATATTTTGCCCCAGATTAAGCAGGTATAGCACCAGCTGAATCATTTTTGTCCACACTGTTCTGGAAATCATCTAGTGACATCTCATACTCAGACAGTTTCTCCAAAAATGGATGGGAGTCTTCCTGTTAGCTCTAGTGGGCAACCTAATAAATGTCAAGCGATTTATTTGGAAATAAATGGGGGAAACAATCTGATAACTATTTGACCAAGTTAATTCTGAGTCTGTGTTTGTTTCTAGGATTTTCTTGATTTACTTGGATAGAAAGAAAGTAACAAGAATAAACAGAACTGGAAACTGTTCTTGTGAAGAACAGTTCTTAGCTCTTCACTGAACAGCTGAACGACCGTTTAATCTTCGACCTAAAGACAACCTTCATGTCAAATAAGTAAATAGAGTTGCTTGGCTAGCAAATCAAAATACTTCTGCTTAAAACAAATGAAAAAATGTTAGATTTTAACAACCTAACAGAAATGGCTGAGATTTAAACGGACACTAAATTCTTTTAGCTCTGTTTCTGTGAGATAAAAGTATCTTTTACTTTCTGAGCCTTTTCTTTCATTTATTTGATCACGAAGAGAAGATACTGTAGATTTATGTGTTGTTTGTACTGGAGAGCACAGCTGTTTTAGCTTTTCTGTCAGACCCCCAGGATCCTGTCTTTATAATGACTTTTTTAAATGCACAGTGGGTTTGCCTAAACAAATTTAATTTGTATTGCATTGTGGTTCCAAAGGAAAGGAAAAAAAAAACAACCAACAAAACCCCAAGCTCCCTCCAGAGTCACCTTTAGAAGAGAGGGGATTTTATTTTCAATGGTGTAAAAACGTCCTTTAGTCTGGTATGGGTAAGAAATTTGTTAAAAAAAAGTTGGCCCTGTCATGTAGGCTATTTAAATACATAATAGGAAGCCAAAGGTACACATTGCCCTTACCAACAAAAAAGTAAATTAAAAAATGCATATTGATAAATAGATAGCTACAGGAGCTTATTTCCATGAAAAATTAATTTGGGGAAAGAAGAAAGAGAAAACAAGGTGACAAACCAAATCCTAACAAATCCAGACGAATTCAAAGTAATATAAGATGAAAACAGGAAGGCTTGGGGCAATATGAAGAACAACGAGGAGATATAAAGAAAAATAATTACATAAACCAGAAGAGAACTTGTGAAAGAATCTGAGAGACAGATGGAGTATCAGAGGCAAAAAGAACATGAGAAGGAAATGTCATGCAGTTAAGAGTGGTTTCTTGGCATCACTAAGTAACAAGATGGCCGGTTCTGAGGTAACTGCTCTTTAAACTGGGAAAAAAAAAAATAAACAAAGAAAGAAAATTATGACAGAGACTGAACCAGTTTGGGGAAAAATTAATCTATTTAACTGTAACAAGTCATCAGCAGAAAAATGTATCCACCTACTTCCGAAAGAATTGAAGAATGAAGTGGTTGTTTCTGTTAATAAAATCAGCTATTATGAGAAATGGCTGGAAGAAACAAAATCTTGCAGTTACCATTGAATAGGTATTAGAACAGTTTATAAGTAGGAAGATATGCTTCTGTGTCAGGTAAATTCATTGATAAAATAATTCAGTGAAATACCATAAAATGATACAATAGTCCTGATGAAATTTGAATTAAAAAAAACAGGAATATCACATCTCCAGAATACTTTGGGAGAGAGACAAAACATGACAAAGTGTAACTAGCGGACACTTCTGATTTGGGACTTTATGAAGCCTTTGACAACAGGCCAGGCAATACACATAATACACATCTAGGTTTAATCTGAACTGTCGAGGTTTCAGAATATTCCATCAGGTGTTAGTGAAAACCAGATAAAAGTACAATTACGAGAGAAAGGTATTGACTACTTGTGTTAGCAACAGGAGAGAAAGGAAAAATTATAATCAACCTTTGAACTGGAGGATGCCATCTCCTCCAAACATTCCTGTTCCCCGAGTACCAAATGAGCCAACATATCTGCCAGGATCAACAAATCTGCCCTTTTACTGTGGAAATAAAGGTAATAATTTGTGCTGGACACCAGATATAGTTCACAATGACCTGGTGAGAGCTTGGATTCAGATGGACAGGACTTTAAATAGTGACGGAATGAGAGGAAGGTTAAAAAATTATTAAGAAGGGGGAAAACAACAACTACCCAAATCCTACTTTACTTTGAATAATACTGAATATTTACTACCACTTTTTTCCTGACAATTCATTTTTAAAAGATAAGTATTAGAAGAGCAGAAAGGAAGAATACAATTTATTTGAAAAATATAGACTCTTAATTCAGAGCTTGCTGAAGTCAGGGAAGGTCTTCCAACGGCTTTAATGGGCTTTGGCTCAAGCCCTTCTAGTGCAACAAAGAAAACAATATAAACTGAAGCAGGATTTATATCCCCACTATAAATAATGTATGTAATCTCAGTTACTGAAGACAGTATTTGTATACGTCTAATTTATCATTATTAAAGTGAGATTATGGCAGCTTTATGTGAGACAGAGGCAAATCTGGGTAATTAATGAAAACAGTTTATTTACGTTACCCACTATAACTACTCAGGCACGCTCATTTTTCATGTTTAAAGTCTCAGTCTTGCCCCCCTGTGGCCCACGGGAATATAGCACACGTGCATAGCATAAATTCGTCTGAAACTAGACTGAAAATAAAAAACAAACAGCACGTATAATGTTTTCTATTTTGTCATTTTTCCTTCAAATTTGAAATACAAATGTCAAATAGTGAAGGCACAAATAAAACCTAGAGGAATATTTGCTCTTCAACCTATGCTTACTATTAGGACTCGCTAAAACTGACAGCACCAAAGGAATAAACTTGGAAGACTTTTGCACAACGCACCACTCATCCCCTCTCACTACAGATATTTAGACAGGCAACAGAAGGCAGCTGTTCACACAGGATGATAATGGCTACAGTTGAGCTCAACTCCCTAGTTTCAATGAGCATCTCTGTTAACATTTGTAAAAATGGGCTTTGTCCAGTAGAACTACCCATAACTCTGCCCCTCGGAGGTAAGTTTGGCCCAGCAGCTCAGGACAGAGTTCTACAGCCACATTGATCTGTCCCTGCTGTCCAGTACCAAAATGAAATAAATTTGAAAATAAGCCAGCTTCAGATATCTATATAGTCCTTAAGGAAATAGCCACTTTGATGTATTAACAAAGGCTAATGCACCATCCTCACCACCACCATCAAAATAGCTACCCAGGGCTCTGGATGGCAACGCAAATCTGTGGCTACAGACCTTAAAAGGCAGTTCCAGAGAAAATAATGCACTCTCCCTTAAACAAACTGGCAAATCAGATGCTTGCAATAACATGCCTGAAAATAGACAGTCATATTACAAATGAGCACCCCAATAATTTTAGAAAAAAAATACCCCACTCCATCTATGTACATGGGGAAACAAAACCAACCATGTGTAATATATTATTCCTTTAAAAACTAATTTGATAATATAATAAGGTTTCTGTCACCTCTCTTACGTCAGCACTCTCTGCCTTCTCTGCGAAAAATAATTTCTCTTCAGACTAATCCATGCAGCTTTAGTAAAAAGAGCTTCCAGGCTGGTCCATTATGTCCCTCAAAAACGTTCCACAGGATTGCCAGATTCTTTCTTATCAGGAACAAGAGAACCCACCATTCATTTTTAAAAGGTGATGTCATCAACTGTGGACATGTACACAGCCTGACTGGATTCACTGTTTCTTCTTACAGCAGCTGGATGCACAGTTACCAACCCTTACATTTTGTATTTTTCACTGCATTCTTTCCAAGAAAGAATTCTTCCTTCCTAACAACTTCTTACTACTAATTTGACATATTTATTATTCAGAAAGACTGGTAAACTACAGACCCTTATTTCATCAGTTCAATATGCAAAGCAACAATGCAAGCTCCTAAGCTCCTCATTTGCTTTCTCTTTCCCTGAGAAGTTAACCAAACTGGTTCTCTCTGGGCAGCCATCTGATCCTTTTGCTCTCCCAAAACCACCAACAAAAAGGAAATTAATGCCAACTGTGGAGGTGATTTTGTATTGACACTTTTCCAATAGAATCCAGACTTAGACCACCAATGTGTTTCACAGGGGACATCCACTCGTCATCAGATGGTTGTAATTTCCAACAGCAACTGTCCTGGGATGCATTCAAAATAGTAACAAAAGCAAGGAAAGATTCTTTATTTCATTACCAATTTTTGCACCATTGATTCTTCAAGCTGGTGCTGTATTTTTAAGTATACCAATATAAACCATCCTATTTAAAATTGTTACTTCACTACAAATACAAACCATAAATAAAATATAATCAACCTATCCAAGATAAATCGATATTACTTTATATGTTACGTTAACCTGCTCCACTTCCATCTGCAGTATAGTTAATATTTCCTTTCATCCCACCAGCCAAAAGGCTAATCCTCACAGCAGCTGTTACTACTCCAGCACAGAATGAATGTGAATTTAACCTCTCCTGGATATAGGCTAATAAATTCTGTTGTTTTTCTAAGCACTTCTGTGAATTAAAATGGACATTGGCTTGCCATCCAAATTCATGAACAGGTCTGAAGTGGCTTTTAGGCAAGTCGCCAAATAACTTCCCAATTCCCTTATAGGGTATAGCTCTCACTCCAGAGATCTTCCAAGCAAAAATTGAGAAACAATATCTTCTCCATTTCCTCGAAATTATTTTTCATTTTGTTTGCATTATTTAACTAAATTATGCACAAAATCACGTTAAAATAATATTAAGGGTCTATTTGCACTCTTCAGTTCTCAATGATTTCAACTTAACTGTACCAATACAAATATGAGAAGAATATGCCCTCCTGCAACCTTCCTGACAATGCAAAGGGCAGGGTATTGAAAAGCTTGTATATAAAATTCAACCCAGCAAACATGTTTGGATATTGAAAAAGGCTGAGGAAAACAGGAATGCTCCCCAGCACTGTAAAGATCCATTATTAGAAACAAAAACATTTTTTAGCATGAAAACCAGCACATTCTGTAAAGTCTTCCTTTTCTCCAAGACTTCAATCTCCCTATTCAAAAAACATAATTCAGGCTTTGATTTGGCAAATCACTAAACTCTAAAGCAATTGGGAATCTGCAGAACTGAAGCACGTTACTTGTGTTTCTGTATCTTCCCTCCTGGAGACAGAATATTTCCTCTTTCGACAGGAAGACATCGGCCGGCTTGCATCAATGTACGGCTTTCAACATTTTAAAATTTGAAGCATTCAGGGCCCCTGTACTGCGACTTGCCTGCTGATAATGGGTTTTCTTTCTGTCTCACCCCCCTAACCACAGTCTGCAAGACTGACATTCAAAACAGAAGAAACAGATCAGATAAATAGACTTCAAGCAATCATAAACTTCCAACCCCTTGAAACTAACTCAGTCATAAGCAGCCAGTAATCACTTTAATGAAATAGCACAGCCGTTTCAACCGCATGCCCCCCCTCCACAGCCATTAGATCTGATCTGCCCTACCTACCGGATACGGAATTTAATCTTGGCTTTACGCTGGCACGCGGCTGTTCGCCTTCCCGCCCTCGCTGGGCCGCCGCAGCCCCCCGCCCGCGGGCGGACCCCCCGCACAGCCGCCGCCAGGGCCAAGCGAGCGGGCAGAGCCACGCGGGGTTTCGAGTTCTGTGTAAATCACCTCAGCGCTTCCGGCTCCCGGGCGGGTCTGACCGCGCCCGCCCGCCGCCTCGCACCTCGCCCCGTCCCCGAGCCGCTGCAGCTCGCCGGCGGTTCCACCGCGGCAGCGTGCGCGGCGGCCTCGGCTCCTCTTGCTTCCCGCCACTTTGTCTCCTCAGTCAGCAAGGAACGCCGCCGGCCCGGAGCCCTGCTCCGCCCGCTCCCCGCGTGCTCCTGCTCTCCCGCCGCCGGCGTCGTCCCTGCTCTGACAGGAACAGCGGAGCGGGCTCCCGCCCTAACCTGGCCCTCACCTCCGCCTCAGCAGTCTTAGTAACACTACCGCACCGGGCGCGGTTTCTCGCCCTTTCCCTCGGGGCAGAGGCCCGGGGGGTCGCGTTCCCCCCGCACCGAGGCGGGCCGGCCGCCTCCGCTCCTCTCCGAGGGGCCGCTGAGGCGGGCGCAGACTCCATTTCCCGCCCTGCCCCGGGGCGCGCTCCCGGCCCGCGCGTCAGCGGCGGGGCGGGGAGGGGCGTGCGCAAGATGGCGGCGCTGGCGGCGTGGGGCTCGGCG
>Ga0065711_1000676_pt1 | contig 61378 bp, 41 predicted proteins | sample Hoacrofraction12_FD_59098 | JGI IMG/M metagenome (GOLD analysis project Ga0065711, IMG submission 59098) | Hoatzin crop microbial communities from Cojedes, Venezuela - Epithelial fraction 12 v2 (version 2) | ecosystem: Host-associated > Birds > Digestive system > Esophagus > Crop | place...
TTTTTTTTTTTTTTTTTTTTTTTTTTTTTTTCCTAAAGGGAGCTATGGCTGTGTTTAAGTTCAGTTTTCTAGACTAGAGATTCTGGAACTCCAGGGAGTTATTTTTTTAAAAGCTTATTTTGTCCAGCAGGTGTCACTCATTCCTAAAGAATCTTAGAAGGATTTTTCCGGTGTCAATCCTTCGATAAGCAAAGACAAAGCCTTCAGAAACAATTACCTGCCTTGTCACTTATATCCCGCCATTTAAAAGAAGGTACAAATTCCAAATTACCATGTATTACTGAACTTTGAAACGAAGGAAACTTCACAAGAAGTAGGTCCCATTTTGACTCGAGTTCAGTCTGAACAAAAACATTGGAAAGCATTGTATCAAGAAGAGGCAGTTCTTACTCTGGAACTGGCATGGTGGTGATTCACAACCATTAGGCAATTCTGACACGGTGTGAGCAAGGCTTCTCTGATGAATGGTCACCTGACAACAGCTTTTAAAGTGGTTTTGTATATGCTTCATTTGTTTTATAAACAAAACCCTTGTCTGTTAAGTGTCCTATAGAAAATCTCTTCTTTCTTGTATCTCAACCAACTTTAACATTTTTTAGGTGGTGCTGGAGAAATGAGGTGAAGATTTGACAGTGTGAGAAACAGAGGCAGTATGTCTTTGGCTAGCTATTGGCAGCTGTGCTTATGGCAAAAACATTTAATCATGGAAAAAGGAGTCATGCTTGCTGAAGTGCACTCAATTGCCTTTGTAACTGTTTTTTCCTTGCTGAATTTAAAAATTAGAAGCTATACAAGTTTACTGTAAGTGGAGAAAGAAGGAAAAATAACTGCAACAATGTAAATAAACCACACATACCATGATGACTGTACTAAGCTGAGACGGGTCTATGATATGTGGGAAGCTAAGGAATACTTGTAGAATAGTGATGTTTGGGTGATATGTTTGAATTGTAATTAAAGTGTATTTACATTCTTACTGGAATCAGGCAGATTTAGCTGAACATTTAATCAGCAACGGGTCTTCAATACACCACATGGACACCACACTGCAATGATGCTTCAGCATTTGCTTTTGGGTATCTAGATAGAGCTAACCTGGTACAGACTGGTGCCTTTGGTAACAAAGTACTATATCACTGTAGTGCCAATTTTGTTTAAGTATCTGGAATTTGAAATGGCTTAGGCATCCAACTTTAGGGAATAATATGGATGTAAGAATGCCCCTATTATCTGCATGAAACTACAGGAGGGGCAAAAATTGGGTAGAAACATTGGAAGACATAGTGGGCAATGAGCTCTGTTTCCTCTAGACCAAAATCATGCTCACAGTCTCAGTGCTTGTCTTCATAGTTGCCTACGGACAAACCTATCCAAGATGGATGAGATGCTGGCTGGGTGAGGAGGGGAATGTTTTGGAGAATTTATGTCTTACCGAGGTTTCTTCATAAATGATAGTTTCAATGGTGTAGAGCTAGGAAAATGAAAACGTGTTGAAAAGCTGCAGCTCGTACCAAAAAGAGAAGCCATCCTTAGAATCCACAAGCAGAAGTTCTGCTCTTCCATTTTCTTATGTTGGCTGAAATGTACAGATTATTTGAGGTTCTGCTTCAGAGACTAGCAGAATTTAGCTGAAAAATCAAGTTTTTCTTTATGAATACCTCACATTAAGGAAGCTGTGATGTAGATAAAACTGGCAGTACTGCTGATAGGTGTATTAATGATGGAGGTAGGCTTTTACTTTTAAATGTGAATAGCTTTACTTTCAGATGTGAACCTGAGGTAGAGTGGGTTAGAGGGATGCAGCTTTGGTTACAACCAAAACACCAAAATTTCATTATGGGGAAAGTAACAAGTATAAGTGGGGAACTAATTGTTCTCAAAATTAAAATACAGCTAGTTCTGTAACTTAGGTTATCCTCATGCACAGTTACTCACACGTACACCAACATTTTTTTTTGAGAACTATAATCCTGCTTCTCTTACATATAGAATAGAAAGAATTTTAAGCCCCCAAAAAACATAAGGGAAGAAAGAAAGCATGTTATTTCTAATTATAAATATTGGTTGTGCTCAGATACTACAGTGATGGGACTGTGTAATTATTTAGCTAAATAGTTAGAATTTTTTGTGCTGTTTAGCTAAATATTCCCCACTCCCCTACTGACTTGCACTATACAGCAACTTTTCGGACCTTGCTTGCCCTACCCTGGCTGATCACATGATTGTCAGCAGTGCAAGTAATAGTCATGGAGTCTCTTGCTTTCCTCATTCCCTCCCCCCACCTCTTTTTGGGAATTTTATTATCAAAAAGTACTCAAGTGACCCACAGTAGAAGACCGCTACAAACTGGTTTTGTCTTGACATTGCCATTGTCATCTCTTGCTGGCCTCTGGAAAGAAACTGCCACAACGACCTGCAGGAAAGCGCTTGCACACAGAGTAGCCCGTGGACGGGCAAGAACGGACTTGTCTAAGCGGGCAGCACGCATGGCACGAACTGCACATATGTGGACACGCTCTGCGCATGCGCAAATGCCCCTATAAAAGGGCAGCATGTGCTCCTCGGAGCCCTCTCTTTCTCTTGCTCTGCTCCTCCCCACCTTGCTGCTGGCCTCCACGCCTGCTCAGAGATTGAACCGACCGGACATCGCTGGGCATCGTCGAATCGGTGGTGGTGGTAACTGATCCCCCCTCCCCCACACTTCTTTTCCTCGACCTCCGAATCCTGGCTCACCGAAATAAAGTTTACAAGGTTGCACGGCATGTGGCTGCATTTGCCTCTTAGGCTCATCTCCTGGAATTGCATCGAAACCTCCCCAATATTGGATCCTGTCCATGACTCCAGTAAAAATGTCCTGATCCAATATCGGGGGGGTTCGGTGAGCAGGGAATCGGAGGTCGGGTGGGGACGGCGAGAAGACGAGACAAAAAAAAGAAAGGAGTAAAGTCGGAAAAACCGCAGCAGGCGAGGAAAAGAAGTGCGGGGGAGGGGGGATCAGTTACCACCACCACGGATTCGACGATGCCCAGCGATGTCCGGTCGGCTCAGTCTCTGTGCAGGTGTGGAGGCCAGCAGCAAGGTCGGAGCCCGGCAGCGAGGAGGAGAGCAAGAGGGCAGTGAGGACCACGTGCTGCCCTTTTATAGGGGCATTTGTGCATGCGCAGAGCGTGTCCACATACGTGCAGTTCGTGACATGCGTGTTGCCCACTTAGACAAGTCCGTTCTTGCCCGTCCACGGGCTACTCTGTGTGCAAGCGCTTTCCTGCAGGTCGTTGTGGCAGTTTCTTTCCAGAGGCCAGCAAGAGATGACAATGGCAATGTCAAGACAAAACCAGNTTGTAGCGGTCTTCTACACCCGCTCAGTTTCCACTCTCATCCCTGCATTGGGGAAGTAAGGAATATGTGGCTAAAGAGAGTAAATAGTGGCAATCTTCTGCAGGCTGAGCCACAAGTCTGTGCTTCTGATGTAGAAAGTGAAAAAGGAGGCCTTTTTGCTCTGACCTGGATGCTGTGCCAAGGGCACCTCCCTTCCCCATTCAGAAATAACTAGGAAATTGGGAAAAGTGACTGTACTTCATATACTGGCAAGCCACACTGCAGCAGCTAGGCGTGTGGGGCACGACAGGAAAAACAGCAATCGGTGAGAGAAAGGAAAACGGTCTTTCCCTCATGTAGATGATGATGTCTTTGAGAGGTGCTCTTTCTTGTAGCCTTATTGAATGCTTGATTGTAAAGGCCCACAAAACCATTGTGAGAACAATCTGTTCTCCTTTTAGCTATTTCCACAGTACAGCAATCCAAACCTATGGCTTATTGATCTGGGGAAGGCAAAATACCCAGAATAACAGCAAATACCTGAAATTCCTTATATAGCATTGAATAGTAAGAGTCTTTAGACAGAACACTGCTACTCTGAATGGCAGATCACAGCTGGGTACTACATGTTTCAAATCTTGGTCTCCTATCAGCCTTTTAGTGAAGAAAAAGCTGACAATATTTTAGTTGTACTGACTTTGTCTATTGAGCATTGTAATCTCATTCAAGCTTCTGGAAGTTGTCACTCCTAAAGGCTCGTTGACACTTAATTCAATTAGTAGGTTATGAAGGTATGCAGCTGTTCTCTTGTGGGGAAAAATAGTGTATGCTACAGTGGCATGTTAAAACTTCTGTGTTTCTTCCTTTAAACCTGTGTCTTGTTCAACTCATCCAGATGAAAGGCTGTAACAAGTATAAAATAATAAACTCCTTTACAATACTTGTATGCTAGGCTAGATAGAGCAGCACAAACATTTATATGCAAAGTTAGTGAAACCCTAACGAAAATCTCTGAAGTTTCACATGTAATGCATGAGCTTCATGTTTCTGGCATTTGTTTTCCGAATGGCATCACCTGCAACTTCCACATACTCTCCAGTCTGGGTATCTGTGCTGCAGTTTTTGGATTTCTGGAGAAAAATACAGGAATGAGTTGCAATTAAGGAGTGCCTGGTGAGACTCTGTGGGAGGCAGCAACCTCCTGCTTGCAGCCTTCTTGTTTTGCTCTTCCATCTCGTGTAAGTTAACCCAGGGAGAGTGCTTTCCTTTGCTTTTGTGAGACTCAGTGCATGATGTTCCATGGAAGACAAAGACTGAAAGGTCTGCGTGGGTTTTTTTTTTTTCTGTATTTAGCATTTACATGCTGGAGGAAGGCTCTAGCTGAGTGCTAATTTGTAGGTTCTGGCTGAGTGCTTCAGCTGATCACTCTGTTCACAGTAATGTTTTGATTCACTACCAATTCTGTAAGTCTGAAAACTTCAGTGATTTTTTTTTTTTAATCATATCATTAAATACTGGAAAAAGACCATACTTACATTTTCCATAATAGAAGTATGAATATTTTTTTGTGTTCCCTGAAAATTTGGGTGTGCAAGAGAAAAATTAATTGCAAAGTCTCCTCAAGAGAGTGTGAAGACTGAGTTACTATGAGCTTTTCTAAACTTCGACTCTAGGTGAAAAGTGGAAACAATAACTCAAAGGAAAAGATAATCTAAACTTCCTTGGGTTATTCTAGCTCTTACATTTTCTCACATGCACACATTTTACTGAAACTGTGTAATTTCTTCTCTGTCAAGAGCCAGCCCTATCGTCTTCATGTGAGTGAGAAGTTAGACCCCTTTTTCCCCCACTATCAGCCACGAGAATCTTATGTTATCAGGTACATAAACTTGGACTTTTTATAAGTGGCCCTGGTGAGTTAGTGTTTCAAATTGACTTCAAAATGCAATCACTTGTCACATAAGTAATCTGAGCCATAGCCTTAATTTAGAATGACTAGATGTGTGTGATGTAATAAAGAGTGACACCATGTCCTCATAATTTTAGGAAGCTGTCCTGAATCATGGGCTAAATGCTGTTTTGGTTTTTTGCTCTGCCATTCATTCATGCTTTTAGTCAGTTTTGAAAGTTTAAAAGTTACTTTATGGCTTCTTATGTCTAATTTCATAAGCAACTTAGGCAGCGTAAACCCCTGATTCTTCAGAGATCTTCATCTTCTGTGATAAGTAACAGTGCATGGGTGCTCAGAGGGACATGTGTGCATGGCTGTCACCTTGGCTGACCTGCTAGGAACTAGGATTGCTGGAGCAAAAGCATTAGCTTCTGCAGGGTGAGTTGAGGCTCTTCAGCAGGGATTGTGTCTACCTTGCTCCCCTATGTGACTAAGGCATGAAGGGTTTGTAATGCACTCAGGATCAGGTCCTAACACTTGCAAAGTGTGCAGTTTCCTAACCAAGTATCAAGCAGCATTGCCAATTGCAGTCAGGTGGTCCAGTCACACATTCATACATGTTATGTTGGAGGACAAAATGTAGGTGTGGTACCACCACCCTATTACTGAATTTGTAGTTGACACCTCATGTTCTGCTTAAAGACCAGAGGAGGAAAAAATCCAAAAGGACCATAGTTCCTCTGCCCTCATCTTTTCTCTTCTCCCACCATTTCCTAAAGAAGATGTGTTAGAACATTTTTCTTAGAGTTTCCCAGCATGATGCTATTTTTATCTTGTATTTATGTCTTACAGTTGCCAAGTTAGCTGACCCAAGAGCATATGTCTGGTCTACTCCCTGGACAGATCACACTGCCATCTCTGCCAGGCAGGAAGTGGTGAATACATATAAGGATTAGGGTAGGACCACTAGTAAACGTTAGTAGCATATTTGTTAATCAACGGGAAATTACCAGTATGATATATAGCTGGAATGAAATATGGCGTCTCTGGGTTTTGAGCTCTAAGAGGTTAAGAAAGCAGAGCAAGTAATATGAAAAGGACATTGATTTGCTGCTATGAGCTCTAAAAGAGAGCTACCTAATCATAGCAAAAAAGAGTCCATGGACAGCAAATCCTAGGAATGTAGCCTGAAGCCTCAGACTCTGGAGAGGGGCCAACCATAAAGCTCCCCTCCTTAACTTGAGCCCATTCACTAGGACACAGAGGCCATTTACAGATGCTAAATTTTACTTAGTGGCTATGCTGCAAAAGCCAAAAATAAATCAATTTGTTATTTAAACTCCACAAATGTAGTTTACATTTGTTTAAAGCTATGGTTCCCAGGCCTAGAAATAGACTAATTATCTTTGCAGGCTTTTGTGCAATACATCTGTTTACACATGCAAATTATGGATACTATAGTATATTTTGGTGTATAATGGCTATACTAATCTTCTGTAAGGAATGGAGTGGTAAATTTTTATGAAACAAGAAACAGCTGTGCTCCTAAGTGTCCCCTTTACTTTGAGTACAGGATGTCCATTATTTCAGCTTGCTGCACAATATAGGTATTTATTTTTTTTCTTTGCCTGAATGACTGTGGTCAGAAAATATTTGGTGAAATCAGTAGTACCATGTTATAGGAGGAATAAACCATCCAGAAAGAAATCCAAAGAAAAATCTTGTCTATCTATTAGAATATATCATAATTATTTAAATAATAAACATGATAATTTAAGTGTCCATAATTTCCTATTGTTAGAAAAATTGTTATTTTCAGACATCATGTCACTTGATTACTCACCCATTTTAATGGGGAGCTCGGACATGCCAGGAAATAGCGGGGACCCAAACTACAGAATACACTAGGCTCTGTGAATTTTAGCATCAAGTATGATGTAGCATGTGTGGTACGGAACGAAAGAGAAAGGATTTGTGAATGTACCTTATCTTATATATTTCATAAAGTTAACTTTGGTGGAATTGCATATAAAAATATAGAAATAGAGCAGCATTCCAATTTTGCTTCAGGCAAATTTTTTGCTTGGAATTCCTTTTCACTGTCTTTGAATAACTAGCATCCATATCAGTGTTGAAGGCTGCAGAATGCACTTAGTCTCCCAACTGCTACCACTTAAAATGTATCCTGAAACATATTCTGAAACAGTGTATGAACTGCTTCCCTCTCTCTCTCCTTCCCCCTGCCCCTGTAAAGCTATATCAGAATAAGTGCTCCAGAAGTGCACCTAATGCACTCTAACCACTAATAAGTGCTCAGTCTTGCAAGCCAGACTAAAGCTACTCCAGAGTAAACCCCATAAATGCATGTGTTGTGGACATGGAGTCCTCAGCACTAACAACTGTGCTGTACGAATCTGCCCTTATGCTGTATTACTTGGTAATGCAGGCAAAGACTGTGATGAAGGGAAAAAAATAGCGTAGAACTGCCAAATATTTGAGCTAAAAGTATTTTACCACTTTTGTACATCTTATTGGGGAAGGTACTGGATTTCAGCTTGTGACCTCTTGTATCCGCATAGCATCACCAGTGCTTGCAAAGGAGCACATTCAGGCAGGGTCGACATTCTTGCTGTGGTATTTATTTATACTTCAGAGGTGTGACTCTAATGATGACTAAAGATGGAGGTCTTGGTGTACAGATTAGCCCAGTGTGGCTCCCTCTTAGTAGCAGCAGAAGGAAACGGTTTGTAAATATTGCAGTGAAGCTAAACAAGCTTATGTCTTCGTGTCATGGCTTAGCCTCAACTAACAGCCAACTACCACCCAGCTGCTTGCTCATCATCCCACCTCCCTTAGGGTGGTGGGAGAAAATAGGAAAAGCAGGAATGAGAAAGCCTGTGGGCTGAGATAAAGATAGGGAGATAGCTTACCAGCCACTGTTGCAGGCAAAACGCTCATCCTGGTGAAAATTAACTTAACTGATTGCCAATCAAAATAAAAATGTAAACACCAATTTTAGTAGTGGGAAACCAAGACAAACACTAAAATCGCACCTTTACTTTCCCCTTTCCCTTTCCCAGACTCAACTTCAGTCCTTCACTGTAGTGTCCCCCGTCCCCATCCCTCGCTTGCTCCCCACCCCCAGGCCCTCAAGTGGCACAGGGATGGTCAGCAGGTGGTTGCAGTCACTTCATAACAGCTCCTCTCTGCTGCTCCTTCCTCCTCACATTTTTCCCCTGCTCCAGCGTGGGTCCTCTCTACAGGCTGCAGTTCCTGTCAAGAAAATATGTTCTGATGTGGGCTCTACACAGGCTGCGATTCCTTCAGGAACACCTATCTGCTCCAGCATGGTTTTGTCCATGGACGGCAGTGACTATCTGCACTGGTGTGACTTCTCCACAGGCTGCAGGGAATCTCTGCTCTGGCACCTGGAGCACCTCCTCCCCCCTCTCCTGTTTCCCTGACCTTGGTGTTCTCTCTACTGTTTCTCGCTCTTTTTTGTTTTCTTTATTCCCCCTTCCCCTCTCTCTGTGGTGTTTTCTGTCTTTTCTTACATGCATTTTTCCAGACACGCCACTAACTTTGGTGGTGGACTCAGCTCCGACCTGTAATGGGACTGGCTGTGACTGGCCCAGGGCAGCCCGTAGCCCCTTCCCACAGAAGCCACCCCTGCAGCCCTCCTGCTGCCAATATCTTGCCACCTACACCGAAAGTACTGCTGTGTATTTTAAAGCCTGTAGGGTGACTGGCAAGGTAAAATGAATAAATCTTGAATGACTTGTTTATTCTGACCCATAGAGTAGGAGAGTGGGTAGCTATCAGCCAGGAAGCAAAAAGACGTATGTATTATTTTACACAGGTTAATAGGAAACACATGTAGAACAAAAGAACATTTATACAGTACCTTTACTAGCCTCTGTTTCTACTTTGTCTGCCTTTGGACATTTCACTTATACTAGGGTAGGTGAGTGGTAAAGTTATGTTAAAGTCACGTGGCTGGAAGAACATTAGACTATATGAGATTCCTTAAAAATGAGAGCAGGAATTTTTGACCAGAAAACAAGAACGCTGCTTTAGCATGAACCACTATTAGAGTCTAAATTGCAGACTACAATATCTAACATAGGCAAACATGCATTAAATTAGGATCCATGTGTAGCACAAAATGTACAAAAATCGTGCCTTAGGCCATACATGGAAAGCCTCATTCTATGTTGGAATGTCACAGAATGTCATCACTGCCAAGGGACCTTTCACACAGACCGTGTGTACTGTATATTTGGGAGGAGAATATTTTATTGTGAGAGTATCTGAATTTGTGGTATCTGGTAGGAAATAGGACTTTGCATTCCTGCAGTATAACTAACAGAAAGGGAGATCAAAATGAAAGTTGATTTATAGCCTTAAAGACAGAAGATTTATCTCTACTACCATACAGTAAAAGAAATAGTGTAAATTTTGTGCTTTTTTTTTTAAAAAACCCTTACCTTACTTGAGCCTCTTTTGCCATTATTGGTAGCTCGTGATCCTCTAGGACCAGATCTATAAAAGCTTCATAACTCCTGCTGAGAGTTAAGCATGAAAATAAGCAGAGAATATCTGCTAAGTTGTTGCCATGGTACAGACTTAGACCTATAGAAAACTGACTGGAAAGAACCCGTTAAAAGAGCGAAAGTCACTAGTCTAGACTTAAAAGAGTTTTTTTTCTCATAACTTAAGTTTGCTGCATCATCAAATAGTGCTGTAAAAGTGTTTCTAAATGATACTCTAGTATTTTATAAACTATGCATTGCTTGTTAGCAGAATATCTCTTTATTTTTTGTGTTCCTGTGGAGAAAGACTTGTCATTAAGACTTTTTTTCTTTCTATGACTAAAATTTAAAAGAGAAAAAAATGGGAAAAATATTCAGGTTTTTATGCCCAAAAAATAAAAGCTTCCTTCTTAGAATAATATACTTTAATTGGCCAATATAGGGTAGGAAAATATTCCTTTCAGTTTGTGTGTGCTGAAATACATAGAGAAAACTTTCATTATCATAGAATCGTATAATGCTTTGAGTTGGAAGTCCCTTCCTTTAGAGGTCATCCAGTCCAACCCCCCTGCAGTGAGCAGGGATATTTTTAACTAGACTATGTTGCTCAGAGCGCCATCCAACCTGACCTTGAACACTTTCAGGGATGGGGCCTCCACTACTTCTCTGAGCAATCTGTTCCAGTGTTTCGCCACCCTTATGGTAAAAAATGTCTTCCTCATATCTAGTCTAAATCTACCCTCCCTTAGTTTAAAGCTGTTATTCCTTGTCCTATCACAACAAGCCCTGCTGAAAGTATTTTCCCCATCTTTCCTATAGACCCCCTTCAGGTACTGAAAGGCTGCTACAAAGTCTCCCTGCAGCCTTCTCTTCTCCAGGCTGAGCAGCCCCAACTCTCTCAGCCTCTGCTCATAGGAGAGGTGCTCCAGCCCTCACATTATCTTTGTGGCCTTCCTCTGGACCCACTCCAACAGCTCCATGTCCTTCTTGTGCTGGGGGCTCCAGAGCTGGGTGCAGTACTCCAGGTGGGGTCTCACCAGAGCAGAGTAGAGGGGCAGAATCACCTTCCTCGCCTTGCTGCCCACGCTTCTTTTGATGCAGTACGGGATCCAATTGGCCTTCTGTGTTGCGAGCACACATTGGTGGCTCATGTCCAACTTTTCACCCACCAGTACCCCCAAGCCCTTCTCTGCAGGGGGCTGCTCTCAATTCCTTCATCCCCCAGCCTGTATTGATAGTGGGGGTTGTCCCAACCTGTGTGCAGGACCGTGCACTTGGCCTTGTTGAGCCTCAAGAGGGTCACACAGGCCCACTTCTGGAGCTTGTTGCAAGTCCCTCTGGATGGCATCCTGTCCTTCTGGCATGTCAACTGCAACACTCAGCTTGGTGTCATCTGCAAACTTGCTGAGGGTGCACTCAATCTCACTAAGTCATTGACGAAAATGTTAAACAGCACTGATGCCAGTACGGACCCCTGATGGACTCCACTTGTCACTGGTGTCCATTTGGACGCTGAGCTGTTGACTACTACCCTCTGGCTGTGACCTTCCAACCAATTCGTTGTCCACCCATCAAATCCATATCTCTCCAGTTTAGAGAGAAGGATGTTGTGAGGGGCTGTGTCAAAGGCTTTACAGAAGTCCAGAAAGATCACATCCGTAGCTCTTCCTTTGTCCACTGATGTAGTCACTCCATCATAGAAAGCCACTAGATTGGTCAGGCAGGACTTGCCCTTGGTGAAGCCATGCTGGCTGTTTTGAATCACCTCCATGTGCCTTAGCATAGCTTGTAGGAGGATCTGTTCCATGATCTTACCGGGCACAGAGGTGAGGCTGACAGGTCAGTAGTTCCCAGGGTCTTCCTTCCTACCCTTTTCAAAAATGGGCACAAAGTTTCCCTTCCTCCAGTCACCAGGAACTTCGCCTGACTGCCAAGACCTTTCAAATATCGTGGAGAGTGGCTTAGCAATGACATCAGTCAATTCCCTCAGTACTCTGGAGTGCATCTCATCATGTCCCGTAGACTTCTGTATGTTCAGATTCCTCAGGCAGTGCCAAACCTGGCCTTCCATTACACTGGAAGGGGCTTTGCCCCTCTTGTCCCCATCTTGCAGTCCATCAGCTGGGGAGGGGCGAGGAGACAGGTTGCCAATGAAGATTGAGGCAAAAAACTTGAGTACCTCAGCCTTCTCCTCATCTGTTGATACGAGGTTGCCTCTTGCTCATCAGAGAGTGTATGCTTTCTTTAACCTTCTTTTTCTGTCTGACATACCTGCAGAAGCCCTTCTTGTTATTCTTAGCATTCCTTGCCAAATTCAGTTCTAGCTGCCCCTTGCCCCTCCTGACCCCCTCCCTGCACAACCGGAGAGCATCCCTGTACTCTTCCCAGCATACCTGTCCCTGCTTCCACTGCCTGTGCAGTTCCCTCTTGCCCTTTAGTTTGACCAGCAGGTCTCTACTCGGCCATGTCAGTCTCTTCCCTTCCCTGCCTGACGGCTTACACCTGGGGACCAAGAGCTCCTGCGCTCTATGGAAAGCATCCTTAAAGATCTGCCAGATCTGTTCTGCTCCTCTGTCCCTGAGGACAAGGATGCTTTATATAACATGGTTTTGACTGCTAGGAATATCCCAAATTATTTATAAACAGTTCATTTAAAATGTTTTCCATTAAATGTGCTGACTGGTAATTGGGAAGGTATTCTGGTTTCCTTTTGAAGGGCAAGTTCTCATAATTGCAAATTTGCACTCAAAATGGCAGCATCCAGTTTTTGCCATTCACTTTATGACATGAGTTACTTCTGGCACAAGATAATACCAGTGCAGTAATACTCATGCTTATTTGACTCCTATGAATTCAGGAGTGATGATACATTTCTCTGAGGTAAATTTGATACTTCAAATACTTCAATTACTGTGTATCAATTAGAAATTGCGATTTAATAATGTCACCTATCCAATGCAGAAGCTCAGCAATCCTCACGCATTGTTGCCAAATTCACCATTGCGAGAGCTCTTGGTCTCCCTTCATACCAGATGGACATTCTCAATTGACGTTTTGCTATTTCTGCTTTGCTGCCATGTGTTTTGCAATACATGCTAGTTTTCTCCTGTTTGTCCACCTACTAAATCAAAGGTGTGGGTGAGATGTGGAAGACGTAGCCACTGGACATATGTTAGAATCAATCATAGAATCATAGAATGCTTTGGGCTGGAAGGGACCTTTAGAGGTCATCTAGTCCGACCCCCCTGTAGTGAACAGGGACATCTTTAACTAGATCAGGTTGCTCAGAGCCCCATTCAAATTCACCTTGATTGTTTTCAGAGATGGGACCTCCTCTACCTCTCTGGGCAACCTATTCCAGTGTTTTACCACCTTCATTGTATAAAATTTCTTCCTTATATCCATAGATATAAGTCTAAATCTAAATCCTAAATCTACACTCCCTTAGCGTAAAATCATTACTCCTTGTCCCATCACAACAGACCTTGCTAAAAAGATTGTCCTAATAAAGTAACAAGTAGATTCAGCTTTAAGAGACTTAGAAAAAAGCAAGTAACTGTGGTCCTCGTTTGATTTTTAATCTGCTTATTGGGCCAAACTGGAAGCTGTGTGTGGTGGATTGACCTTAGCTAGCTGCCAGGTGCCCACCAAGCCACTCTATCACTCCACCTCTTCGACAGGACAGGGGGAGAAAATACAATGAAAAGCTCAAGATAAGGACTGGGAGATCACTGAACAATTACCATCACAGGCAAAACAGACTCCACTTGGGGAAATTAATTTAATTTTTTGCCAATCAGAATAAGATAATGAGAAATAAGAACAGATCTAAAAACACCTTCCCCCCACCCCTCCCTTTTTCCCAGGCTCAGCTTCATTCCTGACTTCTCTGCTTCCTCCCCTCAAACAGTGCAGAGGGATGGGGAATGGGGGTTGTGGTCAGTTCGTAATGTGTTTCTGCTGCTCATTCCTCCTCCCATTCTTCCTCTGCTCCAGTGTGGTGCCTTAATGAACTTCTCCAATGTAGGCCCTTTCCATGGGCTGCAGTGTTCTTCAAGAACTTCTCCAGCATAGTCCTTTCCATGGGGTGCAGTCCTTCAGGCACAGACTGCTCCAACGTAGGGTCCCCCACAGGGTCACAGGTGCTGGCAGAAAACCTGCTTCTGAGTGGGCTTCTCTCCATGGGCTGCAGTTCCTGCCAGAAGCCTGCTCCAGCCTGGAGAGCTCCGCAAGCTGCAGATTCATTCAGGGCACGTCCACCTGCTCCAGTGGGGTGTCCTCCACAGGCTGCAGTATGGACATCTGCTCCACCATGGGCCTCCATGGACTGCAGTGGGACAACCTGTGTCACCATGGTCTTCACCACAGGCTGCAGGGAAATCTCTGCTCCGGTGCCTGGAACACCTCTTCCACCTCCTTCTTTACTGACCTCGGTGTCTGCAGAGTTGTTTGTCTCACATATTATCACTTCTCTCTCCACCAGCTGCTGTTGTGCAACTCTTCTACTCTTTCTTAAATATATCAAGGCGGTGCTACCAACATCATTGATTGACTCAGCTTTGGCCAGCAGTGGGTCCATCTTGGAGCCAGCTGGAACTGGCTTTGTCCAACATTGGAGCAGCTTCTGACATCTCACAGAATTCACCCCTGCAGACCCTCCCCTACCAAAACCTTGCCACGTAAACCCAATACACTGTGAAACATCACTGCTATAATTGTTACACATATTAGGTAGTTTTAAATGTATGTACATGTATGTAAGTGAGCACTTCCATTTTAGAAAAGCTGACTGTACTGAACAGTTCAGACAATGAGACAGATAATATAGGCTTAGTTAATTTTTTTGGTTCCAGTCAAGGGTAGGTGGGCTGTAACAGATGTTTCCTTGGCCTGTGTTGCTTTGTCTCCGTGTAGGACAGAAGTTCTGGTTTTCAACTGGTGATGGATGGATCTCTGCAGAACTTCCGAGTGCTTGTGAGGACTGTATGACAGGCAACAGAGAAACGAAGTTGCTTGTTAGTCAGCTTGTGTTTATTATGAAAGGGTCTGCACTTCCATTAGAAAGTTATAAAGTGTTCATTCATTGTGAATGGGTTGAAAATCATAATGCTTTATGTGTTTAGGATACATTTAAACCAATGGGTGTAAAACCTATGGAGGTTTATATATTTTTTAAAAAGAAAAGTGAGATAGGAATAACGCGCCACAGTATGACTGACAGATCCTAGCAATAATGAGCAATAACTGCAAGCGTGTTTACAACAAAGTTAATTCAGTTCATTCCAGGCAGCTAACGGTTTCCAGAAATCTTACATATGTAGTACCTGCATTGGCTGGGGTTTGCATCAGGAAATCCCCAAAGTCGGTCCAGAAATGATGGTCAAAGTAAGTCACTTTGTTATGTAATCACTAATACATGCTAATTGACTAAAAATCATTAGCCATCCTGTACAATGCACTCAGCTAAAGTTGTAATAAGGTGTAAGCCAAATAGATGGACCCAAAGATATGATATCCATAAATGATGTACCTGTGTGATTTCAGTAAAAGTTTTCAGTATGCTGATCATATTCTTTTTATGTCTTTGTGGTGAATGGTGGTTTTCCTACTTGTTTGTATTGACCTACTTGTACATGACCTCTGATAGATTTTGCTTTCTGATTCTGTACTTGTAATTTTGTTAGATATTGAAAAGTATGTCTTTATTCCAAGAACAAAATAAATGGCAATCTAAGGGTTTAGACAATATGATGTTTTAGAATAAAAGCTTGGAGGTGTTGGGAAATTCACTAAACAAAATAAAATCTGACCAGTTAATAAATTTATAGTATAGCAGCAAAATAAACTAAATGCATAGCGTGTATAATTAGATGCTCTAGAAATTACAGGAATCACATTCTGAACAGGGGAGAAAATTGATAAAGCTTTGAAACAAGCTTTTTTCCTAAAGTGCTATAAGTTGCCAACACTATCAGTCCTATTAAGTAAATTAATTTGAATCTGTTACATGGTACTTCTTCTACATTGGAATAAATGATACCTACTCTTCCCAAATGTGCGTATGCATATACATGCATTTTTACCATAGTGTTCCATCCAGCCAATGTAATTTGATCAGTTCTTTCTGCAGGGCTTTTCAGGGTCCTGTTAATACACTATTTCAATTTTTTATTTTTAACCCTGCCCACATGTGTGCTGTACTTACAGGAAGGCAAAAAATTGAAAAACACTATTCAGACAGCTTGACTACTAGAACAGTTGGGGAATCCGTTGTTCAACTTTTAAAGAAAGAGGAAATAGCACAGTACTTTGAAGATCTCAAAAAAACTGATAGTAGGGAATAGGACAGAATGCTAACTTCTGAAATCTGTCTATAAAAAGAGAAATTATCTCTTTGTGAGGGCAACATCCAGCAGGGATGTACGGAAAGTTGTTAATTAGCTGGTAATGAAACTACAAGTTTACCCTTTAAGCTCTGGCTTTGAATTGCCAGGAGGTTTTGAGATTCCTTTAGACAGATACGGTTATTAATGCTGAATTAAAGCAAACGCATTAGAACTTCTTTGATATGGAAATTGGGTAGGAAATTTATAGAGAACAAGATTTGTCATGAGCTTTTCAGTATTCCCTAGATTTGATTGAGTTGGAAACTTATACAAGAATAGCCTTTCTTGTGGTATTCAGACATTCCTTTCTAGCTGAAATGGAAATATATAAAACAAACTATTTGAAATGAAGTAAAAAAAAGTGCCAAATCTCTGAGCTTAAAAAGTTTCATACTACTATTAAAGGATAAGGGAAAGCTTTAAGGTAGCTCCAATTTTGTTGTCTCCAGGCTCTGGTTGATTTTCTGTTTTTGGTGTGGTATGGGAGAAAGTGGAGGACTCGTGGATTTTAAGAATTGTTTAATTTTATCTCAAAGCAAGTTTTAAGAGACACCATGTGAACTTCCCAATACTTCATATGAAGTCTGTGACAGAAGCCTGGAACTCCTGAGATCTTAGTCAATGCTTTATCAGCATGGGTGTTTTTTACATCTTATGCCCCTTTGTTGCCTCCTCAAGTAAAAAAGCTATGTGATTCTGAGTCAAATTCAACCCAGTGCTGTGTCTGTTCTCCCTTGGCTGAGATGAGTATAGACACAAACTGTGGTGTAAATTGCCAGTTGGGTGTATCTTGGTTTGAGAATTGGCTAAATTCTGTGGTCATCATCTTCTCCACTCAATCACATTATTATCTATTTGGAATGACTGTAATCAATTTAAAATAATAAGAAAGGAAAAAACAACACTTGTTAGCATTAAGTGGATGGGAGAATGGGAAGTTTTAAAAAACTGGTAGATTTATTCTGCAATTACATTGCTATTGCAGAGGAAAAACCCTTAAAATCCTTCAGTTTTAACTTGCTGAAAACTTGCATCAAGTGACATAAAAATTATGATGGCAGCTCCCGTAGCTAGTAGACATCTCATCCCATAGGAGCTTCTTGCAGAACAATTGCCAGTACTTTTTTTGTATGTGTGTGATTCAGATACCTACTAAGATGAAAAAGAAATTTTAATATAAATTTATCTACATACATATTAAAGAAACTTTATTAAAATGATGGAATAAAGTAAAAGCTTTGTCAGACATTAGAATCTCTCCCACCAACCACAGTACGTTAGAAATTACTTAATTTTAACTTTAATGGATAAATTAATTTTAGCTTTGATGGGTGTACTGAGGGAAGGGAAGACAGAAGAAACAAGAGCCTGGTGATTTGAAAGTATGGATTTCAAAAGCGTCTAAGGGATTTCAGTACACAACTTTCAGGTGCCAAAATCAATGGGATTTTTGTGTCCTTAAGCATTATTGAGGAATCTGCCTTACTTCATTGAAATCCTCATTTAGCAAAGAGCTACATGGTTTATTAAAGTTAAGCCCCGGGCTTAATATTTGTCAATACTTTCATAGCCTCTGGTTGAGGCAGTAAGGAAAAGAAGGTAACTTCATTACGCCCTAGCTTAGTGTTTTTAGTACTTGTGTTTTGCATTGCAAAATGAGAAAGCTCACATTATCATTTGAATATCCTAAGAATTGTGCAAGTGCAGGGATCAGTTCTGTACATCTAAAACTTAACTGGGCAAATAACTTCAGCTAAAATGTCTCATCAGCATCACATTAATATGCTTTTTTTTTTTTTTACAGTGTTAAAATTTTGAAGAGACTTCTTTACATGTCTGCTTCACTGTTTTACATTTTCTCTGTGATAGAAAGATACCTCTAATGCTCAGGATTATTCGGAAGGGATTTTATCTGGGATTCTGCCAAGCATTCTGGCAGGGTCATCTTTATCCATGTCACAGTTTACTTTCTGTGTGGATGTTGTCTACTTTGCTTGCGTAGCATGTTAATGTCTGGAAGCGCACATTTTCTTAGCCTTTCACCTGTGTGAAATATAGTCCCAGATGTGTAATGAAGTGTGGTGTTATCTCTGTTCTAGTTCCTAGAACACTGAGTCATTGCATAACTGTTCTGTGCTGGACTTCAAGAATTCCGGGAAATATAAAGCTGAATTCCCGAATACTGATGCCATGCCTTCCTCATGTGAGAAATATTCTGAATATCATATTGAAGACCTTACTTCCTAGACAAGCTTAAGGAAATTTTAATAACTAATAAATGCTGCTGACTATTCCATTCTGGATATGAAAGCATTCTTTTATCCATCAAAGCTAAAACGTGCTGTCCTTACTTAGGTATCAAAGGATTGTCATGTCCCAGTATTTCAAAGCATTTTCTTTAATGATCCACAAGAGGTGATGTGAGCAACCCTGGTATTTTTTCCCATTTCGCTTCATATAAAAATACAAAAAAAAGAAAGTAAATAAAATGCAGCAATACGTTGTTTTGTACATTGCTGGGTTTTAGAGTGCATCAGTCCAATAGTATTGAATTTCTGTCTTAATAATTCTACCACTTCCCTATGCTCAAGGAAAATCCATTTATTGAAGACTTATCTTTATTCCCCTTATATTTTTTTTTATTTTTTTTATTTTTTTGCCTTGTGATTTCTCTAGACACTGAGAATTTTCCTACCCAGTATTCACTGTGAAATCAGAAACCTGTGTGGCCTTCAGCGTTTTAATTTACAGACTCACCAGACAGATCCAGCTAGTCTGCCTGTGAAGTTTCTGAGCAAGCATGGTTACAAGCTAACCAGGCTAGACTTTGAGCAATTCAAATGGAAAAAGTGTATACCTTGTCTGCTTGTTTTTTTCTGGTTGGTCAGGTCAGACTTACGGGTCTTTTTTAGTTTTGACTGAAAATATAGCTTTATATTTTTGAATATGTTTGGACTACAGATCAACCAAATTAGTAAAACTGCACAAAATTTTATAGAAAACTTTCACACATATATTTTCAAAGATTTGTGGGGTGCTTAGTAGATTCAGGTTGCAAGTTGGTTTGGGTTTTTTTTTCCTTCCCAGCTTCAAAAGCTACCAAGAAGCCAGATGTGGCCTGTGCTTTTTGAGGTTTATTTAAACTTAAACTCCAAAAAAATCTCCCCTCTTAATGTCCCTTAAAGAACTTCAACATCTTTTTTTTTCATGGCTAATCAGCAAGCAAAAAAAAAAAAAAGAACCAGGCTATTATGCTAGCACTCTCTCTTCTTTACAGTGCTGAATAAGGAGATGAAGTTTCTAACATCACATGTGTTGTACAGCCAGTAAGGACACTCCGGTAATCCAGAATGCCTCTGGGTGATTTGGAGTGCTGCCTTTTGTAGCAGGAGGCAGGCCTGAAGTTTGTCCAGTAGGCCATGGTAACCTGTATAGAAACAGGACAGGCAGGGCCTGCAGCCGTCTTTAGCGTATTGGAGCTACTTTTGATGCTAGACCACCCTGACTTCTGTGATATTTGTTTAAATGCTAAACAATATTAAACATATTCAATATGCTAATTATGATTGCTAAACAATATTCAAGAATGCTAATCAAAATGCCCTTCAGAGGGAAAGTTTGGTCCTTCTAGTAAACCTCCCTCCACGTGCATCCATGGAGAACTAACCACAGTATTGCCCTTAATCTGAGCAAATTAGTGCTCAAACATTTTCCTCTTGCTTCAGAATATTTTGTTTATTTTTTCACTCCAGACAGGCCTGCAGGCATTTTCGCATCTAAAATTTTTCCCCATATATCTCATGCCAATATTTGCATTGTGGTAGATTAAGTTTTTCAGAGGGTCTCCCACAGCAGCTGAATTCTGAGAGTTGACTCCCTAAAGAATGCTACCGTGAAATTCCGTGATTGTTCTGTAAAAGGAAAGGCTCGTTTTTTCCTAATGATCTTTGCTGCAGATCAAGCCTTGGTATCTAAGCAGCAGCCTTCTGGTTTGTGGTTCATCACATATAGTGCAGACTCCACAAAAGAAGCTTAATAAGGAATTCTGTCAGTTATTGGTGAGGCAGAATAACAACCCTTGTGTATCCTAAAGAGGAAAAAAAATATTTTTCATACCTATATGGGAACATTTCACTTAGGCTGGGCCTGAAATGCCAAGAGCCGCAAGGTATCTGTACGCATCGATTTAGGCCAACGGGTCTGAGCCTGTTGTTAAGAATTTCAATTTTGACAGGCTAGCCTGTCTGCTGGATTATTACCCCACAGGCATGCGCTATATTCAGGAGTACTTTTGCAAATTTGGGGATCATATTTGCAGGCCTGCTCCCACTGTAAATGTTGGACGGAGGGCTGCGTGGAAGCCAACAGTGCTACATGTGCACAGATATCCCCATCTCAGCTTCTGCAAAGCACGACAAGCAGAATGGACAGAAAGTGAACTCTTTGTGCAACGTGTAGCATAGTTTGCTCTGCTTTTAATTTCACAAGTAGAAATAATCCAGGTGAATTTTTTGTGAGCAGCTGACGCAGGACAGGGAATTTACCACAGTTTTCAAGGTTATCCTCATTACTTACTATTCCAAGCACATTACCTGAATCACCCATTCATCTTCTGTCTCTGCTCAAAGGGGTCAAATACATATACTTTATCTGTATGCAGAACTGACAAGCATGCAGGTATTTCTTTTTTTGCTACAGAAATTAACAAATATGCTTTCATATGTAGAGTGCTTGGCTCCATTTACTTACCAAGAAAGTGCTATTGTTTAGTCACCACTTTTCAAAGCAGAACCTCTCTGCTGCTTGTGGGTTTTCTGTGGCTCCAGTTGGCTTTGACTTCTAGTCAAAGCTTTACTGTGCTGTGTTTCTCTCATATGGTGAATGAAAACACTGCGCACACAATGTTCAAAGATTTAATTGAACATATTTCCAGCTTAATTGCTGCATTGGACCTTGCCATTAAGAGTGTAATGTCATGTGACTGCTTGTATTGCTATATGAAGTGTGAGTAGTTAAGGCAAATGCCTCAACAGCATGGAACTATTTGTATATGGGGTGTGTGGGACAGTGGTCAGGGAATACAGGTCACATAGTTTATGTATTTTCCAGGTATTTGGTTTTCTGTCTAATTAATTTTGTAACTGAAACACAGATTTGTGTTTAGAGCAGTTGCGATTCATGAAAAAACTAGCTTTACTAAAATATACTATTCCAAGTGGACAAAACTGAGTTATTTGGACAGCATATTTAAACAAGCAAAGAAATCTAATTGAAAAAAATTTCTCATTTACTTTGCCGTATATGAGTAATATGTTGATTCTGGCTTAACCCAGGCATTAACTAAGAAATAATTCAAACCACATTTATTGTTATTATTTTTAAAAATAATTTAAACATGTTTGAGACCCTGACTTCCAGAGACTCCTAAGAGAATTATGTTCCTAAATTCCTTTAAGTGATTGTCCCTTTTAAGTAATTTTAGACTATTTTGAAAATCCAAGACTTGGTAGTTACATTACTTAATATTAAGAGCCAGAATCTCACATTCTTTTCTTGAGTTGTCCCAAGACTGGCCAAGTGATGTGAGGCTTGAGTAAGTATTATCTAGATTGAATACAGCTACTAAGATCTAACCTTACACTTCTTATTACTGATGAAGAAAAAAATATTTTGAAGCCTATTTGTTTCAGAAACAAGGCTGTTAAGGCAGATGTATGGAATTTTGTATCCAAGGTCAAATCCAAAATGGATGTCGCAGACTTGGTTAACACCAGTGTTTCATGATGTGTGTTTTGATAACAGTATATTTTTCCAAACTTCTGATCAGATGTATTTGTTTAAAAACTGAACGAGGAAAGGTGTTTGACTATATAAGGTATGGGATGTCTTGGTAGTTACAAGAATAGAAGTTGAGGAAGCCACAGAATAAAAGGAGAAAGACAAAGACAAAGACTTTTCACAGAAAAATACCATAGTATGTTGGAACACAGATTCTTGATCTTACAACAGTGTTCTTGGTGTTTCTGTAGAATGGTCAAGAATTGGCCACAGCTGAACTGGATTGCTTCAAATTTAAATGTGCTACCATGCAACATTTGACAAGCATGTGAGGTTTGTGACTGGTTACAGTACACACAAATTACACAAATATTATGTACATGTCTACAAGTGGACTTCGTAGTTGTGCAAACAGTAACTGTAGATTTGAATACAGCAAAACATGGAATTTACTCTCTGTTTGGTGCTGTAATGGAATCCCATTCCATCATAGTAGTAAGCATATCCATCACAGAAGTAACTGATTCTAATTCCTGTTTTTAAAAAAGTGTTACACTGCATGTGTAGATAGTGCTTCATTTATTTACTCTGATTTACAGCACTCTGATTTTAAGTTTTCTAATTCTAATTTTTAAGGGGGCAGGGGGGTCAAGGTGTCATAGCTGTGATGTAGCAGTAGCTGCTAAAGAGACCAGGAGGCAGAGCTCACGTAAATGAATTTTGCTCTGTTGGGAATACTTGACAAAGTTCTGTGGGAATTATATCACTCTTCTGTATTTAGTTCATTTTAAAGTATCAGAAGAAAGGAAACTCCTGATGTATTTTCTGCTTGCTGATAGGTAGACAATGCATGTCCTACCACCAAAGTCCGGTCTTCTACAAAGCCTCATGCGATCTGGCTATGAGTGATAAAATCATATCTTGACATTTCTCCCACATAGGAAGGGTGGGAATTTAGTTTGTAAGCATGTGCTGTTACTATTTGAGCTCTTCAATAGCTTTTGGGGGAATTAAAAAAAAAAAGGCATTTTAGTCAGGAAACTGTTGTGAGTAAATTGTTACTTTTCAGCAGGAAAGCTTCATTTCTTTTGTGCAAGTAGATGAGTACAAAACAGCTCCATAAAGGATAGAACGTTTTTCTTTATTCTAATGTAAATGTTATTAAGTCCTGAAATAATGTATTTTCCTAAATAATTAGGTGGTTCTCATACATCTTTTCCTTCTGTGGGATGATTCCTCTGTCTTTCCTTGGTTGTAAATGGAAATAAATAGAGAAAGAATTAGGGAGACTGCCAGTGTATCTGTAATTTTTCACTACAATCTGAGCATATTTAGTTATGTAATAATGTACCAGGCTTGACTCTTTATTTTAAGTTAAAGTGACAAGTATTTTTTTATAAAGTACTATCATATCACTTAACACGTGTCTTAACATGACATATGCACACGTAATCTGATCATTGGGACTGAATAGTTGTTATTCTTGTTTTCTAAGGGAATGCATGTTTTGCAAATAGGATATTTTCACATGTTGGGGTTAAATCGTAGTATGTTCCAACATCAAAAGAAAGATTTTTAAGACTTAGGAAGGTAACTGCAAGTTCAACTAACATTTTTGACCTACTTAATAACCTCAATTCACTTAATGATTCACTTCTGTGGGAAAGTCATATTGGTAGGTGACTGTGACATGTACTAAGGTCTTATGACTGCAAACATTTGGGATGTAAATGATGTGATGATAATGTTTTCGTTTGGCTAACATATATCTCTGAAATTTTGCATACGTAGAACTCCATTGATTCTTTACTTACTCTGTTAGTTACATTTCCCAGAAGGAACACTGAGGGGTGAATTTTATGATTCAGAGAGTAATGGTTTCAGCCCTACACCTTGCTTGTTCCTGAAGAGAAATTATTTATGTCCTTATTTTCTCTTACTGCTAATGCCAATTCATGTTGAGCCAATAGAAACATTTCTGGCAAAATGTGCTTCCATCAGAGAACGCTATTTTGTCATAACATAAACATTTGATGCAATTCTCTTTTGTGAAAACATTCAAAAGTTTCTTTTTTTCTGCTTCAGTGAAGAACACCATTCAAAACCCAGTTTGGTGCAAAATAGGAGTGCCAGCCCTGCTTGGCAGCTTATGCTATCGCCCATTCACTGTTTGCCAATTCTGGATTGCAGAGGGATGGAGAGAAACTGGATCTTTTTCTACTGATAGGTAAAAGTTATCTGGATCCCTCCTGGTGCTTTATCCTGTGGCATTGAGAACTCATTGCAGAAGTGTTGCTTCCAGAGAAAAAGAATTATTTTTTTTTTCCTTTTTAATATTGATTTGGAAAAATCAGAGAGAGAAGTAAGTTGCCTTAAATGCGGAACTAGTCTTACAGTCTTGATATTCCCCCAGGATTTAAAAAAGCTGTTTAATGAAAAGTGTGTCTAGGGCGTAGTGGCATCCATTCTTGTCTCTGGAAGAAAAGTTTGAGAGAAGTCATATGGAAGTCTTGCTAGTTAGGCTCTTGGAAATCATGATATAGTCTGTACTGCCTGTAGCAGAATCTCAGAATGATATGTTGAACCATAAAAGATATAGTAGAACCCAAACTTCTGCACAGAGTTTTCTCTCAAGACTTGTCATTAAATTGAAAATACTTTTTTTGTAATTTAAGCCTTAAATTCAAACATTTGATCGTGCTGAATCTCTTAAAAAAATCAGCTAACCTTCCCATTTCTTTCAGCCTTTTTGGGCTTTTCTCTGGCCCTTGGGGCTGCTTGCAAGAACTTTCTCACCCAAAGCTTCTTTTGGCTCTCAGTGGTTGAAAATCACCTGGAGTTGCTGTGATTTTTTTCTTTTTTGTTATCCTGAAAAGTGCCTTCATATTAAGGCACAGTTTTCTGATTATATGTAGTCTCAAATCCCTGGATGCAAACTAGAAAATTTGTAATTTGGATGTAAAATGTATGATTTGGACCTATATTTTTACAGTATGCAAGTTGCATAACTGACTCAGCTAAAAGCTAAGTTTGTAACAGTGTATGAAGAAAGGTGTCACTTGGGTCATAACAACCCTGTGCAACGCTACAGGCTTGGGGAGGAGTGGCTGGAAAGCTGCCCAGTGGAAAAGGAATTGGGGTTGCTGGTCAACAACTGGCTGAACATGACCCAGCAGTGTGCCCAGGCGGCCAAGGCCAATGGCATCCTGGCTTGTATCAGGAATAGTGTGGCCAGCAGGAGTAGGGAGGTGATCGTGCCCCTGTACTCAGCACTAATGAGGCCGCACCTCGAGTACCGTCTTCAGTTTTGGGTCCCTCACTACAGGAAGGACACTGAGGTCCTGGAGCGTGTCCAGAGAAGAGCAAAGAAGCTGGTGAAGGGTCTGGAGAACAAGTCTTATGAGGAGCCGCTGAGGGAACTGGGACTGTTTAGTCTGGAGAAGAGGAGGCTCAGGGAAGACCTTCTTGCTCTCTGCAACTACCTGAAAGGAGGTTGTAGTGGGGTGGGGGTTGGTCTCTTTTCCCAAGTAACAAGTGATAGGATGAGAGGAAACGGCCTCAAGCTGTGCCAGGGAAGGTTTAGATTAGATATTAGGAAAAATTTCTTCACTGAAAGAGTTATCAAGTATTGGAACTGTCCGGGCTGCCCAGGAAGGTGGTTGAGTCCCCATCCCTGGAGGTATTTAAAAGATGTGTAGATGTGGCACTTCGGGATGTGGCAGCGTTGGGTTTGCGGTTGGATTCGATGATCTTAAAGGCATTTCCAACTTAAATGATTCTATGATTCTATATAACCTCCTAACGAGGTCAGTTCCTTCTTTCATATATGCTTGCTGTTCCTCTGTTTCTCTTCTAAAAGGCCTTTTAAATAAAGAGCAAGCAAGTTGTATTGTATTCCATGACTAAGCAGACTTAATGCAGCAACAATGTTCACCAAGCTCTTGTTACTTTTATTCCGTATTAGCATGACTGGGGAGATGAGCATTTGCTGCAGGGAAGACTAAGCTGGATGCTAACTGTGTATCAGACAAAACCAAAATGGCCCTTGATTCAAGATTAGGTTGTTCAGCTAACAAATTTTCAGAAACGTTTTGGTAGCTTCATAGTTAGCTGCAGAAACTGGTTATGGGCTCAGTAAACCTATGGGACATTTATATTTTTAGTCCAAATTTCAACAGATTTTTTTCTGGGAGGGATGGAGGGTGGAAAAGAGGGAAGTTGGCATTTAGGTTGATGCTTGGGTTGGAAAAGATTTCTATGAGTAGAGAAGTATTTTTCAGCCCATTACATTAATTCCCAGGTAGTTATGCTGTGCTTATTTGACAGACAACTGTTTTTGGAATACTTGAAAGGTACTCTTTTGTCCTGTTATAGAATATTTGCGGCACAGATGAAGCAAATAATTCAATAGATTAATTCCATAGGACAGGCATGTGAAGGGGATGCACTCTGTAGTAACATGTGGGAGCTGTGCTGGCACTGGTTTGAGAAAAGAGAATGAAATATGCAGGCTCTAAAAGGTTATAGCAAATATCACTGCTGTGTTGGGATGAAAGGCGACAGAGCAAGTGAGCAAGATTTTTGGGTTACTGCTGTAATTCACTGGATGTTGCATGATGGATGTTGCTTGCCCAGTCAGAGGCAACATTGAACTTGCTGTTCCTTCTCGACTTTAGTCTGAGGCAAAACTGTACCAGTTTAAGTTCATATTCTTCAGTTTTATAGATTTGTAAGACACAAAATACCTCAATTACTCATCACTTTTGTAACTGTACGGAACACGAAGACTTCCATTTCTTCCCCACACTTTTATTCTCTTGTCTTCCTGTAGATTGCAGGTTACAACACACTTTGCTCTTTGGCCTTTTGATTTTATTTTCTTTTGTTAATTAAAATGCTTCTGTGCATGATTGAGAAACCTTGTCAGCTCTGAAGTTAATTCTTTTTGTGTCACTAGAGTGTTTTCTCAAATAGTGAAGTTTTCTTTTTAGAAAGTGTCCGAGGCTGCTGTTAGAACTTAACACTGTTTTCTCTTCTGCACCCGGGCGTGCAATAGAAGTAGTCAGGCTTAATGAATTTCCACTAGCCAGCTGTGGCAACAGCACCGACTAGAAACTCTGTCTTTTTGTTTCAGACATGATGTCTGTTCTGTCTGGGTCACCTGAAATACTGTCATGAATATGTCTTGTTTGGGGAGTGGGTGAGGTTTTCTGTTTAGGTAGCTTAAGTAATGGCATTGGTTTCGTATCTGCAGAGGAGAGTTCTTTTCCTGCACGTGGGCCAATGCCTTTGCCATGAAGGTTAAATTCAGGAACCTTTAGTGGTGGATCTGCTGCATAGTCATTACACTGAAAATGGGGCTTCAGGACTGTGTTTGTTTCCAGCTCTGTTCCCAGGAGCTCTGACTCCTCCAGTCCCAACTGTGTGCACAAGGAACATAGCCTTTGCATGTCGATGTAACTTTAATGGAAAGCTCCACACAAACAGGAGAGGAAGCGTACCACCAAACACTAGACAGGGAACTGGAATTTTGAGATTAATCATGGCTCTGACAGTGATTAAACAATCTGTTCCAGCTGTGGACTATATGATTTTTTTAAAAGCACAGCTCTAAGTACACAGAAGATTAATGCACATGGACTTCGACAGAGGACAAGTTTTGTTTTGGTTAATCCAGCAATTCTCTCACCTCTGTTAATAATGTACTTTGAATGTGCACGCTGCCTTCACAACAGAAGGTAGGCGATTGTAAGAATTAGTTCGGTCTTTTCCAATGTCTGGCTATTATTTGCCCGCTCACTACAATGCAGGTTTCTTTTAACATCTTGCTACTTGGTTGATGTTGCAGAGTTCATGTCCTGACAGAAGGAAATCGCACGGATTATTCTCCCGCAGATACACATTGCAAGGACAACCGAGGCAGCAGCTCTGGAGTCGGGAAAAGACAGACAACACAAAGCACAGCTAGAAGATTTCGCTCCCCGACCCTCATGTTCTGGATCTAAGAGTAGGGTTATGTGATAAAGCTGTTTTGGTTTTCTAGTAAATGCCAGCCCTTCATGGCTAACTGGCTGGCTTCTTGGTGCAATGTGTTATTGTTCTGTCCCAAATGAAAACATGTTGAATGGAATCAGGAATGTGGAGCTAAGTGCCAAGGAAAACATTTCTCTGGCCTAAAAACCTGCCGCCACTCAGCACCTGTCTGGGCATGAATTGAGCATTGTAGCCGTTGATCCACTGCAGTCTGACTGATAGATGTGTGAAATTTTTAGCTGTGTGTTCTCAGTACTTGAGCACCCTCCTGGGAAAAAAGCGTATGAAGCACATTAGCTTAACCCCTTTTGTGGACAGCAGGCAGCCTAGAGTGAGGGCTTTTTCACTTTCTTTTCGTGCTCTTGTTCGTGGAAAATGGGGAGAAGTAAAACACCTGCAAATCAGCACAAATTCCTGTTGGGTTAGAGGCACTAGAGGAGGGTGGGAACTGGGGAAACATGGAAAGAATGGGAGAGAGTGAGAGACAGACCCAACCTAGGAGTGCACAGTATATTCAGTTCAGAAAAAGATCTTGGTTAGCATTTACTTTTCAAGAGGAAATTCTAACTGTAACTACTCAGCAGTGGTAATTTGTGACCAAGGAATACTCTGGCATGGAGGGCAATGAGGTCCAACTGCGAGAAGGGATTAAACTGTCTGGAACCAGGAACACCAGAGACAGAACAGACTCCTTGCAGAGAGTGAAGTTTCCCTTGGTGACGAGATAAGAAACAGCCTCAGCGTTGTCTTGTAGACCATCCTGGAATGCGAGCACTCAGGGGCCCACTTTCAGGGGCCACCTTTGGGAAGCAGAGCTGGGCTGGGGAATGGACCCAGGGCCAGACTTGCCCCATTCAACCACTCTCCGGAATGGTGCTGGTGCATCTTTACAGACTCCATGTAGAACTGCATATTGTGGTAGGACTCTGCCCAATGCATTGTTCATTAAATTTTTCTTTTATATTTAAACACAAATGTGTGTTTAAATCGCTTCAGGGGGTACCATGAAAATTCTCCAACAGTTCCCTTCTCCATTTGATTCTTTCTGATACGGTTGCTCAGCACTAAACGTGAAAAAAACAGTTAATAAATAGTAACAGTTAATAAATAAATAACAGTAAAATTCTGGAGTTGCAGATAAGTGTAATTTCACCTGTCTGCCCTTCAGACTCCAAAAAGGTCTGAAATGGTCTACAAGTGTCACCTATTCCCCATGGAAGTCTGTGTGAGAACTGCTTTAAAGAAAACAGTTAAGTAAAATAGAAAACAAGTTAAGTAAAAGCTAAGACTTAATGATCGGCAGATTGCTTGCATTACACAAGAACTCCCATTCTCGCTCTCTTGCCCCAAATGTGATCTGAACTCTGAAGCTTTAAAACTCGGTTTGACTAACTGATACACATACACATTCCTCTATATTTTATTTTCGCTGCTTGAATTACTCTGAAAGCAGAACACAAGAAATACAGAACAAGGTATTTTTCTATTTCTTAAGCACCCTAAGACAGGATATGAAAGAAATGTGTGCAAAGCCTCATAAATCTTCAGATGAAATGGCACCTTCAAAAGATCTCTGGTCAGTTGTACCACTCCAAAATTCAGACTTCATGTATTTGGGTCATATATGAGTCTGAATTTTAAAAAACAGACTTTTTGGTCATCTTTGTGAGCTTATCATTGTGACTTAAGCTTGGCAAAGCAAAAGAGCTTTCCAGCTGTCTCCAGTCAGACATGAGCTCTCACTTGCCCTCTGGAGGAGCCTCTGTGGTTTAACTGACCATAAACTTAAGATAATTAGCCTCCACAGGATAAAATTAGACTCTATGAAACCATCTTGCCCTGACTTATTTTTGTGTGGTTTCCTTTGTTTGGAAGATTCCTTGTAATCTACCTGAATGGTTTTATGCTTAGTGAAGTGAAAGAAAATTACAAGATGGGAATATCAGGAAAGTGGAAAAATGTAAGTTCTTCATATGTATTCTCTTTGCCCACATATTTACCATCATCCAGGGTTAATTTCATTTTTATATGTATTTTCTTTTAGTTACCATGTAAGACATTATTCTATCTAGAAGTTATAACTTTCTTTTTTTTTGCGGTTCATCTCAGCTGCGGAAATTCTAACAAACTGCAAGGGAATAATTTTAATACAGACAAGAAATCTGCCCTGTGGTACCAGAGCCTTTGCATCAAAGCTGCACAACGGTAGGAACAAGCTGCTGATACAGCTGGTCCTTAGGATGCAGCTGTTGCTGTATTCTGTACTCTTACAGAGCAAGGGCTTGATGAGACAATTAGTAATGGATAAGCTTCAGAAGTTCAGTCTGGATAAGATCTCACAAGTTTTAGATGCTTACCCAAAGCTTATTTTGGGTCTCAAAATTTGTGCTGGGAAGGGCACAAACATAAACTCTCAAGATTTATGAGGCTTTGTGCATCTGCTCTTAGTGGAAATATTATGAGCATAACTTTTCTCAGAAGCCAGATTAACTGAGGTTATAAAATGGGTAGGAGATATTAAATTGCACTCTCCTCTTAGACAAGTTTTTTTTTGGTTTTTTTTTTTTTTTTAATAGAGGTTCCTGTATAGTACAGTTTGTCAGCACGGTGATTCTTTCCTTAATCCTCTATAGTAATTTTGGTTTCTGATGAGAAAATATTGCCTATTTTTTATTAAAATGATAAAATATTAGTAACCTGTAATGTGGTACACTCATTACAGGTAATCAGTGCCTAGAGCCTGGTATTTTACATTCACAGCAGTTCCCAGGAAACTTATTTGCCTTCCATCTTCAAAAAAACCCAAGGAAATAAGAAGTTTTGAAAAATACAAATAAATTCTCTGCAGCTGAGTTGGAAACTTGACTGTTTTGGCAGGGCAGCTGAAGAGCTTGTGAGGAAGAAAAGGTAAGCAGGACAATTTATATGGCGATACTCCCACTATTATCTGAAATTTGTCGCATATTATATGTTTCAGTTCTTGCACCATCAGTATGATCCCTTGGCTGAGTAGTCATAGCACATGGTGATATAAGAAGCTTGGTACGCTGGAAGTTCACTTTCTCAGTTGAACAGAGGTGGTGGGTGCTGACTGGGGTAGATTTGTTAATTATAATTTATGTTGTAAATATCAGTCTGAATATCCGTTCTGAAGAAGCATTGTCGGTATTCATACAGTTCCCTGTGAGAGCCATAGCCAGAAACACAGACCCTTGTTGGGCTGCTTAAAGAAACTCTGTCAGGTTAGCTAAAGGAAGCATGGCATACCTTCTCAGTGCTGTATAGTATTTCGTGCAGTCATTGCACGATAATTAAAATCCTGTCTGTGGTACTCGGAGACCAAATTCTGTAATTATCTGTGTGTCTGTGTAATATCAAACAGAGAGACGTTTCCTCCTTCTATTGTATGCACACATATGTTGACAGGAGACGTTATTTGCATATTGAAGACTGGAGAAGAATAGAGAGGATGGGATTTTTCGAAACCGAAGAATATAGATGAGATGACACAGTGCAAGCTACAGTTTGAGGAAGCATGCTTAATGAAGCCATTTCACTGATGTGGTCTTCTTCCCTTTTGTGTTCTGAAACTAAAATAGTTTGGATTTTGAACCTTAGTTTGTCTGTCTCTTCTCCTGAAGTGTACTTTGGCATTGGACATTGTGCTGTTCAGCTGCAGAGATGTTATTTGGTCTAAAAAGGGGATTAGATTGTACTCTAAACCTGCCCAGGGAGATAATGGATGGACATATTTTCAGATATGTATAGTCCATTTTTGTGACTTGTTAACTTTTAGGAACGAGCTTACCTTTCTGTGAGAGTGAGTATGAAAGGCACAGCCTTTTTTTCTCCTGTGGTAATTCTGCATAAAAGGAGAAAGGATGTCATAATTTGCTTGGAAAAATTAGGCTCCTGTCTGCTTGAATTTCCAGTAACTTATGTTTTCTGTCAATGCACCATAATGTACTGTTGGTACACGTAGCGTGTGCTATGCAGTGTGTACTCTGTGTTGTACAGAGGTAGACACATGACCTGAAAATAATAAACCTTTATTTGTAGTCAACAGTACTAAATTCTATTGTTTGACTTCTTATATATATCTTTTCAAATTAAAAAAATCTGAATGCTGTCATCTTCAAATATAATTTTCTGTTTGTTGGTGAAACAGAAGTGGCATTGGTGCAATGTCTTTATGCTGGAGTTTATGTAGAACATGTATGTTGGCACACACAAGGAATATACCTATGAAAAAAACCTCAGTGGCACTTGCTCTGGATCCATCATTTGAGAATTTTATAAGTCACATGGGAGTCCAAAGCAACTAGAATATGTTGCATAGTAGAAAACATGATGTTGTGTATCACTAATTTAATTTAGAATAAGAAACAATTTAGGAGGCTATTTTTTCTTGGAATAAGTACAGAGTAACTTGTTCTTTTGAGGTTTATGGTGAAGCCAGTGTAAAGCATTTAAGAATACCATAATGTACAATCTCAAGACCAGCTCTGGGAAAAGTCAGTAGACTGTAGCAAAAAAAATATTGATTATTATTAAAAGATTATTTTTGGATCAAGCTTGTCTGTGTTTCAAAATTTATTTTAAACATTCAAGTTAAATATAGACTTCTAGCTATTTTTCTGAATTACTCTGTTGATTAGCTTGTTGGGTCCCAAGGGAAAAATTAACCTATTTATACTGAGGTGTGTTGGATTTCAAAGTATTTGGCAGCATGTAAGAAAGGCATTGTGAAAATAATTCTATTAAAATTAGGAGAGATAATTGCAGGTGTTCTATCAGTCTTGAAATAAGCCTCTGTCTTGAGGTACAACTACTATAGCACCAGATTCCAGAAGCTGTCTTCTAAAAGATTCTCCAGAGACTACTGGTGTTATTTAGAGGAAATAATCTTCCTGGTGTGTGTAAGGATTGGCATTAGATTCTAGGTTGTAATACCAATCCTTTGAAATCACAAAATTGGTTAAAGGACAGTGATTTAAAAATATTGCTTTTGTACCTATGGATTCTGATTTATTATTATGTATAAACGCAAGGTTTTCCAAGTGATCACTCGTGACTTTGCAAAGTTTGGTTTCAGAAGCGTTTAATCACCTTGTGTAGAATGGACACCTGAGCTTTTTACTGAGGATAATTGCACTACTGTAATATTTGCTAGTACTTCCACAAAAAAAGAACCGATGATAGATCTTTATTAATTAACTGATTGTAACTCTCATTGCGGGGAGAGAAAGCTGATTCTAATGCAGACTGGGATGCTGTTGACCTTGTTTGCTGTGAGGTTGCATTGCTGGCTCATGGTCAGCTTCAGGTCACCAGGACCTCAAGGTCTTTCTCTACAGAGCCGCTTTCCAGCGTTCAGCCCACAGCATGTGCTGGTGCCTGGGGTTGTTCCTCCCCAGATGCAGGATTTTGCACTTCTCTTTGTTGAACTTTATGAGATTCCTCTCAGCTGAATTCTCCAGCCTGTCCAGATCCCTTTGGATGGCAGCACAGCCATCTGGTGTATCAGTCACCCTTCCCAGTTTCGTGTCATCTGCAAACTTGCTGAGGCTATGGCCTATCCCATTGTCCAGGCTGTTAATAAAGATATTCAACACTGGTGTTAACCACAGAGGTACACCACAAGTTATTTGCTTCCTAGTAGACTTTATGCCACTGATCACAACTCCTTGGGCCTGGCCATTCTGCTTTAACTTGTGATATCATGCTAGATGTTATTAGCAGTTAGGTAGTAAATTTCTTAAACACAATTCAGTCTCATGATTGAAGTTCTAAGTGTATGGTCCTGTTTATTTTTTTGCTTACAGCACAGATTCTATCTTTTTAGGAAGCCATCACTACCTGTAGCTACTGGCAAAAGAAGTTGGGTAGCTAGGTATAAGATACTGAAACTTATCTCTGAGGTGCTAAGAAAAACAGGAGATAATTTTCAGTGGTCTCAAATGGCACACTTGCCTCCCCTGGAATTTAAAAAGGCTTGTTTCAGATCTTTAGGAAATGTCTTAGGGAATGTAATTCCCATCTGCTTATTGAATTAGACTGTCTAGAATTCCTTTTGGGTAATGTTCAAACTCATAATTTCTTGACTTGGTGAAAAATTTTGTTACTTTATTTCATGTCCTATGAAAAATTAGAACCATATTTACAGAATCACAGAACGGTAGGGGTTGGAAGGGATGTCTGGGGATCACCTAGTCCAACTTCCCTGCCAAAGAAGGTTCACCTACAGCAGGCTGCACAGGACCACGTCCAGGCAGGTCTTGAATATCTCCAGAGAAGGAGATTCCACAACCTCTCTGGGCAACCTGTTCCAGTGCTCCATCATCCATAGAGTGATGGAACTTTCTCTGCTTCATTTTGTGCCCATTGCCCCTTGTCCTGTCGCTGGGCACCACTGAAAAGAGCCTGGCCCTGTCCTCCTGACACCCACCCTGCAGATATTTATCAGCATTTCTAAGGTCCCCTCTCAGCCTTTTCTTCTTCAGGTTGAACAAGCCTAGCTCCCTCAGCCTCTCCTCATAGGAGAGATGCTCCAGTCCCCTCCTCATCCTCGTAGCCCTCCGCTGGACTCTCTCCAGTAGCTCCTCATCTTTCTTGAACTGGGGAGCTCAGAACTGGACAGAGTACTCCAGATGAGGCCTCACTAGGGCAGTGTAGAGGGGAAGGAGAACCTCCCTCGACCTGCTGGCCACACTCTTCTTGATGCACCCCAGGACACCATTTGCCTTCTTGGCAGCCAGGGCACACTGCTGGCTCATAGTCAACTTGTCATCCACCAGCACTCCCAGGTCCCTCTCCGCAGAGCTGCTCTCCAGCAGGTCAGCCCCAGCCTGTACTGGTGCAGGGGTTGCTCCTCCCCAGGTGCAGGACCCTGCCCTTGCCCGTGTTGAATTTCATCAGGTTCCTCTCTGCCCAACTCTAGAGCCTGTCCAGGTCTCACTTAATGGCAGCACAACCTTCCGGTGTATCAGCCACTCTTCCCAGTTCTGTGTCATCAGCAAAGCTGCTGAGGGTACACGCTGTTCCTTCATCCAGGTCACTGATGAAGATGAACAAGACCGAGCCGAGTACTGACCCCTGGGGAACACCGCTAGCTGTAGGCCTCCAACTGGACTCTGAGCTGCTGGTCACAACCCTCTGAGTTCTGCCATTCAGCCAGTTCTCAGTCCACCTCACTGTGAGCTTGGCTATGCGGATGTTATGGGAGACAGTGTCAAAAGCCTTGCTGAAGTTGAGGTAGACAACATCCATTGCTCTCCCCTCATCTACCTTATCTCCCCTCATTTACCCAGCCATTCATGCCATCATAGAAGGCTATCAGATTGGTCAAGCAAGAGTTCCCCTTGGTGAATCCATGTTGGTAACCTTCTTTTCCTCCACTTACTTAGAGATGACATCCAGAATGAGCTATTCTATCACCTTTCCAGGGGCACAGGTGAGGCTGACTGGCCTGTAGTTCCTTGGGTCCTCCTTCTTGCCCTTTTTGCTGAAAGGAGAGATGCTGGCCTTCCTCCAGTCCTCGGGCACTTCTGTCCTCCAGGCCCTTTCAAAGATGGTGGAGAGTGGCTCAGCAATGTCATCTGCCAGCTCCCTCAGCGCTCATGGGTGTATCCCATTGGGGCTCATGGATTTGTGGGTATCCAGATTGCTTAAATCATCTCTAACTCGATCCTCCTCGACCAAGGGAAGGTCTTCCTTTCTCCAGGCTTAATATACAAAAGCAAAATAAATCAGACTGTACTGAATCGTCTCTTCAGCAACTGAAAATCCATCACTGTGACCCTAAATGTGACATATGACTTAAGCAGCTTAAAGAAAACATTAATACCCGTGTTTTTAAAGGTGAGAGGTTTTTTGGTACATAATGTCTCAGTTTTTTCTGATCAGTAGATTTTTTTTTTTAGTGTTTTCTGTACCTATGTTTTCTGTGAGATAAATCACCTGAGAAATTTTCTAACAATATTAGTTTAGACTATGCAGTGCATCTAACTTCTGGTATCTGAATACATGCTAATATTGCTATGTCTTTGGAAACTGGGATATCTACACACCTTTACAACTCCGGAATTCAGTTTTAATAAAGCTCATAAGAGTCCTGTCCAAAAAACTGAGGGTGAGGAAGTCTTATTCTGTTTCTGCTGTTTTGATCTGTCAGACGCTGCATTGAATGTCTAATTCCAGATCAACAAGATAAATAGGATTTCAGTATATGTGTGGTGTTTGAGAAATAAATATCATGTCCAAGAATCAGAAACTGTGAAACAGAATATCACTGTAATCTTTGGTAATCTGTAGTTCTGGTAACAAAGGAAAAATAAGCATGGTAACCTGGTGTAAAAAATGTTTTTGAAGAAAAAAGTTAATATTTACATTAATAGCCTTGCGCAAGTAGAAGAGTTTATGCCCAATAAAAAAACACAGGAAAATACTGTGTGAAAGTGATCATGGTGTGCTAACATCACGCATTACATAAAATATCCATCTGTATTAGCATTTTGTGTAAGAGTGTATTTAACACCAGATCTAAATCATTAAAACATCTAATATAAACCAAAGCCAAAATTATATAACCTTTGGAGAAGAAACTAAGTGTTGAATACAAAGACTTAGGTGTTTAACTGTCACCTAAGTCATGCTGTAGGAAATAAATTCAAAATGTACATTAAGCTGAAATATTCCTTAATCTGGGTGAAATTTCAGATTTAAGGATTAATTTTATGTGACATTTTAAATGTTACAATCTCCTGCCAATGCTTTTTTTCTCTTTCTTTTACTTTAATAAATCATGCCACGCAGATAAGGAAATTGAACGTTGTCTTCGACATCTTGAGTAGGTCCTATAAGGACTGGATTAGAGTAATTTCCTTAGTAGAATAACTCTGTAGGTGTTTTCCGTGGAGGAGTTCATTTAGGTGTCTGCCTTAAGGAATTAATTTGGGGTTATGAATTCTGAATGGAAACAGATATTAACACTTCTTGAAAAGGCATGATTTCAGGCACTTTTCTGTCTTTATCGACGGATATAAATTGACTCTGTATCAAGTGTCCCACATCCTACATGCAGACATCACAAGTGCTTGAATGTGGGCTTTGAAGTCAATTGGAACAGACAACAGCAACCTTTGTTCCCTCTAATTCCCTCTGATTACCTAGTTCTGTTTGGGTGCTCTGAACTGTTCATGGTACACTCTGGAAAGATAAAAATACTCCATGGTGCTGGGATATTACAGGATTCTGCAGAGAAATAGGCTTCAAGTTGATAGTATTAGGAAAAGATCTTGTTAACTGAGAGAAGCATGAAGCTTTTATGAATACCAATTGCTTTAGGGCTCAGAAGTGTGAGGCTGAAATTGGAGTACTCCTGTGACAAAGGGGTGTGATAGAACTCCCTGGTACATAGCATTTTCGTGTGAGGTGGTAGTTTGCAGTAATAGTGACAAATAACAAATCTAAGCAGTAAGCAAAGCACTTGTTCCCAAATCAACCTTCAAAATCCAGTGCTTTGTTTGCAGAAATAATTATTGAATTGTCGAATTTGCTGAAAACTACAATTTGTTGTCTTTGGAAAGAGTATGCTGAGAAATTGATCACGATGCGAAGTGCCCATCTTTATAACACCATGAGCTTACCTCGTCCTCTGGAAGGACTATTTAATTCTTCTGCTACAGTTAATACAGAAGCTAATTTTAGGGATGAATGACCACTCTTGTGAAAACTGCCCAAGACTGAGGTGAGATTAATTAAACTTTAATATTACAGTTTGGAATACTTGATAGAAAACGAATGACATGCAAGAGTAGCCACAAATCCTGTAGAAAGAACGATCTTATTTCTGCCTAGGATTAGAGATATGTGGAGACAGAAACTCTGACTCAAGAGTATGAAAAAATAAATCCAGATAAGACATTAAACTTCAGCTTGAGATCTCATCATATCCAAACAATGCACCTGAATGTATCACTGTAGTCAAAGCCCCATCTGAATGGTTCCTTGACAGGTCTCACAGAAGCTCAAATCGGGGCTGGGGATTTATTCAGTGGCATCTAGGAGCTGCAGATGTTCTGCCTGCTATAATGAGGCGTTTTTTATATGGTTAAAGCATAATCTTTGAAAGGTTCTGCACTGAAGCCTTCAGCCCTTAGAAAAGCTCACATTTTGTCATGGCAGAGTATACTTTATGGTATTTCTTAGCAGGTTTGTAGTTGATGGATGATCCTGCAATATCAGAGTGCTACAAAATAGACAAGTGTATGGCTCAGATACTCATCTGGTTAAAAGGACCTCTGGCTACAATGAACTACCTGCTTTTGTTGCAGCTGGGAATTGGACCTTTAGTTTTCCCAAGAGATTCCTCAGACTGTTTCATTTTCTGTATTACAAGAAGCTGTCTGCAGTGGAGGATGCTGGCCTCTCTCTGCTATATAACCTTTCTATCTTTAACGGTTTGTTGGTTGTCCCTCCCCCCCCCGCCCCAAACCTCGCTTTGCTGCTTCTGTTTTGCATTGTAAAGATCTTGTATCTCCCTGCTTTGTTTATAATTCCCTAAGATAAGTTTCACTATGTGTGAAGTGCCTGGGTTCAGAAATGCAAGAGCGATTCTGCAAATGTTACAACAATATATGACTCTTCCTTTCCCCTGTCTTTTTGCGTGGTGCTGTCTTAAGACATACTCTTCTATTATATCATGTTGTGAATGGAAAATATTTTCTAGGAATTGGGGCTGATTTGTGAGGTTTCTACCGTAGAAAATTTTTCTTAAACACAAATTGTTAAGAAACAATCCTATAATCAACTTTCAAATTATATAAGCAGATGAACATACTTGTAAGTGTATAAACGTAGCTTCTAGCAAATAGGTGGTATTTTTAGAGTTGAAAGTTCTAAAGAAAAAAGGTTTTAAATTAATCTATATTTTCCTTGGAAATTTATTCTTTACTCCCTTCCCCCCCAGCTTTGTGGTCCTTTTCCTCGTAATGAGTTTATATATCTTTAATATTTCTGGATTTTTAAGTGTATTTTAGACTTTCAAAGGACAAATTAAAATTGACGGTTATAAATCTGTATTTTTTCCTAATACTCTTTTGCTAATGTGTTGAAAAAATGTCCTTGCATATATGCAAAACTCCTTTCAGCACTGCATTTACAGCATGTCACAAGAGAGTGCAGAATACTTGAGAGTATAAAGCCCCGCTCCTGCAAGCACTTGTGTAAGTACTTCCCCACAAGCTTGAGAAGAGTCCAAGCGATTTGAATGAGGCTATTTAGATACTTACGTGTTTGAAATTGTGTGTCCAGACGTAGGCAGAAGCAGGACTTGAATTGGACGTGTTGAGTTCAAACACTTGTAAAAAGACATCTGAAGAAGAAGCCCCTGCGTATGTACAAATGTCGTGAAGTAATAAAAGTAACTGAAAAACGGGATGAATCTAGATGAGTGTTTAGTGCGGAGCGAGGGGGAGCAGGAAGCCCAGCCTTCACAATTCTATATATAAAATTGCTGGGTTTTTTAAAAGAACTGCTGGTATCCTTGTCTGCAGTGACCTTTTGTTCTTCAAGTCTTCCTTTTAGAAATAAATCAGAATAAAAGGAAGGCTTTGTAACACGTTCTGAAGTATTGCAGAAAAACACTTAAAAGTATAGAAAGCTCTCTTATACATCAGATAGTGAAGGAAATGCTGCTTTAACACAATTTACATTTTTATTTAGCTCTTAAGTTTAACATCCCTGCACTGATCCATCTATACAATAACTGAACACATTAGCCTCTGTAACTTCTTAAAACCCTGTTAAACAGATGTAATTCCTGACATAACTTTGTTCTCGCCAGCACTTTTTGTTACATTCCACTAAGACCAAACAGGAAATAGATTTCCTTCAGTCTAAGCGTTCAGGAGGAAAATGAGTCTCTCTTTGTAGCTCAAGAACACAAGGAGACCTTCATTGCTTCATACCATCAATTGACAGGTCAACGGTAAAGCAAACGGGCAGTACTCTTAGTGTGTCAAAGACGAGAGTAACTTTATTGATGTTGATTCCTTTTAATTTGCGTATTTAGTATTTTTTCCTCTTGCAGGTTTTAGTCATGTGAGCATTAGAACACTTTCTCTAGTGCCCGATTATTTTTGTTCAGTATATCTTCAGTCATTGTCTCCAATGTACATTTTTTAAGCAACTTAAGTTTGGGTTTTAATGTTATTTTTGTTGATTCTGAAAAAACGCAGAAAGATACCTAGAGGATTTTTTAAAAGCACTTTGTCATTTTATGTTCAGTCAACACCAAATGGTACTGAAAAGCCCTTCACAGATCTTAGATGCAGATCTTGTGCATGGTGCATGTTATTTTGGGGAGACATAAGAAAATTAGCACTGAAGATTCAGAATGAACTTGTACCTTTGTATAAATCTGAAATTGAACCTCTTTTATGGTTGAAAAAGTTCATTTATATTTTCTTTATTTACTGTATTTAACTTCTTGTGACTCTACCCTTTCTGGTTTGAACCAGGCCTGGAAACGGAAATACTGAAATATTTGCAGAAATGTTATTCTTTAGTTTATTTTTGGCTTGGGGAAACCACAAAGAACTGGAAATCCTAGGAGAAAACCAGCTCTTGCAGATCATTGTCAGCTGTGTTTCCAGCTGTAGAGATTTAAAAAAAAAAAATAAAAAAAAAATTCAGGGCTTATGTGAATTTATGAACCCACTGCATTTTAGCTACCAGTCATTCACTAGAAAGTTGATGAATATTTCTTTTGGGTTACACAAATCAGTAAAAAGCATGTGTTGCTGTCCGTTTTTACAGTTCTTGACGTGCCACTAACCAGCAACACAAATGCCCAAATGAAATTCTGACTGAAGACTGCAGTACAGTTTTCAAAGCAGATCCAAAATTTAAACCTCCTTTGCAGAAATTTTGTAATCTCAGAATCTTCCCAAGATCCAGTTTTTTAAAATCTGGAGAAGGGACGAGACTGTAAATAAGTGTATACGTGCATGTGTATAACTCAAATTCATGGAACATTGTTATTCCGTGCAAGTCTGGGCTTGATTTTTTGATTAGAAATGCTGAACTTTCTCTTTGATGTTACTTAATATAAGTTAGCAGAATTTAGAAGTTTCCCTTTTGTTTGTGACCTAAGTAAATTCTTTCAATTGCTCATTGTAATTTTTTAATTGTTTATCAGAAATCTTTAGGTTCTTGTTTGTTTGACCCATTTGGACATTGTTTTTTAATTCAATGATCTTCCTAATCAATGCTAGTACACATTAGAAATTCCACCATTTTGTGTAGTAGAGAGAAAGGATAACAGTTTTTGAATTTGATTAACCATGTAATTTTTTTTATAAACAAGTTCCACTGGGAAGGATGTTGCCTGTAAGCTTGTCTATAATCATGTCATCTACTAAATGGATGTTTTGTCAGAATTTCTAGACTTGTCTGTGGTAAATACTTTGAGAACTGAATTAGAAAGGAACACCACATTTTGCTGCGGTAGTTATTCGTTCTTAGCAGTAGGCCATTCTAAACCATTTGGCCTAGAGATGACAGGATCACAGGGCACTTGCTCTCTGACATTTGTGAAATATTTTTCAGATATAGCAGTGGTGTTACTTAGAATTCTATTTTTTAATATTTTATTTTCATTGTTATGGTGTTAGTTTATAGTCAGTTGGTAAGCTCAAACAGTCATTCCAGCTGACTTTAATATTGTCATTGTACATGCAGCCAGTTATGCTAGTTACAACTATCATAACTGGTTATGTCTATGACATGTTTACGATTATGTCTGTGGTATCTTAACATAATTCACGACAGAGCTAGAGCCCAACACTCCTCTCGCTGAGAGATTAAACAATTATGTGCACTGAACTTGAAGCAGAGAGTGTGAGTGGAGTGGACCATCACGGTGCAGCGCTCCAGCCCCACGGCAGCAGGGTTGGTGGGATGGTGCTGACCCACCCATGAGGGGAGATGGGTGCGAGTGACCCATAGGGTGGCTGTGCTTCTGCAGTCTGCTTCGGTAAGAATGCTCCCAGTCCAGTTCAGGGCAAAAGCGAAGAGCGAGCTTAAATTACCTTTGGGACTGTTCTGTAAAATGACCATAAAACTGTCACGTTGGCTGTACAAGGCAAAGGGGAGTCAGTAAGCTGATGCCAGCTGCCAGCTGAGGCAAAAACGCTGATGCAGCACAGAGCAAAGCAGCTGGCTGTGTCCTAATGCTAAGGGTGCTTCAAACTAGTGTGTGTCTTCACGCTGGAAACGTCTAGAAGTGCTCGTACTGTCAATTACAGATGAAAGATAGTCCTGCAATTGCTCCTCCATGCTTCTCAGTTTTTATCTGTAAATGTCTAGCTGAGACTGCTCTCTTAGCAAATTAGTGAGGAGAGGGTTTCCACCTTCAATGACATCAAATATCAGTGCGTCTTTGGCAGGCTGAGCTGAGTTTGAAAGCCTGATAAGCTAATTGTACTTAACTTTGGCTGCTAGCTGATGGCCGTGTTGGTGAAGGGATGTAGGAGATGCATTTATTTTCCACGTGCTCTTCAGCGTATTTCTTGCTGTTTGACTTTTTTTTTTAAGATTAATTTATCTTACCAGGCCTTTTAAAAAAGTTCAGTCTGTGAAAGAGGAGAGGGGCAGAATATCAGAAATTCCTGCAAGAGATGAAGTATTTCCAGCAGTAACTTTGTCTCACTGTAATTAAGTGCTACTATTTTTATAAATAAATGTTTTATGAAGGTCTAGAGCAAAAATCTCAAACCTTTTAAGCTCAGAATTCTGTAATGGGGCTGGAGTGCTGTGGAAATGTCGCAGAGGCTTCCTGTAGATTCCCGAAGTGCCTGGAGACAGTCTGTGTATGAAATTTGCTTCACTGCACAGGATGTTCAGTTAGTATTTCCATTTATTTAATAACAATGTTAGTCTTTCAAGTCCAATGTGCTAAGCTGCACCAATTAAATGATTTTTTTTTGCTTTTTGTCCATAAGGTTCTAGCAAAGCTCACTTGGGATTGAGACAGTTAAATCTATTTACCTTTCCCACCATTTACGTAATTGGCAGACATCGTAAAAAAAAAAAAGTAACACTTACTGACATTTATAGTTAAATGAAAGCTTACAGGATAGTCTTACAAGGCTAAGAGGGGCTGAATATTGGCTATTTACTTTTAATATATTACGAAAGTAGCTTTTGTTTCTTGTTCTTACTTTATTTGGCTCAAAGCTCTCAAACACTTTGTGCCTGGAGGGAGTAAAGAATTTGCCATCACCTCCTCAAAAGAGTCTATCTTGGCTGGCATAAATTTAAGAATATGATCTAATATATAATATGCAATTGATGGCATTTCTTTGCAAAAATTGTTAGTTTAATCCTTGTTTTTTCATGACCTGTGATAAAAATGGATCCTACAGTAGTAAAAAGTACATTTTCAGATATCACATGTGACTAATGTAGTTCTTAGTGCATACATTTGCCGAGGTCCATCAGTTTTGTAAATTCAGTAAAGACACTGAAATGGTGTTCAATGAATGCTTCATACTCTTCTTTTCCAGACTGAAAAGTTGGTGGTATATTCTGCATTGCTTTTGCTCTGCTGTGGTTTAATGAGACTTTTAAAAAGCTTAATGAAATCTGTCATGGAGTTCTTCAGCAAGTGGTATTTGTACCAGTTTTGGGTTGTGTTTTTATTAATGATCTTGATCAAAACCAGGAGTATGCTGATGAAATGCACTTTTACACAAAGCTGGGAGGCATTTAGATGAAAAGTCATGTATTTAGGATATATCAGGAATGTTTATGGTAAGCAGAGGGATCAATAATTGGATACAGTAAGACGGAAAGACTTGACTGTATGGCGTGTGTCACTTGTTATCCACCATGAAAAACGCAGAAGTCCTCAAAAGTGTTTCATCAGATATCTCCAGTAAGGATAGGAAGGTAGATGTCATTTTAAAACATACTGATGAAGTCTTCCTTATATGTAATCTACCATATCAAATTGAAGCTATTGCAGAGAGTGATAAATGGGAGAGCAGAAAACCTGCTTCACAAGAGGAGACTAAAAGATGTTGGCTTTCTATAAACACCAATTTCTTTCAATTTGAGAGTTAGGAGAAACATTTCTATTGGCGAAGAACAGAACTTTTCAAACATTTCTACAAATATAGAAAATAGAGGCAAGTTTTTGGTGCTCACTGCACAAACACAAATGCCGAAGCCCTCTCTGAAAGCTGTCTGTGTTTAAAATGGGGCTCAGTTCAGAGTTACATATGAAGATACTACCTGACCTGAGTGTTAGGGGCGTGAACCTAAAGGTTCAGGATTTCCTTATGACTTCTGTGTTTGCCCAGATGATTAACCTTGCTGTGATGGGTAATGAATCTGTTTGAGAAGTTCAAATGACTTACATTTCTCACATACATGATTGGTCAATAGGCTGTGGCGTTTCAGAATTCATTTTCACTAAATTCTGGGAATATTTGAAATCAAATATTACTAAGAAAAGATTATGTCATACTTTTCTATTTTTCACATACATTAGAAAATGCATCTTCTGAATTCTGGAGTTGACAAACTCTACCTTGAACCGATCTGTTAATGTCAGTCTGAAGCTCATGTTGATTGTACAGAGTTTTAGCTTTCAGAACCCTGCAGGATAAATATCATTAATAAATGAATTTATGCATGTATTAAATGCAGACTGTAGGGGGAAAAAAACTCTCCAAGGACAGACCTTTACCATACAGTAATAGGTACTAAAAGTACCCATCAAAAAATGTCACATCACTCTCAGTAATGAACATACAGCATGCATTGTAGTTCTAGATTCATGTTTCCTATCTCACAAATCTTGTTGGCATTCTTCATCTTTCAAACACAGATAAAAATTTGGTATAAAATATACACTAAAAATCTGAGGGGTGGGAGAAATACCACATAGCAAAGCAAACATAAAGCTTTACTCATTATGTTTCTTTGCCCATTGCTGTTTTCCTGCATGTCCAAGAAGGAGTTCACCTGAGTTGCTCAAATGTCCCATCACAGACTACTTTTAAAAGTAGTACTGTCCTTAAAAAGTATGAACTGGTAAAAGCAAATGCTGCCAAATTATGTAACATCCCCTAAGAGTTTTTAAACTTCCCCATGTAGCTTTATGTCAAATTTGTGTTACACTGAACATTCATCCAGAATGGCAATGTGCATTTAATCATATTCGTATAAAACTGTGTGCTGGGGAGAGGTTTGGGGGATATCCCGTGGAATCCTGCACTTGCTTCTTTCATCCGATGTGGTGGTGTTTCTCCACACCCTCTACAATTATGAGGAACATTGCTGTTGCTGTAAAACTGAAAGTTGGGGAAAGTGAGGTACAGATTTCACCAGACAAGAGAATGTAAGAGTATATGTGTTTCCAGTTAAATTCAGCAGGATTTTTGGAGTAGCAACTGGAAGAATCTTCCTGAGAAGAACTAATTAGATACAGGTGAGGCATGTTTAGGCTCAAAACCTTAAATATATACTCCCCCTGCATTTGGTGAGAAAGGCAAGCTGTATCTTCTGCAGCAGCCATACCAAGCAAGGCCTGGAAGCATCATCAATAAATATTATTTTGCTTTGTCCTCACGTTTTCTTTTTGAAGCTAGTTATCTAAATATATGAGGAATGTGCTTGTGTAAACTTTTTGGGGCATATTCTTTTGGCTGAATTGGTGAAGTAAACCTAGGCACTACAGAAAGGGTGTGTTGCTGACTCTTTGTTTTGACCCAGGCCTCTGGCAGAGTTTGTCTCTATCTGCAAAGTCCCTGGCTTTGGCATAGACACATTTTAAAGGACAAATAATGTCTTTTTGGCTTCCATATCAGATAGGGAGTGTCTCTTCAGAGCTTTCCAGTGCCCCCCCTCAAATGACTGGAGACGGTTAGCAGAGGCCACGTGGATTAACCTTTCTCTCGGATCTAGTTCCTTTCCTCAGTATTGCCAGCCCTCACTGGCCTAAATAGGAAAGTCCTGGGCCCAATGTAGGCACTTAAATTTTCCAGCTGCAACAGGCAAAGAATCTAGTATCTGTTTCTTGTTTTGGAACTATACTGCAGGCCCAATCTTCACAGAAGACTCAACATGGTCGTGTTAAGTCATAACCAAGAATTAAGAAGAGTGATACCTATGTATTTATAAAATTATTTCTGCACAAAAACTAACCTGGGAAGATTTTTTTTTTTATTTGATAACCCCAAATCAGTGAGACTCCAGAACATTTCATCCTGTATGAGCCTCAAGCTTCACAGAAGTCAGATAATGTGTATGCGAACAAATTTGTATATTTTTAATCACCATAAAACCTTTCACATTTTGTTTGCATTTTTCAAAGACATCTTGAAAGACAGCATTTAAAAAACAGGGCAACGCTTATCATTTAGGGAAGTTCTCCCTGCAGTGAAGATGAATTTAGCCTTGATCTTGCTCAAATGAGACATTTTTCCTTTAGTTAAAATGCACAATCTAACTTCTCATGTATGTCATGTTTATTACTTTTAAAGGATGTTCAAGTTCAATAGAAGATATAGAGAAGGAACTGAAGCAGAAAACATTATGAAATTGTCTTAATACCCCAATGGCATACAAAGGGTTAGACATTTTGAAGTATTTATCATATATCAGTTGTCCATGTGAACAATAGGAACCTTTTGGTGAAAGACACTTGAGGAAAAAATAGTCTTTTCATTGTTACATTAAAAAAGGTATTGAATTGTTATGGAAAAAAAAATTCTCTGTGTTGAGTTTAGAATGTTTCTAAAACTAGAACTGGGGATGTTTTGACTTGAAATCCGTTACTGAAAATTAAATGTATCCTTCATACTTTGCAAATGAATAGGATAAAAAAGGGACAATATATATGTGTGTATACGTGTGTGTGTCTCCATATATGTACACTCTAACATGAATAGGCAACACATATTGTAGAATGTATATTCTCCTTTTTTCAAGTGCTGTAACTGATATGTTCAGATTACCCAGTTAGTGTGAGAAAGTCCTAATTCCATCAACTTCTTGGAAGAGTTGTAGTAGTGCAAGTATATTTTAAGCAGCTGGTTATAGGAAGTGGACTTAAAAATGTTCCAAGCTTATCTTGGCAGGTAACCATATGCTTTGGCTTTAACTTGAGATCAGCTGATACTCAATTCTTTGCAGTATTCAAGAAAAACCTGAACTATAAATAATTACATTTACTCCATATCTCTTTTTTGTATTACCGAATAATCATTTACAACTGTCACAACTACGTTTTCCAAGCTGCTTTTATTTTCTGTAACGTACCAATAAATATTGTAAAGTATTTGGTCTTAGTATCAGTTACTAGCAATTCAAGGGAAAGTTTTGATGCAATAAGCTCCTTTCTCACAACAGTGTATGAATGTCTCATTGACTGAGAGCTACTACATCTGAAATACTGTTTGATTCAGTTTTCTTCTGTAAATGTCATGAATAAACTAATTTGTCTTAGTTTTGAGGGAATACATGAACTGCAAGAACCGCATAAAGTAGTATTTTGCATTTGCTTTTTTTTTTTCCCCTGAAGAGCATTTCCAGACCCAGTCACTTACGCTGAAAAGCAAAGCATTTGCTCACCGCTTCTGACCAAGAAAGTAAAATTCAATGGATGTGAACAGTGATTTATGTTGTCTTAAAGCTGGTTTTGTAAGCCAGAAGGTCTAGATGTTGAATTTTTGGGCTGCTCAGGTATGGCGTAGGTTCTGCAGAGAAAAAAATGAGGAGTATTTGTGGAACAAGATATCAGATAGTAATTTACTTAGCAAATTGTTATCAGCAGTTTGTTTCTTCTGTTTACAATCTATTCAATTAGCCTTCATGAAGGAAGAAAACCATCCAAACCACAAAAGAAATCTGCTTAGTTAAAATAATATGGCTGTAAATAGATTCTCCCCACAATAATTTTAATAGAAGTTTTTCAGCTTTGGCTGAAAATAAGGGCAAAATACCTACACAAACTTTTATTTAAACATCTGTCGCTGAAAATTTAAATAACATGAGGTCAAATTAATGTCCAGTAATCTTTTTTCTAAGCGAGAATTAATTTTTAGTAAGTATACTTATCCTAAATCTACAAGTCCATTATTATGGTTTGGAGAAGATTTTTTCCTCATTTCCCAAATAGAATCTTTCCTTTTTGCACTTTCATAGAATGCAAATCTACTCTCAAACAAAAGAAAAGTCATGTATCTTGCAATAACATATATGTGCTTCTATTTGTAGGAAGCCCAGCTTGTCTTTAGGCACATATACAAATCTTTTTCAGACTGGCCTAAACAAGGCTGTCATCCTTCAAATCTGCAATTCTCCTTTCTAAATTCATACTTACAGCAAACATTGTCAGTTGTAACAACGTCTCATTCTTTGGAGTCTTGTAAGCTGGAAGGTAAACTTCAGACAGCACTGTTTTACTTTGTTAATTTCTGTCCTCTTCTCAGCAATACTTACTGAATGAAAGGTATTATTTAAAGTATTCTGTATTGAGGATGACATGTTTTGGAATGATTTTCTCTTGCGATCCTTATCACAATGTATATGCTGCTCTGTTGTCTGACATAGGCAACAGAATTATTTCTAAAGATGTATAATTCTTTATCAACTTAAACTTGCTGCTTTGACCGTATTACGCATCAGAAATGGATCTAAAAAATTTTGCCTGAGGAATGCATCAAAATATTTTGTGGTGAAGAAGGTGATAAATTCAAAATGGCTGCTGATTTTAGGATTTTGTGTTTTCATTTGAAGACAAAGCTGATTTATATACTTTTTTCCTGAATGTTTGTAAAGTTGTTATCAAGATGCACCTGATTTTGGTGAAAATTAGCCAGTTACACACTGATGCCAAAATCATTGGGCACTAACCTTCCAATACCTTCACACAGCTTGAATTATAAAAATATTTATCTGTTTTTCTCTTATGCTATCTTTTCCATCATGTTGCCTTGCTGGTCTTCACTGGCATGTCTTCATTTTTTGAGGATTGTCATTAGGATACTGACAAAATTAGGTATTGCTGTAAATTGACAACTAATAAAGAAAAATTGTTTCTGTTGTTTATCCTTCAGAAGATTATCTTAGTCTATCCACCTGAATCTCTGACAAAAAACATAAGCAGCATTAGTGATATACCCTACAGCACCTTGAAACTTTGTGTTGTCTCATCCGTTAGTTCTGAAACTATTAGACGCCTATTATCAAATTTTTCAGTGAAGATTTTTTTCCCCTTAAAAATTGTGAAAAAATAAAAAGTAAAACTACTTTTGGTGATCATTTTAAAACTGATTGCATATTCCAGACACCTTAATGGTATTGAAAAGGTCATCTGTTTCAAGGCTCACAGTAAGCAGCTAGAAGGGAAAATGGTCACCAGCAAAATCTTAGTCCTGTATATTGCAGCATAGCCTGGAAATATCCAAAATACCCACCTTTATTCTCTGTCAAAAATATTTTTTTTATGGAGACACACTACTTAATGTTAGATTTCTCTCTGAGTTTGAATCCTAGGCTCTGTCAGTGGGCCATGCTAGAGGCAGCACAGGGTAAAATACAGTATTTTTTCAACTTGCAAAACACTTTTTAACATTTAGAAATTAAAAAGTAATTCAAAAGGAGCTTCTATACCTAATAATGTCCATTGTGAAAAATAATCACCTTTCTGTTGGTTTTTGAAAAAAATTAATTTCAGCTGGAGAGGCTACATAAAGATTCTTTCCTTCCCAGGACTTTCATTTTTCCACAGACTGTGGAAAAGATGGAGATGAATTGCTTAGAATTTTAACAGCCAAAGAAATTTGGGCCCTAAACTAATCTAGAACTAGATTTGCAAATGATGGGAAAATGGGATTTTTAGTTTTAACCAAGCCTATGGAAAGTTGCCAACCCAACAATGGCTGGGGTTTTTTTAAGGTAGTATTTACTTAGGCAATGGAGCAACATCCATCTAGGTAAACAAATAGGTTATCGAGCAAAGCTTTGTCAACACTAACCTCTGCTTGCGCACACCAGTCCTTCTAGAATGGTGGCACTTTCTCAGTACTGTACCACTGTGTCAGGCTGTATCTGTATCCGTAAACTGAAGGGATTTGGTTTTGTTTTTACGTAAAGATCAATTTCCAAATCTTATTGTAGATTAATTCATAATATAGCCTGACAAATAATGGGTATGGTAGAACAAGGGACCTGTTTGGTACATGAGCACAAGTAAAAAGGTGGCAAGCAGACAATCTGTATGTAAGGCTGATTGCTGAAGCAACACAGCTGAAGCAGTGATGCCTTGTTGAAATACTTCCTTAGTAACTGTCAATTCTTTAAGCCAAGTAGATGTTTTCACTATTGTAATTGCAATGTCAGGTAATAGATTTAGAATACAACACACAAAATCAGGTAATAGATTTAGAATACAACACACAAAATCACTTAGAATTTCATTCACCTTTCATTCACGATATGCTAGTGTGGTTATTTTCTGAAGATGACCTTAGACAAAGACTTCTCTGTGATGGATCTCAGCTGCATTATCATTATTTTAACATTATCTAACTGACATCAGGTGTGACTCTTCTGCCATTATCGGTGTGTTATCATTGTCTAGGAGCTGAAAATAGGTGTAGATAGTCTTTGGTAGTCTTTACTGAGAGGATAAAGTATTGTGGAAGTTAAAATTATGTTTTAATTGTTGAGGGAAGGTTGAGGCTAATAGCTCTCATTTTGTCCTGTTATTTACGCAACAAAAGGAAAAATGGCATAACTTGTTTTAACATAGCTTTTTCTAGTAAAAAATTTCTTCTGTGGCAATTGTAAAAGACTAAAAGGTGTAATGTGCATGTTACAGGGTGATTCTATTCTTTATTAACGTTAGTGTACATCAAATATTTAGTTATCATTACTTTTGGAACAAGACAACATTCAGTCATTCTATGTTTTACCTGTGTGTCTCAATGTAATGATTTTTCTTAATTATTACTATTTTTTATTAGTAAGGCTTTCAAAAGTTTGCGTAATGAATGAGGTGGGGTGATTTGTGTTCAATACCCAACTCCAGCTGGTACTTGAATGATACATTTATGCAACACACGCACAAAAATCTTCATAAACTTTCTTGGAGGCTAGGCATTTATGAATAATGTTAAGGGAAAGACATACTTTCTGGTCCTTTCAGCCCATGTTCTCCTGGAATCCTCCTGCTGGAATGTGTGTGTGTGGCTAGGAGTGCCTGGAGAAAGCAACCAGGAGGTGTTGAACAAGTATAAACTCAGAACAGTCTGTTCCCCCTAAATTGTGTTGTATTTTACAGGTTGTCTTTAATTCTATGCCATTTCTGTTCTAGACTGTGGTAATGCCTCCATCAGAGCTTCTTCGTCAGGAAAATTTGTCTATTTTCTGGTTGTCAGCTGGCAAATCAGCGGCCAAAAACACTGAATCTCGTGTATCTGAATATTAACTTATTCCTCTGACAGGAAGATTTAAGTAAAAAATAACCTTATGATTTAATAGACTGTGCTTCAAAAAAAAATTTAACCAAAACAGTAGAAATGTGTTCTGAAAGTTCCAAAGTTTTCTTGACAACAGTAACAACAACAAAAGAATTCGAAGCACACAGCTGACAGCTCTTTCCCAGTCACGTGTGCTGTCAGTCGGGAAGTTGGCCTGAATTGTAATTAGAGGCTTTACTAAGCCGTGCAAAATACAAATCTGGAAACAGAAAAAAATTTCCAGAATGTTCACAAACCTCTGAAGTTCTTGTGACCATTTCCAAGTGCACAAAATTAGCATACATTTTATAATTTCATTTAATTTGCCTTTTGCACGTGAACATGGCACGATTCTTGGCAAGGGACAAGTATCCAGGAAAGCTGACAGTCTGGGGAAAACCTGCCGAGAAGACGAGTGGCACTACGGCTTGCGAGTCAGCATGCCTGCAGCTTACACAAGGCTGGAAGAAAGGACTTTAAAAGAAACAAGGCAATTGTGACAGAGGTAGATGCACAGTGGCAGACAGATATGCAGATTGGTGGATATGCAATAGTTTTCCAAACACAGCAATGGTGTTAAGTACATTTTAACAACAGTAGGCATCTTACCCAGTCATGCCTGCGCCATGTCAAAAGGCAAACTAGAAGCCCTGTAGCAAGGGATGCAATCCTCAGAAATTACAGAGCAACTGTGGGAGGGAATTTTTAAACAAGCTTTTTAAAACAGTGCAATGTTCACCATTTTGCTACTAATGATGAAGTAAAAACCTTTGTCATAGAGCATTTTAACAGGGTACTTGAAACCAAGATGCGGAGGTATTTTACAGCACACACTGGTGTGTCATCAGTTTCTAAAGAGCTAAAATCATAGCTTCTGCAGAACCGTCAGAGCCAAGCTTGTGGATGTGAACACTGGAAATTCTGCAAGGATTTGAAAAACCATGTGTGGGCGTATGTTTAAAATTAAAGGATTTGTACCTCTGCTTAAAAAGGCAGACCACACATGTGGTGTCTAGAACAAAAGAGGGGTTTGAGAAAACATGAGCACATGTTCAAAGACGGAATTTTCATAGCAGCTGAAATTGTGAGAAGGCAGCAGATACCTGTCTACCTCTTAATAGACTATGATCACAAAGCCATAGAGGGGACCCTAAAGAATCTTGAAAAGTTAATCCCAATAGGGACAGGGTCTACAAAACTGAGATCATCACTGCAAAACCAAAAGGAAGAAACAACTGCTAGTGACTTGGCATGGATAGTCCCAGAAATTTTAACCGTTGGACAGAGCAGTTGGATAGAAGGGGGGTAAAGACGGAAGTCAGATGGGCCCAGACACTGACCAGTAATGCCAGAGCCAGAATGTGTCCACAAAGCACCAGCTTGAGCTTTACTGTACAACTGATAAGATCCTTGTAGCTCTCTAGGAAGTGGGACATGGGACCGGTGGAAATACAGTAGCCTCACAGCTGGAGTGACAAAATCTCCTGGCTTCTGGCTCATACGCTGAACACTTTCATACCTACGCAGGCCACTGGGTATTTAGCATTAGCCGCAGTTAATGCCTTAGAATGCCTCAAACGCACACCAGGCATCACCAGCACATTCTTAACAAACAGCAAGCCATAGGTAGCTTATAGGCTTCTGCTGCTGAGGATTTCCTTTAACAAAAGCTGCCTTTGCTACTTGTCAGCTTAATTTTCATGTCCACGTTGTCCAACAAAATCACGTCTTGAAAGAACGGACTGCTGTGGAGGGGTCCCAGTAGTTCAGTCCTCCTGTTGTGGGCTGTCAGAGCTGAGCATTGTCCGAAGCCCACATTACCCACACCACCCGGCATGATGGCTTCCTGCTGCCTGACTGAGTCTTTGTAGAACAGCCCCATGGATAAGTGCACAGGCAGCATGTCATGGTGGTAGCTGACAAGCAGCTCAGTCAAGGTGCAGTGGGGGTAACAGTTCTTGCTCTGGCGCATCAGGTAATTCCTCCAGCATATTATCCGTCTGGCTGAAAACGGGGCCAGTTCTGTTCAATACATTTATCAACAATTTGGACGCAGAAGTTGAATGCATCACTAGCAGGTCTGCCTATGATAAAGTGGGAGATGCTCTAGAGGGACAAGATGACTTGCAGAGGGATCTAGATAGATTGGAGCATTGAGTAATCATCAATGGCATGAAACTGTACAAGAACAAAAGCCAGATTCTGTACCTGGGATGGAGTAAAGAGGGGCACAAGCCCAAACTGGGAGAGAAGTGTCTTTCCTGAGGTAACAGCAGGAAGTGGAATGGTGTGAAGACGAGTGAGTTACTGCCTTTTTTCATCCATACAGACCCTTTTGTTGAACATCTGAAAGATACTTGACAGACATTTAACTCACTGAGCCTCAGCAGGCCCCTGAATTTCAGGGACAGTCTGTCTTGAACATTGTGGAACTTCTGGTGCCTTCCGCAGCTTCCTTTTTTTGGTTTCTTTTTGCTTTTCCTTTGTTTTCCCTTTTCTCCCCTTCCTCCTCCTTCATCCCCCCCCTTTTCTCCCTTTCCCCCTCTTTCCCCTCCCCCTTCCTTTGCCCCTTTCATTTTTCCTTTTGCCTTAAATTAAGGTGTAGGCTATGAATGACTCTGGGTAATGTTCCCACTCTAGCCATATTTGCAGCTGATGGACCCTTAATGAAACAGGGCAATGACCACAAGCTTCATTGATGCAGAAAGAAACTGGAAACTAAAATTTCCTTTCTATTTAATGAGGCTTTTTATATCATGAGAATACAATGTTGGGCTCTCAATCCACATTTAGTTATTTGAAAACACTTGTCCAATTTAACAACAGCAACAAAAAAAGATAAATGCCAGAGTAGTTTCCACTGAAATTAGTAGAGCTAACGCATACGTTTGAAGTTCAGACTTCCTAGGAAGGCACAAGAGGAGATTTTTGAACCTAATTTGTTACGAAAAGCCATGGACATTCTAGAGATTTTACACATTAAAAAATCACTCAGTGGGGAATACCAAATATAAAACCTTTTTTCCTTTATAAAAATTTCAGATATTATTTTAAAGAGTATATCTGTGATATATTTTTAATTTGAACTAGTGTTCAGCAACTCTCCTAGAATATATGTTTAGAATTTTCTAACAACTCACAATCTGTTGAGTAGGCAGTCTGAAAACAGAACAGCTCTGTATGCATAGTGAGGTAGTAAACTTAATTCTCAGTTTGCCACTTTGCCTAGGAATTAAATATTAGCAGTTTACAGTGAACAGGGATGTTAAAACATGAGTAATGTTGCTTTTGCTATGTTCTGATTGCTCACTTTATGAATAGAAAGGAATCTCCATTGTAATATTCATTCCAATGCTTCTTATGTTTTATTTGTCTTTTCATTCGTTGGATTGATTGACTGTTCTTGTTGAATATACAGTTATGTATGACTCTTTAAGGGGTGTGGTTTGGTGTTCTTGGTAATATTTTCTTAACGAAATGTGTAGTGAGTTATTTTAAAAAGCATATTTTATTCCTAAACACAAAAATGACTTGGGAAGAATTTAGTGAAAGGTATTAACACTTAAAGAATACATTTTATTTAATTGACTATTATTTTCTTATAAAGAGTTGGCACTAAATATATTTAACTCGATTTTGAACAGTGTTTCATCAACAGGATATTAGAAGCAGATTTGACCTTCTGACCAACTTCGTAAACAGATGGTCTTAGCCAGGAGTATCAGCATGTGTCTAAATGATATCATGTGGTTTGCAACACCCCTGGGAAGCAAAGCATTACATGGCCATGTTGCAGCTAGGTAACACTATAGCCCCTAAGTCTGAACCAGCGACACAAAGATTCCACAGCACATTCGGTCTATTCATCAGTGAGCCCCCATGCATCTGCTGTAAGAATAGTGGAAGGCCTGCAACTGCTCCCTCCAAAGAAGCCTGCAGCTTTAATTTTTAGCACTCCACTGTACTAGAATGCAGATGGGTTTTTCAAAACAGATGATTTAGGTTACAGACTTAGAGCTTTATGAAAGGTAGAACATGAAGTGTGGAGCATCCCATAGCAGTGAATTCTGTTTCTTCAGCCTTCACATGTTATACATATGTGGCATTTACAATGAAATACAAGAATAACAGTTTGCAACATCTGAAATTATATTGTATAAAAATAAGTGTTTAAAAGCTTTTAAACTAAATGTATTGTGCATCCAAATGTGTCAGTATAACTGCATTGACTTTAGTTATTTCAGAATTCAATACGATCAAAATCTCTCCACCCTTACCTACCTTCTCTCATCATCAGATGTGAGACTGGTATTTGGCAAGGTGCTGTTAAAGGCACAGATCAGAGCTGCACTTTGGAAAATATGGATATTGCTTTCCATCTACAAGTTGCATTTCATATTTTCTGTGAAAATTTTTTTACTACTTGAATCTAGATAACATTAACTGGTAACTGTAAACAAAACTTGTGTAAATCATACTTTTCCAAGTAGTTTTTATAGTGATTCTTCATATTATCATGGGCTTTGGTAACACAGTTGGGGTTTTAGTGGTTTGCAGGCAACTGCTCAGTTAAAACATACCAGGCATTCTGGAAAGCAATTTCCAATACCTGGTTTCACACATTCACCCTGTAAGTGATGCGTCTTGATCTTCTTTCTTTTCCAACATATTAAACAGTGGCCTTATTTCCAGAAAGATATTTGATGTTGAACACATATAATCTCTTAAATAACTGTTTTAAAATATGGACCTCCTTTCCCTCTTGTGTGTTCTCTTTAAGAACTGATCCTGGGCATGACATGACCTGTGCCTCAAAGACTACTTAACAAAAGTAGCCGGTGATCCAAAAGAAAATGAACAGGTACAACTGGCATGATTGTTTTTCTTCGTGATACCAGGTAGCTAATAATATGTGATGCATATTTGAAATGGCATACGTTAAATTAATTAGCTAGTGCAGATATGGGTACCTGCTCTAAGGCCATTGTCAGCTTTGTGTTGTCCGCTGTTAAAGGATGTTAACAGATGTTGACACAAATCTGGCTCTGGTCTTCCCTTCTAAGCCTGTCCCACCTTATTGATCTTCTTTGGCATTTTATTCTGGCTTTTGAAGTTTGAAACTTTTTAGCAGCTGTCTTGAAATCCCCTCTATTCCTATAAGAACAATTCTGACATCTTCAGCTGAAAAAAAAAAGCTACAAAAACTTTTGTAGTTTTTTTGTTAAACTTATTCCTGAGAAAATATGATAGAGTTTTTTAAACTCAGATTCTCGGAAGTTTGTAAAGAAATTGTTGTCATCCATCTTTCTTAGCACTGTACTGCATTTATGAAGACAGCTTCATAAAATCAGGTATTCAGTTAAAAGACTGGGGCCATCTTCAGTTTCATTTGTTTTCCAGAATGTAGCGTAGTGTGCAGTTTTGTTTTGCAAATCTTTTCTGATCAGTGAGACTGACGCTGGACTAAATGAGCAGAAGCTGGCAGAGGAAGTTTGTCTGGACGTCTTGCATTAGAAAGTCTGTGAGACCCTTTAATTTCTGCTCTGAATCGCAAGTGGAATGATTTTTTTTTTCCCACCTACAAACTCAGAAGGAAGATAGTTTTACTCCTTATCAAAGAAACTATATATTATTCCATTCTAACTGACCTGTGGTTATACATAATCATATTCTATCTAAATGCCTTTCTTTACAGATCTTGTTTCTCCATTCTAGCTTCTTGTATGAGTGCTGTTTACTGCTTAATTCCTTTTTTTAATCCCATATTCTTTAACACATATATGAGCTTGTTAAACACAGCACTATACAGAAACGTGACTTTCATGTTTTCATTGGAGGTTTTTTTGACCATCTACGCAGCGGACCCTGTCATGATCCACTGTATAGAAGTAAATGTCACAGTCTAGAAGAAAATAAGAGATTAAATAATTGATTTGCAGGCTATGGAATCAACCAGATTGATAAAGCACGTGTGTGTTTGAAGTGTAACTGCAGAGGGGATCACAAATTTGGTTTCCCCTGCATATTTCTTCCATTACTGTTGTGGATGTTGTGGAGTCAAGGCTGTTTGTCCAGGTCATAGTGAAATTTTGTGCTGAATCTGACCACTAATTACAGACTTGAGAATTATTCTTGGAGTTCTCTGATTTATTTTTTTGATATCTGATTATAAAATAATATTTGAGAATGAACACAGTGCAATTTAAAATTAATAGCCTGGTGGATTTACAGTGATGTGACATGACTCGATGTTTTGCTCATGAATATAGGAACATTCTCTACAGCTTTAAAAGAAGCAATCACAGCTTAAAAACTCCTGTAGTATTTAATAATAAATTAAGCTGTTAATAAAACAATAAAACAAGGAATTAGTAAAAAACTATACCTTACAGAAATTATTGAAACTAAGGATAAGTTGTTCTAAAAATTGCAAAAATTCTAATACAGAATTTCATGACATCATAAGTCATTTTTATGAATTAGTTCGGAGTCAAGCCATATGAAATAGGAAATTGTACCAAAGACTTCTATGTTCCCCAGTTTACCCATACAAGGGGGAATTTATATTTTTCTCTTAGGAAAAAAGAATGAAGAGTAATAGATCAAGTTTCATATATCGACCTGATTTCTGCTTCTACCAACACTTGTATAGTTTAGGAGTGATCTAATAGAAACTAAAAAGTTACTTTTAATATTAACGTTGAAGGATGTGTTTGGAATCAGGTGAATAACTGCTGATATTTGTTCTATCCATGTAAATAACAAAATGTTGTGATTTGAACATCTCTTTTTTCCTAATTGAGAAGGTAACTGTAAGTACAGTGGCAGAAGTGTTTCCAAGCTTTTACAAGAGTCAGAAAGTGTGAAGAACTGATATACCAGAGTTCAATTTCTGGAGGCACGAGAGCCTAGGGGAAGCCAAGAGTCTCCACTTGGAAGATGAGAACAGTCCAGTCTAATGTGCAAGGCAGCAATAACAACTGTGTGCTTTATGAACAGCGCCACTAGCAGTGCTTCAAACCTTTTGGAGTTCAGCTTTCTCAGAACAGAAAACAAGGCTCCTTGGGGCCAGTGAATTGGCTACATTATTTAAAGATAGGTCCCCTTGAGTAAAAGTAAGGCTGAACAAGATCTTTCCATGCTTGCCTTAAAATGAATTTAATAGGAAAAAGCACCTTTGCATGCCTTAATCAAAGTATGCCAAACCATCTGTCATTTCAAAAGAGTAGCTTAATTTGCAAAATGGATTTTTTTTTCATTTGTTACATTTTGTATCTCAGTGAAAGAGTCATACATGGCTCTCTGTATTTTCAGTTGTGTGACTGACAGGTTTTATCAAAACAGCTTCTTCCTTGCCTATGTCTGGATAAGCCATTATATCATTTGTTTAAGCACTACTTTTAGAACTCTGGCTTTAGTTTATTGGAAATATGTAGCATACGATACTGGTGCAAATCTAGCTCAAAAAAGTTGTAGGTACACTGTGTAGCTGCCAGTTAGAAACAAGCAGGCTTCCTCTGCTCAGAGGATTGGTTTGTGTTTTGCATGTTACTTCATGTGAAGACTAGCTCTAAGGTACGCTGGCCAGGAGGTATAGTTCTTCCTGTAATCTCTTGCTCTGATGTCAATGAGATGGAGAAAACAATTCACTGAAGCCCTTCAAAGGAAGAGCTACTTCCCCACTTGCTGTTTCTCAGGAAAGAGAAGAACACGATAAAGTTTCTGTTGGTCAGTGAAATAGAAAATGAATTGTTCTCACAGTGCTAATTATGATTTATACATTTATTTTTGTATTGGATGCTTGGGTAGCTCAGACGATAGGTGAGAGGATGGTCTTTTCACAATGGATGATGTCTTCTTGTCTGGTATGTTATTGACAGTGTTTTAGTGGAAGCAGATACAAAACTACTGCTAAACAGCTTAAATGATTTCTAGATCCCAAAGAGCATTATAAATACTAAAGGACAAGGTAATGGTTAACATTTGGTGCTATAACTGATATCAGCTATTTTCTTACTTAGAATGGAACTCAGTTTATATCAGCAACTGCTCAGGAGGGATTCATTTGTTTGTATTCGCTTACATGATGTAGACCTCTGCATTTGTGCTAACCATATTAGACCATATTACCTCCTAAAGGAGGCAGATAGGAGAGAATTGACATTTAACTATTTTAGATGTCTTAGTTTGCGAGAAAAGGACCTGCATGCTTGATATACTGCTCTCTACTGAGTATACAGGTAACACAGAGGAGTTACAAAAGGAATATGGAAGAAAATTAGCTCAGCTATCTGCACTTTATTAGCCGGAAAAAGAAGGAGAAAAAGAACTTTTGGTAGTACTTTTGCAGCAAGCCCACTGATTTTAGCATTGCTGCAATACTGTTATTTTAGTCACACCTGCCATTTACCTCATTAAAAAATGATTTTCCATTTTTTAAAGGCAGTTTTTCTAGGGGTTCTGTTTGATGCTGACTACAGACCTATGCATCATGTTCCCAGGGAGTTAGAAAGGCTCAAGAAATAAAGAGCAAAGGTACTGAAAAGCTTTCTCGAACCATGTGTTAAAAGCAAAATTAAAACTCTCCAATATGAGTAAATGTTACTTTCTATTCTTTATGTAGCATAAATACTACTATCACTAAAGTTTGCTTTTAATCTTCTCTGTGTCTTATTGGAAAAAGTCACGATTTGTGATTTTTTTCACCCGTATATCTAATCTTATTCCTGGTGAGAGATCAGCAGACAAAAGCTTAAGTGTATGGAGAACGAACTTTTTTCCAAGTTAAAATGAAGTACCCAGTTGAGACTATGGTTTTGAAAATGTATGGATGTGTATGCAGTTGTAAATACCATATAAGCCATTTGTAAATCTACCATGTTTAGTGACACAGTTTCTTGAATTTCCCATAAAGCACTAATGTTAGGCAAACAAATTGTATTATTTTAGCCACAAGCTACTTTGGACCAAAATAGGTTTACTGGAGGCAACAGAAGGAGAGAACAATTGGGAAATGTTTAAAGAGCTAGGAGCAGCAATGTTAAATCTGTGTCAACATGATTTGAAGAAAGTTTTGTGTGCTTGATCTCTTGCTTCTCTTTTCCCCAAATCTATTGGTTTGTTAAATAAAAAATAATTAGCTCTCACAAGACACCTTGCCTCACTTATCTCTGTAGACCACCATTACTACAACAATGCTATTAATTCAGCATTTGAAGATTAAAAACATTGCAACATAAGAAAAAGGAAAATGTTCATTTCTCACTGTGCTTTCAGTATATTTTCTACAGCAAGGGTTCCACTCTAAGGTAATGCTTAGGAAACAGATGGAAATCAATGGGAATCTTCACCATGCTTCACTGGCCTTTTGGAAGAAATATGGGGAAGTTAATTACTGGCACTTTTTTGCTGGCCTCTGTTATAATTTGCTAAAACCTAGCACATTCTGTCTCTTTTCTTCTGTACAAATGGTAAGAATGTAACAAAAAGTTTAAAGAAGTGCCAGAGAATCGCAGAATGGTCAGGGTTGGAAGGGACCTCTGTGGGTCATCTGATCCAATCCCACTGCTAAAGCAGGGTCAACTAGAGCAGGCTGCACAGGACCGCGTCCAGGCAGAGTTTGAATATCTCCAGAGAAGGAGAATCCACAGCCTCCCTGGGCAGCCTGTTCCAGGGCTCCATCACCCTCAGAGTGAAGAAGTTCTTTGTCATGTGCAGACGGAACTTCCTCTGCTTCAGTTTGTGCCCATTGCCCCTTGTCCTGTCGCTGGGCACCACTGGAAAGAGTCTGGCCCCATCCTCCTGACACCCACCCTGCAGATATTTATAGGCATTTATAAGGTCCCCTCTCAGCCTTCTCTTCTTCAGGCTGAACAAGCCCAGCTCCCTCAGCCTCTCCTCATAGGA
>Ga0065711_1026724_pt1 | contig 61377 bp, 37 predicted proteins | sample Hoacrofraction12_FD_59098 | JGI IMG/M metagenome (GOLD analysis project Ga0065711, IMG submission 59098) | Hoatzin crop microbial communities from Cojedes, Venezuela - Epithelial fraction 12 v2 (version 2) | ecosystem: Host-associated > Birds > Digestive system > Esophagus > Crop | place...
TAGGAGGCACTGCGCAAGTGCGGGTGGGAGGAGTGTATGAAAATGGACTGATTTGACTATGAAAGAAAGGGCTTATGTAATCAGATGAATATGTATATTTTGATCTATATAAACTGCACGGAAAGGGTATAGGGTATGCACGTTCGGCGGAATTATCCCCCATGCATCCGACGTCGCAATAAAGAATGCCTGCCTTTTAACACTACATTGGTGTTACAAGGTTTTATTCCCGGATTTTCGGTGACACCCCCATAACAAGAAAGGCCTGTTAACTGGGCAGCCTGGAGGCATGGAGGAGAGCAGCACTGACTGGGGAAGCAGAATGTTACTAGCGGGAAGGAGAGGAATACATGGAAACCAGACTCCTAAATATGTTCATTGTTTTGGGGGTCTCCTGACAGAAGCATCAATTAGGGTCCCTTAACAGCACAGAATATAATGCTGATAATTCTGTTCACTCTACTTTAGGCTGCTGAAACAGAAAGTCTGCAGGTATTAAATCTGAAGGGGTGGTGTTCCTTGTGATGCTTTTGTTTCCTTTGTTATGAAAACAAGCAAAGGTTTTGGTGGGGGGGGGTTGGGGGGGGTGCTATAGAGGTGGCTTTTGGGAGAAGCTGTGAGAAGCTTCCCCCATGTCTGATAAAGCCAGTGCCAGCCGCCTCTAAGAAAGACCCACTGCTGCCCAAGGCCAAGCCAATCAGTGACGGTGGTAGCACCTCTGTGATAAGATATTTAAGAAGGGGAAGAAAAAAACCTGCAGTAAAACAGGAGTGAGGAGAGAGGAGTGAGACGATGTGAAAGAAACAACTCTGCAGACACCAAGGTCAGTGAAGAAGGAGGGGGGAGGAGGTGCTCGAGATGCAGGAGCAGAGACTCTTCACTTGCAACTTGTGAAGACCACGGTGAGGCAGGTTGTTCCCCTGCAGCCCATGGAGGTCCATGGTGGAGCAGATATCCATCTGTAGCCCGTGGAAGGGACCCCAGGCTGAAGCAGGTGGATGTCTGAAGGAGGCTGTGACCCTGTGGGGAGCCCACGCTGCAGCAGACTTCTGCCAGGACCTGTGGACCTGTAGAGAGAGGAACCCACACCAGAGCAGGTTTGCTGGCAGGGCTTGTGACCCCGTGGGGGGACCCACACTGGAGCAGCCTGTTCCTGAAGGACTGCACCCCGTGGGAAGGACCCACACTGGGGTAGTTCGTGAAGAGCTGCAGCCCGTGAGAAGGACTCATGTTGGAGATGTTTTTGGAGAACAGTCTCCTTTGAGAGGGACCTCACGCTGGAGCAGGGGCAGAGTGTGAGGAGTCCTCCCCCTGAGGAGGAAGGAGCGGCAGAGACAACGACTGATGGACTGACCGCAACCCCCATTCCCCATCCCCCCGTGCCGCTCAGGGGGAGGAGGGAGAGAAACAGGAGTGAAGTTGAGCCCGGGAAGAAGGGAGGGGCGAGGGGAAGCTGTTTTAAGATCTGGTTTTAGTTCTCACTATCCTACTCTGATTTGATTGAACTCCCTTTTCTCCCCAAGTTCAATCTGTTTTGTCCGTGACAGTAGTTGGTGAGTAATCTCTCCCTGTCCTTATCTCGACCCTCGAGCCTTTCATCATATTTCCTCTCCCCTGTCCAGCTGAGGAGGGGGAGTGATAGAGTGGTTTTGGTGGGCACCTGGCATTTATCCAGGCCAAACCAAAACAGTTCTCCAACTATGTTCATGCCTGCCACGAAATAAACCGTTCTGCTAACAATCTCTTACTTTCCAGTGTTGGAAGTGCCAAAAAGAGGTATGCTACAGCAACACAGATAAATTACTTTAATAGGACCTTAACTTTATGTCCTTAAATTAAGTTTGTGCTTACATTCTTTGGGAAAAAGTAGAATTCAGAATGAATACATGTGAGATTACACATATACTTCATAGCTCTGATTTCTGTATCATTTTCATCCACTTTGGGCCACATCAGAAAACCTTATTCTCATTAAGCAGTACCTTGCGTCACTAAGTTAAGCAAGATACTGCCCAGCTTGAATGAGTGTTGCAGAATCTGGTCATTTATAAGCAATATTTTCCTTCAGCTATGAGTACCACAAAAATAGCTCGGACTCTGACAACTGAAATGAGTTCTTATCATTTACTGCATAATTACCAGCTACAAAAATGTTGCCATGCAACTTTCGTTCTGCAGTGCAGCAGAGAAATCCCATTAGCTTCAGATGCTGCTCCTGGTGACAATGACCTGTAGCACTGAAAGGCTAATGGAATTGCACAGGTGGCACTACACACATAATCTGAGAGCAGTGAAGTTAGGCAAGTGCAGCTGAGAGCATCATTTAGCCTGCGGAATATTTGTTTGTGGTGAGCATGTATATGATGGAAGGAAGCCAGTATGACTGGTAGGGTCTAAGCTGAGTTTGAAGTGTTGGCAGTTTGAAAAAAAAATAAAACCAAACAATTTTCAAGAGCAACTTGCTGATATAAGGTATGGAAATTCATGAGATTCAGTGATCCACATCTTTCCATGTCAATATGTCATGCCCTTTTGTGCCTCTTTTCATGGTTGAACTGTATTTTAAACAATTGAAAAGGAGATTTAAAGGGCCAAACATGGAGATTTCACCAAAACCATAAAACATTTCTTAAAGTAAGGATTAATCAAAAGTTTTCTTAATTTGTTCATAATTCTAACACAGTGGTACTTCCATAATGACACATATTAATTTTCAGAATGGTTTCGGATACTCGTTGAAAAGGAGTAATTTCTTCTTTCTGTCTATCCTTGAACATATATTAGTATATTTATTAAAATATATGCATATTTTCAGTGTAAATTTAAAGATGTTCTTGTTCTGGTCACTAGTTCAGATTCTGTTCTACCATCAATTAATAACCCTAACTTCAATATGGTGATACATTGTTATAATTATTTTATCATTGATGAAGAATACAGTGGTTGGATAAAAGCACTGAGGTTTTGTCTTGAACATATCAGTGTAAGCATGTAAAGGATTTTATTCCATTAAAAGAACTAAATGGCTGAGGTCTGCTTTTTTATGTCAGTACTATGAGACAAAATCTTTGTTTAATGCTGAAGAAAACTGACATAGGACATGGTCTGCTCCTAAGCCTCAAAAACTAGGAAAACTTAGAAGGAAATTATAATTATCTACTTTCCTACATTCATGTTGTTTTTAACAAACTCCAGCCCTCCTCTCATTTCCAACTCCTAAATTTAGAGCTTCCAAAAGCTCTAAATATGCAAACCTCAGAGAACCTGAACTACAAAACCAAACATCCCTGGTTTCCTCACTCACAGCATCATTGCCTGTGTCAGGAGAGCAGCATAAGCAGACGCTGCACAGTCCCTTCCACACAGCAGGTTGTTCTGCCACAGCGCTGGGGCAATCCTGGAAGGCTTAGGCAAGCCTGCTGCACCCTCTTTCTTTTCTGCCTCTTTCCTTCTATCCCAGCTTCCACTGTCATGTTTCTACTGCAGCATTTTGGGCATCAAATTAAAATTCAGCAGGTTCCTTTATGGGATATTTTCCTTTGCAGACAAATGATAGTAAATGTTCTGCAAATGCACCCACTATATAATTGATATTACAGGAAACAGCACATATGTGAAATATGAAAGAGAAGTTCCAGAGATTTTCTTTTGAAAGGAATAGACAACTCCTCCTCTCTCCAATAAATTAGCAAAACAGTCACCGAAATAAGTGGCTTTTTAAGTGCTTCATCTCTCTGTATCAATTAATTTGCATTAAATCCCAGTAATATTTCACTTAGTGCTCAAAATTTCAATTTTTGTGGTTGGGGGGGGCTGCCACTTCAATGAAGATTTTTTTCATAATGTTCAAAGCTGCTACATACACTGAACACTTTAATGCAGGCACTGCACTGTAGCAAGTTGAAAGGAAATCTCATTAGGAGAGGATTCCAGGACAAAAAAAGCACCATTTCTGTTAGTGCTAATTAGCAGCTTTTTCTGCTGTTTCAAAAGAAGTTCCAAAAATGGAATGAGTAGAAGGATCATTTCACCCCAGCGGTATTCTTCCAGGTCAGGGGCGTGACACCTTGTGAGTGTGGTGCTGGTTCTCACTCTGATCCAACAGCTGAACAGCCTGCCAATTTCTTAATCCAGCAATAATCAGAAATTCAGGTCTGTAACTCTGTAATGACAATATCAGGAAACAAAGGAAATGTAATTTCCATTGGAACTGATGGAGCTCTTATTTTTCAAAACTAACTGAACTGCTCAAATGTGTGCAAAGTTGTTGGTCAGAACTTTAAATTCTGACCTGTATTTTAAAAATAGTGCGTGTGATATCCTAAGACAGTAATCCATTTTAACCATATTATTAATGATGAATGTGCCAGGAACACAGCCAGAACATACATCTTGTAGCCATGAAACAACTGAAAGAATATTGCTGCACACTGGATTCAGAAGACACTAGGAGTGAGGGGACCATTGAGTCAGTGCAAAGGAAACTCTCATATGACTTGGAAAAGAAAAAGAAAGATTTCTGAAGCAGACTACGACTTTAAACCACCATCAGCTCTTTCTGTGATTCACTTCAGTTTGGATTATAAAAAGGCATAGGCAAGTAATCAAATTCACAGCATTTACAAAAAGACCCACAGAAATTAGAAACTCCATGGTCCATCCAAGCCATCAGGGTGCATAATCGCCTGTACCCAGACAGTACATTAAGAGTGTATTTACCATGCCTATTTATGTCAACTTTTGTTTTAACTATGCACAACCATACACAAAGCAAGCCTGTAATAATCCACAACTCCTGATTTCAAAATAATGTCCTAACAATAACCAAATAACTTTCTCAGGTTCATCTCCTAGGCTCAGAATCTTTAAGAAGCACACCCGAGTGCATCCGGGTAATCGTTCAAATGTTATCTACACAGAATCTGCAGGCTTCAGAGTGCAAAACAGTCCTATACTACATAAAAATGTCTGTAGGTCTTGGAGAGATAAAAACAGTATGTCAATGCATCATATTTCATCATGGGTAAGTGTTTCTTTAAAGGAAATGATATAATCAATACTCTTGCAGTGCACATTGTGGTTCTCTAGTCAAAGAAAAAGAGTGTAGGAAAGTGAAAACTGTATGTTTTAGCTGCGATCCTTTAGATGTCCTTCCTGTGAATGTCCATGATTTCAGAAAATATAAGTTCCTTTCAGTTTGACCATAACTCTGAGTTTGTTAGGTTATATTTTTTCAATCAGGTTTTGCCAGCTGTAGAGCTCCTGCACGGGGTTCTTACATTAATCTTAACTAAAGGGAAATAAGAAGACAGAAGAGCTGTTTATGGGTGTTGTATTTGGTTGCCAAAGCCTTGAAAGGCATCTGTTGCAATATGGAAAAGTTTATTCATCCAAATTAGACAGCCTGTATTTTGTAGTGAAAATCATTGATAGTGGTATCTAAATGCTCTTAATATTTTCTTGGCTACCTTACATCTTGATAGTAATGCAAGTAAGCTGTCAGAGTGTTTTTAAGGGCAGCCAAGTTGATGAGGAGATCCCCATGGGGGCTGCAGGTTAGAAACTTACTTTGCTGTAAACAGTTCTCATTTTTTAAATGCTCTAAGCTCTCTTTAATGGGATTTATCTCCATCAAGTTCTCTGATCTCTTTCATGTGTGTTTTCCATACATCGCAAACTGCAACACGTGTACAGGTATATGTGGTTCTCAAATAATGAATTTATTTAACCATGCAGTTCATTAGTGCCTTTTGATCATGGCAGTAACTGGCATAGCCACACTTCCTGAGTGCTGAGGCAGGAGGTGGGATAGGTGTAAACGTCTGAAAGATACGGGTGCATTGGTTTTAACAGAGACATAATCAGTAGGGGCAATAAAATGCCAGTTTTGATTAGGAGTTTGAAAGCCAAATAAAAGCCTGCTGAGTCAAGCTGAATATTTCTACCACTCACACTGCAGCACAGCACTGTGCGCGGTGAGAGGTGACTGGGGAGGATTAGCATGACCTTTTCATAATGAACAGGACTATAAGCTTTTAGGGACTGACTGGTAAACACAGCAAAGAGCTGTAAAAGAACAGAAACCACATCACTTTTACTAAAGCTTGTTTTGTTCAGCTTGATTTTTAGATCTGTAAGATATTTTCCCATCACCGACATTTTGCGACGTTTGTTGACATCAATTGTATATCCCAAAGCTGGGAATGAAATTTATCATGTGACCTCACTCAAATTGCTCAGATTGAACTTGTCTTATTTTTAGCTACTAAAAAAGTACAAGCAGAAAACTCCCTGCACGTGGGCAACACAGTGTATGAAAACACGGTAGAATGTTACACCATGGGATATGAAATCTGAGACAAGATTTTAATCCTCCAGATACCTAAAGGTCTAGAGAACTTGATGGCTAATTCTACCTGTGTCATTTGACTAGTTACATTACCTGGATCTCTCTCAGTCTCAGGGCATTGTAACTACTGAAACCTGAATGAGAAAATCAAAATGGTAGCTTCTGTCTTCTCTGCAAGACTTTCATGCTTCCATGCTTACTCTTCCTCTTTTCTCATAGACAGCATAGTGGCTGAGCCATTGCATTGGAACATGTTTGAAACAGATATCTTTTATGCTTCCAAGGGAAATTGGTTTCGGAGGTATTTAATAACAATATCCTCCGTGTCTCCAATTTTGTGCACTCTTCTTCCTGAGCCAAAAAGGAATTTATGTTTCCTATCTCTGTACTCCATATTTAACCCAGACACTGATGACACTCAAGGGAAGTATCTGCACTTTCTCAGGATTGCACTGGTTGGGCAGAGAAGCCCAGTATTGCCAAAGTTCTTGCAGAATGTGGTTGGAAAATTATCTGCTGTAGAGACTTTTTATTGCAGTGTCTTTCAACAAACTAGTCATTTATTTGAAATTTTCATTAGTAACTACAGAAACACTTTGAAGAGATGCTTCATTTGGACTTAGTCATTCCATCTGTTATATATTTTGTATTGCAAAATGCAAGCAACAAGTAGTTTCATGAGCATTGGAAATAATGGAAAAAGATTTTTCAAAGTATTTATGCTTCATAGGAGACTGTAACTAAGGAAAACGTGGTGAAGATATCTCTCATTAACCAATATCAGATCCTAACATGAGAGAAAAATTAACAGATTATACTGGATTCTCTGTTTTCTAAGAAAATATTGGAAAATTAATACAGGGAACAAAACGAAAATAAACTAATAACATAAATGAAGCTTCTTCCAGGATTTGGGCATTCCTAAATTTTTCTTTAATGTGAATTCTGTGGTGCATAACATACAAAGAGTTCAAACATCATACTTTCCTTTAAACAGGTTATTTGCCAGGCTATTTCACAAAATTTGTGGGAATCTAGTATTACTGATCCATTTCAAAATATGTTTTAAAGTCACCAATAAGTTCAAAAATTATTTACAGGCTGATGATTAACTTATTTCCTCAGGAAACCAGACTAAAAGCGAAGTGATACTATCAAAATCACCACAGAAAGATCAGTATTTCCAGCGATGCTGCATCGGGACAGTTAATGAGGTCAAAATTAAGCATCTTCTTTAAAAAAAAAAAATTAAATTCAGTTTCAAATAAATTCAGTATTTTAACTGCAATTTGTAATTTTCCTTGGGACAAAAATTCAAAAATTTGGGGCAGGAAGACTATTCAGGTACCTCAGCATTATTTGTGAGACATGTAGTTATTGAACCTGATCATGCATTTTGCTTATTCCATCTTTTTGTGTCTTAATGATATTGAAAATACCTCTCTAAAACAAAAACCTATGTCAAACAACAATCCAACCTGCCTTTCTCCTCCAGCAGTATCTCCGTATTATTGATGGAATAAGAAAAATGCATTATTTAGCTAGTAAAATAAATAACAAAAATAAATATATGCTTGCTTTTCTAACAAACTCAGACTAATTTGTAGATAAAGGACCATATGTTCACAAACAGGAAGAAAGCACAGGGTGAGAGAAGTACTTCTCCAAACTTTGGACAACAAAGAACAACAGAATTCAAATTCAGATTTTGTAATTCCTCATCTGTTGCTTTAGCTCCTAGACTAGAGAATCACTGCGGAAGAGGTCATGGTCCATAGGGAAATTGTGCATTTCCTTTACCATCTTTGGAATGAATGTCATACTTCTGCATCATAGTATCCAGGAAAGCATTCATTTCAATTTAAATTAATGTTTTTCAGTCAAAGAGAAACAATCCCCACAGAATGAGCAGTCAGCAGGTAGCATTTGCTTCTATAAATGGAGCTGCCATTAAACAATTTTTATTCCGAAAGGATGGTACACGCTCCTATTACAGTGATCTTTTCATACTCATTTAAGGATGGATGTCAAGCCAATACTTCTGAAGAACTGCAGAGGACCCTGGGCAGTAAGTTGCTTAATGAGGAAGTCATGGATAAAATTCAGTGCAGGTAAGTGAAGATGACGTAGCCAGGAGAAAAACTATCCCAACATTATTATGCAATGATGGTCTTTCAACTGACAGTCACATAGGAATGAGATTTTCATGTTATAGTAAATACCTCTGTGAAAACATCAGCTCAGTGCTCGGTAGTGGTTAGAAAGCAAACTTAGTGTTAGAAATGATTGAAAAGTAATAAAGACTAGAACAGACAATGTTATTATACCACTGCACAAATAGAAGTCTGCTTCCTCTCAAAAAGCGTACTGTGGAGGTGGAAAGGGTATGAGGAGAGGCTACAGGAGTGATCAAATGTGTGGAACAGCTTTTGTAAAGGGAGCAACTGAGTAGATTAGTATTTTTCTGTTTGAAAAAGAGACAACTGAAGGCTGAATAGAGAGAGGTCTATAATATGGTGAGTGGAAAGCAGACAGTGAATAAGGATTGATTGTTCACTGCTTCTTCCAATACAATGGGGGAAGGGAGCAAGAGAGGGGAAGAAATCAAACAAAATTGCAGGACTAGGATCAGAGCAAATTTCTTTGCACAATGTAGAATGATGAGATATTTCTTTATAGCACTTGTATTGAAGCTATGTAGTAATTAAGTTACGAATTACTTTCCAAAGAACTCAGCAGATGCTAAAAGACTACATGGGTTGAAAGAAACACTGGACAAAATCACTAAAGAAATTCCATGAGTTCCATTAAAAATAAAGATCTCTGCTTCAGGACACATCTGACTTGGCCATCACTCAAAACAAGAAGAATATTCAGAGGATGTACTGCTGTGTTTGCTTAGTCATCTAGTCTACCCCATAGTGCTGCATACGTTGATGGCCACCATCACAGCCACAAGATGCTGGACTAGACTGACCTAGATCTCACTCTATCCTTGCTTCTAGATAGAAATTCTTCCAAGAGCCACAGGCACTACTCAGCTAGAACCTAGCTACTTCTTTTTTTCTCACACTTCAGATTTCTGACAATTGTCTCTGACAATTGGTCTGTAAGAGTAAATTAGATAATAGAAAACTGTTTGTTAGAACAGCATTCTGTATCATTGTTTATGTATGAGAGAGAGAGAGAGGGAGGGAGAGAGAGAAACAGACTGAGAGACAAAGAGAGGGAGCCTAGCTGCTGGTGCTTTCAGTAGGATAAAAGGGTCTGTGGTCTCTTTTACCTGGAAAAACGGCAAGTCAGTTCATCAGCTGAGTAAATTGGAACAGTCCCATTGCAATCAATGGAACTGCACTATTTAGCCTAGCAGATGATTTAACCCGAGTTTCTTACGCCTCAAAATGGCTCTCAGATTTGCAAAAGGATGTTGCTGATACACGGAATACTGCAAAATTTTTCAGTTTGTCCAGCTGGTTATACTTTTTGCTGTAAATCAGATCTCTGATCCATTTACTGTCTTGCCCATTAATTCTGCTCTAAACCTGACCTTGTTTGTCCTTTGACTCTGTTTTGCCACAATACATAGTAATTCTTTTACTTGCGCGGCTCCATCTATTTTACAATCTCCGCCTCCTTTCTTACTTCAGTCCTATGCACTATAAATATATCCACTAAATTTTCACATGCTGCATAGTGTGCCAAGTTACTTCATGAAGGAGCCTCCATAAAATGCTGTTCTGACAACATTATCAAATACACTGCATAGATTATATAATGCTAATTTTGTGCTTCAACATGTGAACATCAATCCCTACAAACAAGATTATTTTAATTAACATTTTAGCCCAAGAAGAAAAATAAATTAAAAAAAACCCAAACGTGTAGTCAGTACTGAAGAGGTCCTGGGAATAATCAACAATAATTGTATTAATGGCTTTGCAAACAAGCAGTTCACAACAGAAGGCAGTAAAGCAGTCTTCAGATGCTGTGTCAGTTTACATCTTAAGCTCTCTTGTACTTGCAGTTTTCTTTGTGCAAGTCAATGTGTTTTCTACGTCTATTTATCACCCTTTATTTCGGAGGAAGGTGGTAATTGGAAAGTTTGGTTGGTTTGAAGTATTTCCTTTGCATCTTTCATAATGTACGAAATACAACCGTAGGCAAACAGACTATGATTTTCCACCTGCTCTGTTAAATTTTGTAAAGTGAGTAAAGCAGTAAACCAAATTACTATAAAATCCACCGCAATGATCCTTGTTCTAATTGCACATTTTACAGGGACAGTTAGTATTTTTAAGAAGTTATTTTGTATTAGGTATGTAGGTATGTATAACATGGCCAAAGAATATGTGAGTTCTGGTCCTAATGGGATTAACAAATTTAGTTTTACGTCCAATTGATGTTTACATCTGCAGTGGATACCATTAGGTTCAGTGGTTCAGAAGCTTTTGGATAAGAAGCAGGATTAACTGTTCTAACAGGCAACAACAGCTCAGCGTGGCTACAGCAGGAATGAGGAAATAGGGTGGGAGACGGAGGGGTGGGAGAGCAAAGGGCAGCACGTGTGCATACATCCAAAGCAAATGCAAGCCCAGGGGTCAGAGAGCCCTTTCCCACAGGGTCTGTTGCAGTCACCAGGCCAAGCACATTGCTGCCTTTTCACAAGGTCCTGCAGTACGTCACCATGTCAGGTCTGAAGACCTCCTTCTGGTGTGAAAATTTACTCACTCACTTGTGAATTCATTCCCTACAAAGTGCAACCCTGCAACGTGCCGAAACTGTGTACCACAGGGAAGCACACACAGAGCCTGGAGGACAGCAGCAGAGGTAGCTCAGATAACAGAAATCATGTAACTGCTTCAGCGGTGAGAAACGCATGAGCTAATTAACCCTGTTGCTTCTCAGTAGGATAAATTAGCCTTTGCAGAGCTCCTGCAGTAAGACTGCGCCTCACACCAGCATAGCTAGTGTGTGTGTAAAGCCCGGTTCAGCAGGTCCAGCAGAGAGTAGGCCCTGTAATGGATTCACTGCGATTTCATGTGATATAAAACAGGTCTTCTGAAACACAAAATGATTAATTTCTTAAAAACACAAAGTCTGTTTTAAAAGCTCTGAAACAAGTATAGCTTATTGTTCTTGTAAGCGCTCACCAACCCACCTAAACAGAACGCTGAAACGTTCCCATTCTGCTTGTAGTCTCTGCCCATTCCGGGGACTGGATGAAGCATCGTACTTAATCCAAGTTATCTTAGTAGGTCAGTTTTTGCTTTCCTATCTCTGTTGCTGTTTTCCCATTTCCTCTTACACTCTGTTTTACAAGCTACCTTTCATTCAAAACACACACTACAGCAGACTGGATGTGTTGCGTGTGCACTGTGGAGTGCACTATCAGCTGTTGTTCCATTTCCAGGTATCCCTTCCAAAATCTTGTTGGAACAGGTGATCGTGTTAACAGAAATCAAATCTTATGGTAGCCAGTATCTGACCATCTGATGTTATTATCCTTTTCATACTTACTGGGAACACTTCCATTAGTAAAAAACCCCATTGGTCTCTGAGAAAATACAATGAGCCAGATTGTTACTAGATGGTAATGAAGAGCGGTAAACCAGTGAAGAAAATCAAGCTGTTCTCATTGACAGTAGCTCACCATCTAGCCCTTGCATTTCAGAATAACTCTAAAGAACATTAAATGTGCAAATATATACTTAGATTTCTTTTGCTGCCTGTCATTATGAGTCTTCTCAACATCACATTAGTGAATACTTTGTCTAGGCTTAGCTCATTGCAAAACAACTTCTACGTATTGCCAGCAATGTGGCAGTTGAGATAATATCCATGTAGCTGCGCTAATGACCTCTTGCATGTTTACCATATGTTATCATTCCCCCTGAAATTAAGTAACTGTTTTACAAGAGTTTCTGCAAATTGACAGGCTCTAGCAGCTACTAAATGCAATGTATGCTTGAAACAAGGGATAATGGAATTAAATTTACATCTCAGAAAGAGTGTTATTTTATAAGCACTTGTTGATTTTTGTAATGGCTTGACAAGGAATATTGGCAAATCTCAGTTACTTTCAAACACAAACATGTTGTTTCAACAGGATTTTGTTTACATTTCACTGTGTTATCCTAGTTTTACAGAGGAAAAAAATTATACACAAATGTAGGGATCTTAGATTTTCCCATGCCACCCGGGCAGAGACTTGATTCTGCACCAGGTCTCCTTGCAGGAGGAGGGGACGGAAGGGAAGGAAAACCTCCCCATGTTTACCCCACTTGGGCTGGATGGCAAATTCAGCTCAAGGCATGTGTTGTGACTTTAGTGGATCCTGCGTGAAGCATCAGTTTTATATCAGAAATGAATTACAAGGTAAAAGGGGATTTATTTTTTTGTAGTCAACTGATAAAAATATCTGAGGCCAGGTAATATTTTAAAGCCAGTTTTGCCAGCAGTAAGTAGCTTCATACTTACTCAAACACTCCATGCCCCAGAGATTAAACTCACACCTGTTTTGTTTCATGTAGGTTCTCAAGAAGAAAGAGAAAGAAAAAAAAAAAAATAATATACTTGAGAGTTTAACCCTTGGGTCAGATTATAGGAGAGAAGGAGAAAGAAAATCTACTTCAACGGGTTTAAGCAGTGCAATAAATCTGTTCTGATGGGTATTTGACAGCCGTGTTTTCACTGACCTCTTTCTGTTTGAGGAGATGGGAAGGAAAGCAGTGCTTACTGAAGGTCATTTTGGAACAAATAAGCAATAAAAACAATCAGAAAATTCATATGATTTTGTTGCACCACCTAAGGGCCTGTCTATGTAAGTTTAATAGGTTATATATTTAGCTCACTTTATTTACTTTCAAGTCTGGCAGACTACTCGCCTACATTTACTGCAATCAAGACACTTTAAATTATATATTATATTTTAAAGAAAGTCTTTCTCTACTAATGAATACGAATATTAAAATACTCCTGGAAATACAGTGCCTGGAAGAAATTCTATGACGCCTTTTTGATGTCAGGCAATTACCAACAGGAATATATTTTAAGACTAAATAATTCTAATTGAATGTATTTCATGAACATTTCAACAACTAGAAACAAACATGGCATTCAGAGAAAAGACTCTCCCCCTGTGAAGTTGAAACATAAATAGAATCTCCCTGTCAGGACTGTTGGTGCATGTCAGCTGAAGACTATAGAGCTGTAACGACTTATATCAGCTAATGCAAATCCAGATCCTAATCCAGGTCCTTAACAGTTTATTGTTATTTCAGTTTTTGCCGGCTTCATAATTTTAGGTGCAAAAAAACATTGGTACTGAAAAAGAAATACTAAATCATGACAGGAGAGAGAAAATTTGAAAGTCACGATGAATTCCTTCTTTTAGTATTTTAGGTAACACTGTAGTGCTACAGTGTCAGCTATAAGGATGGTGAATTAAAAAGCCAGGAGGAAATGTTCTTTTTAAAAATTACTTGTATTTGTAGATGCAAGGACAACATAAAGGAAGAAGACAAGAATAATCCTGCTGAGCCAAAACAAAGGTCCAATTAACATCAAACACCGTCTCCTTACAGTTACAAGAAAGATATACAGAAGGTAAAAGAATGGGGGAAGTATATTTGATACATAAGTACTCCCCAACCTCCAGTAATTTTCAGCTCAAGAACTTCCTGATTTGACTGTTGTAGAAGACCTGGGCTCCCCAGCTTTTCTGCAGACTTTACCAATTTCCCATTGTATCCACAGAAAGAAGAAAAGATGGTTAATATTTTAGGAATCTATAGCTGTCCAGCCTTACAGAACAATACAGATTAAAAAACTGGGGAATTCTAACAGTGCTGGAACATTGATTTTATCTCTGGAACAGCAGGAAATAAGAAAAACTTCTCTGAGACACTGTATATGGAGTGACACTAAGATTTTATAAGAGTCCAAGAAAATTAGATGCCCAGATCACTCCAGATTTTGGAGAGATTTATGATGCTTACCTCCTTTGAATATTTTTGAATGGTATTTCAGACACTTCTGATATTTCTTCAGCACAAGAATATACACATCAGAGTCTGTTAATGTTTTCTGAATTATTTTGCAGGTGTAATGGAAGTTTCTGCAGACATGTCAAAAGCTAAGTGGACATGGAGAAGTGGACAACCTGTTTTTCTTAGTAGTGGTCCTTCCAGTTTGGAGCTCATTAGTGGGACAGCGTAGGTAAGTTTCCACTACAGTGACCACTGTAGAATTTTTAAGCAAAAATTCAGTTTCTGATTTTATCAAGCCATCACTTATCATATGCAGAAACTAATTTTTTTCTTCCTTTAGAAATATATTTTAGGTTCCCAGGAGACCACAGAATCTACAGTACAGAACCCAGAGCAACACAGTAGGAAATATTCTCACAAGTTAAGATCCTTTTGTAAGTATTGTTCTTTAACTGTGATGTAAACAAAAGCTATTTCTAGCCCAATATCTGTAGATTAAAATCTCTCAGAAGTCTAGACAGACCTTTTCTAGACTATAGTCTTATTCTTCAAGGACTATTTTAATAGTAATTGTACAAAAAAGACATATATGTGTACAATAAGAGCTAGTTTTGTCTCCTAATTAAATACTAACTAATATTACTAATTCTTTTCACCTAATGTTTATAAACATTCTTCTAGTGTTTATATCTGAAATTTCTTTAAAGCCTATCACTTTGGAGTAAGGAAAACTGAAAGAAAGATTTAAGAATAGCAAATTATACTGCAATTTGTTTTGCTTGTTTGGAGAAGCAAAAAGAATTAGGTTATATAAAGATAGAAAATTGATACCTAAAACTTAGTCTTCAATTTTGGATAAAGAGAAGAAATTAATCCATATTTGAAGCATTCTGAATCTGATTTTTTTTTGTCAGTATCACAATGACATGTAGGACATCAATCAGCCATTTAACAGCAGAAATAGTTCTTGATTTTCCAGAATTGTGTTTTCAAACTTACTACATACGTTTATTCAAAGACTCATTAGGGGATTTGTGATGGATACGGTTTCATTTCACTATACTCCAAAGGCTGAAAATTTCATACAAGTGTTCCTTATGCCATGTTTCAAAGAAAGATGGAACACCTCAGGGGGCTATTCTGTATCACACTACTGCTTATTGCATAACTGCAGCTTGTCAACTTTTTGTCATCATTTGCAGTACTTAATTTTAAGCTAGCACATTTCATTATAAAAAGCTTACTGTAACCTTGATAACTCTATTCACTCTCTGTTGATGACTCTTGAGCAGCTTATAGCATAACTAAAACCAGAGTGCATGCTAAATATTTTATAAAGGCATCTATTGTCACCTATTTATCATTCATAATGTACAGTGAGTGCACCATAAAATATGTATTAACATTTTACTGATGTTGTGCTACTACTAACATATATTTCTATACATTTTTAATCCTTTGTAAGTCATATAGTATTGTACCAGTATAAAAAAAATATTTAAAAAGTTGGTGCATGTTCAGATGATTGCGTCACAAAGCCATTAGTCATTTACTCCCATGCATACCACGTTTTGGTTGATAACTAAGTCACAGCATAAGGGAATAGTAAATTTGTACAATGAGACTTACTGGAAAGAGTGACTATATTGTATAATATCCTGGTGAATACACTCAGTGGGGCTCTGGCAGGCTGTGAAACTACAGTAAGCCTGTGAGAAAGAACATCTACATCAAGTGATCAGCTGTGTAAGATTTTCACTTTTCTCCTGTTAAAGAAACTTTTTTGCAAAGCTTGATTTATTCATATTCAAAGGGGTTTTTTAAATCAACCATACAACTAAGTTTGGAATGTCCATAGCTGGGGAAAAAAGCAATTACTGAATGATCTGCAGAACTTTGGGAAACAAGAGCAGACAGCATAGAAAAATTCAATGTTATTAAGAATAGAAGAGAGTAAAAAACACATCTATACAAAGAGTGGAGAAAGTGACAACACTGAAGTATATTTTTACTATATGATCTTGCCTTTTTTGTACAAATAATGAGATAATTTTCTCATATAATATATGAAATTAGGACAAAGATATGAAAGAGATAATTCTTGAGAAGATTTTTGTCAAAAACTTTTGACTACTATTCACCTCTCCACTCAAAGTCATGGGATCTAAAGTTGTATGAATAATTGATGCTTCAGTTCAGAGTTCTTACTTTCTCTATTTTTCTTGTCCAATGAATAATTCATTATTTTTGCAAAGTGGAACACTTTAAATAGGTAAGATTAAGAGAAAGCCATCTTCAAATACTCCATATCACTTGATTTGGAAAAGCAATGTACCTAAGTTCCTGTTCTTCTTCTGGATTTGGCAAACAGCAGAGCTGAATCCATATTTCTCAGACGCTGAGAAGGCGTGTGAGTAGAAGGAACACCAGTATGTCTACTGTAGTTCTACAAATTGTACCTAAGCCTCTTGGACAACCAGCTCTCAAAAAAAATCAAAACATTTCGAACAATGCTGTTTCAAAGTTTTCTAGATGTATTACTTACCTCTGTCTAAATTTGTTCCTTGAAGTTGGGTCAAGATGGCAAATGGTCTGTACGGCACTGAAATTCAATTTTTTAATGAATAAATGATTCCCAGAAAGATTTTTGCCAGCTCTGGTGTGATCCTATACTCATTATGAATTGGTGTATAGATGCTGTAATCTTTAACAGTACTTCCTCTGTAGTGATTTGACATATGTATTAGTGTATCACCTGTCTGTTTTCTAATATTTCTTCTGAGACATTATTAGATTTTTGTCAGGATGACTAAATGTTGCAGTCCTTAGACTTCTGGTATTCAATATTATTTGAAATCTTAATAAATCCGTCAGATGTATTAATTTCTAGGACATTCAGAAAGATAAGACAGAAGATACTACCTTGTAGATCAGATGCTACATTGTCTGAATCTTCCTGAAGCCCTTCAAAAATGTTGTTTGTTTTCATTCTGAGTTTTAACTTATATTTTATTTAATTTTAAAAGTACTTACTTGGATCTTCCATGCCTAAGACCTATACCACCTTTATGCATTTTCCTTTTGATAGTAAAGCTGAGATTTTCAGATAAATGAAAATAAAGCCACTTAGCATAAGTCGTAATTATTCTCTATGATGTGCTCTATTTATACACAGTGAAAGAGTTTGAACAGGAAGAACTGGAAAGATCCATCCCAGAATACTTAGAGGCCACAGTCTGTACATTATTGTTAATAAGCAAGTAACAGTAGCTTCAATTGACTTATGTATATAAATTTAATGCGGGTTTAGAATACCCATTGCATTCATTAGCTGATAGGTGGCAAACCTGAATTCTATAAAATTGTCAGCACATCCCTACTTTTTGGTAACAAACAGCGTCCTTATTATCTTAAGGTTTTCATTCTAGTCATACCGAAGTTTCAGTGACTAAGTCGTCAGAATACAACACCTTTTATTACTACTTTAAAACTTCCTTAATCTTATCTAAATGGGTAGTGAGGAAATCTTTTTCTTTTTTCTTTCTTTTCATATTAACTTTCATATTAACTTTATGGCAAAGTTTTGTGAATATTCAACCTTCTTCTCGTAAATGCATAACTAAAATGTTCCATATACTCAAGCTATTTTTTAACTTAGCTCAAAGTTTCAAAGTCCACAACAAGCACTCGAACACTAATGACAGGCTGCATGCTATATCTAGAGAAAGACCAGGAACAGAAGTTGAGAAGGGAAGGCCAGTGGGTGCTATAACACCATACTTCACTGCTCAGGTGTCCAAAATAATATGTGTTACAGTTTAATTAGCCTGTCTTTTTAATGTGTGCCTTTAATTATTCACCTATGGCAAGTCATCACAATAGCTTGTCTCATGTCTCCCTCTGAGACATATCACTGCAATATTGCTGAAGTTTTCAAGCTTGTAATTAATATTCATCTCCTGAATGGCTCTTTATGAAGATTCCCAGCAAATCTTTTTATGAAGAATCCGGACAAGGGACTCCCCCTGTGCTGTCAAATACTATTTTATTGTGAAAAGTTTACACACTTCATTCATACTGTGAAACTCTGTTAGGAGAGAAAATGAGAAGGAAATGTTATAACTGTCTGAAATGCTACTGCTTGTTAATTGGATAAAATTCTAAAGAAAAAGCCACTTAATGAAACCCTTTTTATTAAGTTCAACATATTGACTATAAAATAGATAATGCCCTTTAAATCTACACATTTTTGTCTTTCCTGATGTGCAACTCTTTCATCCTCCTTCACAGCAGATTCCTGTTAAACCCAAGAACTCAATAACTTGAAAGAATGGACAGCACATGAAGAAAACAAAATGTACTGTTTTTCTCCTCTTCCCTCTCTCTTCCTGCCTTGACAGAACTTACTGAATAGGAAAGTAAATTTCATTTTCTCTCCCTCCTTCCATAACATTACATGGTGCTGTACTATATGGTATGTTTCCATTTACAGCAAATATTTCCAAGGCATAAAAAGCCTGAACTACAGTTATTTTAGGGTATCCTTAACTCATCTAACCTACTGCAAGCGTGTTATGTGACCATGTTAATGAAGTGCTTCAGATTGTATAATACATTTATTTGCCTACCACCCTGTGTTTTAGGGTTACTATTTTCTCCCTTTTACACAGAGGAACTGTTGTAAATTCAAGTTCATGCAGCACAAAGAAATCTGGGGCAGAGAAGATTTCTATTCTCAAACCTCCTTTAGAAGGTTAGAGCAGACCCCAGCTATAGCAGACTTAGTAACTAATAACCATTTATCATAAAGATTTTATTATAAAATCATAGCTTCAGGCTTCTGACTTCATTATGTAGTTTACATATTACTGACTGTTATTATCTAACACTTATTAAACACATATTCTAAACAGAACACCTGACAACTCATAAAAATCCCACTGATTTTATTCGCCTTATGCCCCCAGGAGAAAATATGAGTAATGTAACAAATGCTACCCTTTCAAAAAACAAAATAAAACAAACTCCTATTCACCTAACCTAGACTACAAATTATTCAGAAGAGAAGGACACATTCTTCGTTCTAAGATGGACCTAGTGATGACAAATATGGATGCAAAATAAATCTCAGTGCAAGCTTCAGAACAGGAGTGTTTTCCTTGTCTCTCTAATTTTCTTTCTAAGTATTACTTTAGTATGTGTGTCCTCTTCTTTCTATACAGGATCTCCTAAGAAACCTATCTATGAATCTGTTGATTCCATCAATCAATCTAGGAATCTTGTTTGAGGAAATCACACCAAGGCATTGACCGTTATCCACTCTCTAAAACAACTCCCATCTTCTCATACACGTGCTTAATCCCTAGCGTAATCCTTTTTACCCCCTCTACGCATGCCGTTGCAGATGGGGCTTTTTTCACTCTACTGTAATGCAAATTTATGGTAAGAGTGATGAATGTGACTAGTTTCACGGTGCTGCTATGTCACATTGTACGTCCCCAAATTCTCCACATTCATTTATAAAGGACCGAGCTCCTGTTACTATAGTAACTGCAGTTTTACATGCCTTGACTGTTCTGTCTAAAAGCTTTGCCACAATGCTGCTGAAAGATTTTTTTTCTCTTTCTTTAATGCTACAAATCATGAGTACCTCACCAAGCAGTCACATGTAAATATTTTCAAAGATTTCTCTCATAAAAAAATCCTACTGTCTAATCCTTTCTCTCCTGAAAGTGCCAAAACAGTAGGGGAGTGATTTGAATCAGTGATTTTAAATTGCTTGATTTAAAATTATATTAGGTCTGAGCTTCATAAAAATAATGTGAAAAAAAATTGCTACTGCAACTTTGAATTTTCATTTATAATGCACCAAATTATAATTTTTAACATAGCACAATTGATATCTTATTTAAATTTTATAAAACTGCTATAAGCAAGATCTATTGTATTAAAAAAGAAGATCCAAAACCTTCACGACCTTAAGTTAGAATAAAAGTATGCACGTCTGAAGATAAGAAACTCCATAAATCTTGCAGAGTACTAGGAACAAACTTCTTTTAATTAGTAACATTCTGAAGTCTAAAATGGGTGCCACTTCAATTCCCACTTGAAAGAAATTCCTTTGGTGTTAATATTTTTTAAATTTTTAACTTTGTTTTGTTTAAATATATGTATCTTAACATATATATAATAGAAGTAAATAGGAAGCCTCTGCTGAGTAAATCCAACTTATAAGTAAATAAATAGCAGGACTCTGCTGTGTGGCAGGAGCTCACTAGTCATCAACATCAGACTCACAAGGTATGAGCACAAATGATATTTGTCTGGGAATGCTCCAGGAATCCCACAGCTTCCCATCCTGCTGTGTAGTACCAACAAGTACTGTGCCATGGCCCTACCTTTGTCTCTGCTGCTGCTGCTCAGAGACTTCTTCCACAGTGTATGATGTTGATAAAAAATGAAGAACGCCTGTCTTGCAACAGCATGTATTTTAACATGAATAAACAGAGGTGGTGCTTCAGAAATACAAAGAGATAAAATTACTGAAATCGGAAGAATCACTTCAGAAAAGAACTCCAGGTTCTCAGTCATCTGATTTTCATCTCCTTGCTCTTCCTCAACAGTTTCTTTCCCCAGTAATCTGTCATTTGGTTTCCTGACTAGTTAATCTGGATATCTGACAGTGGATAAACATTTCAAGCTCTGGATCCCTTCCTGTCATTTTTGCCTTTTCCATCAGTTGCTAGATTCTCTATGGTGATAGGACTGCCTTCCCATTTACTTTATCAGCACACCAGAGAAACTGTGTGGTAGCGCAGCATGTCATTGTTTGAACATGGAAACTCAGGAACATGGCAACCTAAAACGAAAAATAAGCCTCCCATTTGGTGCATCATAAATGAAAATTTAAAGTTGCAGTAGCAATTAATATAATTAGCATGACTTAAAAATTCCAGGCATTGAGGGGAGAGCTGCTGAGGAAGGAGTTTTTTTCCCCATTATCAACCACTGCACACAAATTCCTCTGATTAATGCCTGTTCTCAGGTGCTTGCATCTGACTTGTAAATATAGTCCTGGTTTCATTCCAGGATGCGTTGCTCCCAGCTGGGGCGGAATGCATCTACTTCGTGATTCCTGCTGAGGTCACTGTCTGGTCTGCTGTAAAGAAATCCTCATTGCTCACAAATCTCACATTCTGCTCTTGTTGCAGTATGAATTAGTTTAGTGCCCACCTCACCACAAGCTGTTAGCAGGGGTTTTGTCTGTTTGCCTGGACCATAGAATTGAGTGGCCTGGACTGGCTACTCAGATATCCAGAAGTGAGTAGTTGGAAGATTCTGCTTTCTCCCTGGAAGGTGGAAGCTGAACACGTCTTCCATTAGCATGTGTTGTTCACCTTACCAGAATGCGAAGGCCCCAAAAACCGCAGTGTGATCAGTTGGATTTAGTTGGATTTACTCAGCAGAGGTTTCTTCAGGATGCATCCTGTTGACTTTGGATGAGGCTGCACAGCCACCATGCCCTCAGAATGGCTCGACTTGTCGCATTCCAAAAATCACAGCCAGGAACAACTTCTCCTTTCAGCACTCCTGCATTCGGTATCTCTCAGGGCTTCACTTGAAAAATGCTGGCTTTGTATCAGTGTTGTTTCTAGACTGCCTCCTGAGGCATTGCTCTACTATCAGTTAAAAACTCTGTAAGTTTGAAATATTTTGTGACTGATAATTTGTATATTATCTCTTCACTCTTTTGATGTTAGTCTTTGGGTCTGTATCTTTGAATACTGTCTCCAGGGTTTAGCACTTGTGCATGCAGAATCCACAAAAACAGTAGACCAGCAATTTAAATTTCTGACTGTCTTTCATAGCTGTAGTTTAGAATAATGATTCTTTTTCAGGCTCTTGGCATATATCTGAAGTCCTTCAAAAAGCATCAAATAAAGATTACCTGTTCAATATTCCAGAAGCTGTTCCTATCACCATGAACTAATCACTGACCCACTGTGACATCTTCTTGGTACTGCTAGGTGCTTTTGGATCAAAGGTTACTTCTGTGCTGCCTGAAAAATCTTTTCCCACCACAAAGCAATTGATCCATCTTGCACGTGTTACAGAAGGTAAAATGAGGGCATTTATTTCTGGAAATATTCTGTCTTTATTTGTTTTGGTACATAGTTTAGTCATGTGGTTTTAGGATACTTGAGGACCCACATCTCATTTTATTATGCCCTACTGAAATCCATCTCCTTTTCAAACATCCTTATACCTTCTTCAAACTTCAGAAAAGTCCAGCAGAGATTTCTCTTCTTCCCTCTTGCTGAGATTATTCTGGAGTCATAGTGTGATCAACTGCATTGTTCTGCACTGTACTATTGCACAGAAATGGTTGATTCTTGTGGCTATGTCAACTACTGTAAATTCTCGATGCAAACGCCTTGTGGTTTTTTGGGTCTGTCTCTCCTCAGCTCCACAAAATACACTGATTTACTCTCAAACAGATCTAGGCCATATGGCACTTTCTGCATGGCACTGGATTTGCAAACACAGGGTCTAATTTTGAAGTGATGTTTTAGAGCTTAACAGATGCTATGACTGATGGGAGTTTTGCTAGATTGCTTGCACTGCTTAGCAGTGACAGTAGATAAATACACAATAGCCTGTAAATTCTATTCACGGCATCATCATTGCTGTGGCAACTTTTCTTGGCTGGAAGGCTGTAACATCTTATTTCTGAGCCAGCTATCACTGTCTCCCAGTCAGGCAGCATAGCCACCTCCAAATATGCCCTCAAGATATCTGTGGAAGAGAGAGCCATTTTGGGCTTGTCAGAGAAATTTCTGGGGACACAAGAGGAAGAAATTTGATTAGATGAAAGCCCTGGTACTGTCCCAAGTTTTTTGCCTAATAATTTAAATAAACGAAAGATGTGAAAAAATATAACTTCTTCTGAAGGCTGAAACTCTCTCTGTTCATTATCCAAGTTGTGAGGGATAGTGCACTCTAATTTTATGAATTCTACCTTCATTTTTCACGTGATTTTTTTACAGAACTAATACAGAAGAGTTGGTCAGATGTTAGGAGGAGTACTTTGGTATTATGATTTCTGCTGTTTTTAATTATTTCAAATGATAAAGAGGACTTCAGTGTAAAAAAGCGCTAAGTTGCAGATGGTGGCATAGATAGATGTTAGCAGCAGCACAATTAGCCCAACATACAGTCTGCAGTTGCTGTATGTGTGTGCAGAATCCAGTAGTACATGGGTGTACATAATTTCCAGATATCATAAACCTCACATGAAGCTCATATAGCAGTGTTTACTGCAAGTACAACATTCACAAAGTTGCAAGTGAAGAAAGACTTTTCTTTTGCCCTATTTAGAAACACAAGCATAAAACTTGAGTGAAGGAAGGTGAATGAGTCATAAACACCTCCCTTCCTTTCTCCTGTTCCCTCAGAAAATCTTAAATGTTGGAGCTCATTTTAGGAATAAAATTCTTATTTTTCTTTTTATAATCCTTCCCACATGCCAGTTAAGTGCAGTTGAGTGCACACGCACTGTCAGCTCGGTAACCTTTTATTTCAATGTAGGACAAAACTAACCAAAGAAAAAAACCCCAATTTGTTTGAATTAGTGATTAGTTCTAAGAACCTTTTCATCCAAATTTCCACTCAGAGTGTCCAGCTGAGTGTCCAATTAACTAGGGATGAGAAAACCACGTAAGATAAAAGAAGAAGCTGCAGCAGTCTTCACTGATTTTTCAGCATGAATCCGGACCAAACCTCTTAAGAAGATCAAAAATCTAGTTACTTTTTTTTAATATCCATGCTGTACTTCTACTTTTTGTTTTCAGATATCATCATTTGCAAAAGCTAATTCTTCAAGCTGTAATCACAGAAAACAACTATACATAACAGTGTGTGTACAAGTGGTCCAGACAGGGCATTTGAATGATGACATTTTCTTATCATTTTCTATGTAAATGTATAATTAAATACATTTGTTTTATGACTGGCTCCAGAAAGAAGTTAGCATTTATATTTAGAAAAAATAAATCCTTGAATTGAAGGCAAAGCACGTAGGTTTGACTTGACAATACGAAAGTTTGAGAGAGGAAAAAATATTTTAATGTTTTCTTTAATGATGAATTGTCTTGCAATTAGCATGTGCAAAATAAAGGTGCATGAAAATTTATCTCACACACACACATACCTCCAAAAATGTGATACTAGTAATTCACAAGGTTTTGGTTGATGGAAATTTTAAACTTTTGAAGATTTACCTAATCAATGCGTATCTCTGGCTGTCTATAAAATTAGACCAGTGATTCCACGACATCAGCTTTTCCTATAGCAGTTCAGGGTTTTCAGTATGTGTATTCTAGGACTTGCAATATAATTTTTAGATCAGTCTGTCCACTTCGTAGACTATTCTTCCAATACTTCATAAAAGGGCAGAAAGAACACTCTCCAGCACGCAGATTTTTTATACCCACTTTAATCATTCTTTGAAAGCTCCTGAGACTTGCTCTTGAATCTAGGTAAATGGAAAACCTGCACTTCAACAGCTCATTCAGAGAGATGAAATTCTGCCTGCTACATGATTGCATGCATTTCTGATCAAAAAGTAGCAATCACTGAATACATCAATGAGCAATGATATTGGGGAGGGCATTGTTCTTCATTCTGTCCAATAGACCATTTCAAAACACCTCTTTCATATCATAGATTGCTACAGAATGAGTCAGCGTTAGAAAAGCATCTGGTCTTGTGCTCTTTTTTTCCTACTTTTAAAAAATAATTGAAAAAACAAACTTCAGCAAGTTTCTGCCTTAGAAGTAGCAAATTAATTTAAAATGCCATTTCATTTTACATGGCATTAATGTTCTTTAAATGTTGGGATTGATCATCCTGTAGCCATAGCATTAGGCTTCTCTTCAGGTGTGTCCACGGGGGGAGTTTGGCATGACATCTTAAATGATTTTACCAGGGAGAGGGCTTCTCTCACATGTATTTAGACTCATAGAATGAATAAATAAATAAATAAATAAATAAATGTAAGTTTGGGCAGAGCTTTTAGAGTCATCCTTAGGACTGTTCTCTGCTAAAAAATTTGCCATAGTTACACGTTTCAGGATCCAGGGGTTTGAAAAAGCCAAATTTTAACGGTTGGTATTTGCAGGTGAAGGGGAATTAGACACAAGCAACACAAGATCCTCACCTTGATATGGTCCTAGCTTTAAGATATGGCAAATGCCAAGATGGTCAGGAGCTGGAATATAGGACTTTAGATGAAAGGCTGAGAGAACTGGGTTTGTTCAGCCTTAAAGAGAGAAGACTTTAAGGGGACCCTATTGCTCTCTACAACTATGTCGTGGCAGGGCACAGAGCAGATGAAACAAGACTCTTAGACATGCACGGAGACGCTTCTCAGAGTGGAAAGACAAGAGAAAATGAACATAAGTTGGTACACATGGGAAATTCCACCTCAGTACAAGAACATTTTTTTTTCAATATATGGGTGTTCAAAACTGGAACAGGTCACCCAGAGAGGCTGGTGAATCTTTACCCTTGGAGATACTCAAAATTTGACTACACAAGGCAGTGAGCAACCCTTCTCTAATTAGCCCTGCTTTGAGAGGGAGGTTGGGTGAGGTAACCTCTGGAGATCTCTTCCTAGCTGGTGATTCTGTATCTGGCTTTCAAATTTACTGCGTTTCACTCAAATTTGACGTCTCCTCAGTTTAACCATTGAGCACTGTTCATGTCAGAAATAAAGACTGATGATGTTAAGGTTATGGACAGAGAATAACTTCTACAAAAAGAATGAGTACCTTGCATTTGTTCGTTCTGGATCTGCCACATTTCAGGTAATTGATAGGAACTGCATCTTGCTCTGGAGTCTTGGCATGGGTATGGGGACACATTTGAAATGAGAAACACGTTTGAAATTAGAAACTTAACTGACTAGCTCTATTCAGTACATTTCTGCTATAGCATTTCCCACTATGCAGGAGGCTAGAATAATAATGTTTCTTTTCCATTTCTCAGATAGCATTTCCTGACACTAAGGGATGCTTAACAGAGTTACACTACTGTGTGTCTCTTGGCATTCTAGACTGAGAAAACAATAAGCCCTAAATTGCAAAATGTTATCTTGAATATCTAAGCTTTCTCTAAGCACAAGTTAGTATCTCAAAAGCGTAGGGAAACATGATGTATAAACATTACAGTATTAGCAGCTCTCTCAGTTAGCATTGACTCAAAACATAATTAAAAGGTTAAATCTGGCTACTGAAATCTACTACTTCTATTGTCATTTTCCAGTCTGCTAAACTGGAATTGGAGGCAGTTTAGCTCCAATGCAATAATATCAACTTATAAAAAACATTTTTAAAATGTTTTCACTTTTTCTTCTGCAGCCTACTTTTTCCTTGGCTGAATAACTTGCTACACATGAATTATGCAGCTCTCATTGGCATATGGAAGGAGGCAATAGCTACCAAAGGATTTAGTACTTCTGGTGCTAAGGGTAAAGTACAATTTAAAGGTTTTTTCCTCTTTCCTAAAGAGCGGAAGAAGAAAAAGCAAGATAAAAAAATACCCACCATCTCAGTTTAGTTTAAAGCCTGATCATTTAATTTTCTTAGATATGGTTTACGAAAATAGAAACTTAAAGAAAAACCCCCACAAACTTTCTTTCCTCCAAGTAGCAGAGAGGAACTAAAAAAAAAAACAACAACCAGAAAACATGGGAGGAAAGAAATGCAGATGAGAAATGAAAATTGTATGAAACCAAAAATGCTTTGCAGCAGATTCTGGACCACATCTTCACCTATATAAATTATTGCTACTGCAGTGAAGTCAATGAAACTACTCCAGTTGACTTTACCAAAGCATCCAGCTCTCTCATTTCACTAGATTCTTTCCCCTCAGTGTACCTTAGGTCAAAGAATGGACAAGTGACATGGTCTACAGAAACCTCAGCTACATCAAAAAGTCAGGGTCTGACCCACCAGTGAATTAGCTTGTGCTTATTGCTTTACCTAACATAACATTTTAAAGAATAATTTTGAGACTTACTTTTAATGAAAACATTAACTGACTTATTAAATTAATATACACACTGCTGATGCATATCTCCCAGGTGGTATATGACATCTATTAAATATATATGTGTAGATATTACCCCTACATTTTCTTATGAGACAATGTAATTGATCAAGTGGGAATATACTTAGTCATTTTCATGGCTTTTCTGGACATCTTAATCCTCATAGGTATAAATTAAGAGTGGCAGATAGACTGGACATTTTCCAGGTTTGTCTTCTAAATTATGAGCTGCTCAGCAAAAGCTATGCTGCTGACTACTTTTGCACAGAATATGTGGTGGGAAGAAAGACCTAAAAAGAATAGAAGCTTGAAACTAAGCTTATGAGTCCACCTTCCCTGCTACTGTCCCTTCTCTCTCTCACTCTGTCACACACGTGCATTTGTACACATTACAGTCTAAGTTTTGGTGCCTTTATTTTATTTTAGACTTTCCACTAAGCAAACCTCCAAAAATTAACTTAGGTGCACAGTGAAAATAACTTGGCACACCATTCTTCCTCTGCTGCTTCTCCTCATTACTTCTTTTCCCATCTTCACATCTACTCCTTGTTAAGTTTCCTGCTTTCTTATGAGTTATATATGTTACATATAAGGATGAAATACTGCCCTGGAAAGTATGCATGCAACACCGAATATTTTTAAAGAAAGCTGTCAGAGTGAACCTGTTTGTTTAGCTGAATCCTATGTTCAGGTTGCATGTCAACATGGAATTAAAAGAAGAAACATAAAATTATTAGCCTATAAATATATATATAGTTTCAAAGTTTCCCACTGAAGCATCCAATATTAAACTATTGCCATAACACTGCATTACAGCTATGAGGATTTACTGCATATCTTTTACTGACATATATGAACATTTGCTTTCACTCCAGTGGCCCTACTTTTATCACTAACTGCTCACTAGTGTGAACAAAGGATTCACAGCTGAGTCATTAACGGTTTGGGCCGTCCATGCAGCTTCTCCCAAGCACTAGCATGGAACCTCACACATACGCAGAGTGGCTTACTATGCTACCAATGGAGTAATTTCCTTTACATCATGGAGAAAGACCTCACTGTCACTTAAACAACACTTCTCTTTAATGCTACTTAATTTTCTTCCCCTCCCCATCAGTTTTCCTGCTGTGAGAATTAAGATGATTCACAGTGTAACAGGTGTGTAAATAATCAGTGATCACTGTTCGAACCTTTGGTGTGAAGAAAGGAGTGAGAGAGAGAAAAAGCAAAAAAGACAGTACAAGCCAGAGCAAGGGAAACTGGTAGGGTTAGGATAAAAAGAGTTAAAATGGAAACAGCAGTAATCATAGAAACGGACTTATGAAAACCTGAGAACTAGTTTGTTATTCTATCTCATTGCAGAAAACTAAATGAAGCCTCCCATGAGAATTTAAAAATAAATGCAAGAGGACTTGACCTAGAGAAGGTCTACTCTAAGTGAAGGCTCTACTTCTACTGAGCTTTAAACTTCATGTTAAATCCGTAAGTGAAAAGAGGCATGGAGAAAACAAAAGATCAGATAAGTTGGGTAATGCCTCCACCACTACCTCGTAGTCCCTTTGTGAAAACAGAAAGCTCCAGTTGCAGTAATAAACACCATAAGTACAGAAGAAGGATCATCACTTTTTAAAGCTTTCAGCTATGTGTTCAGCTGCATCTTGACTAACCCACCTATTTATATGCTATTTAAATATGTGTCCAGTCATTTTGCCTGGTGCAGTATTGTTGTTTCTTGCATTTGAGGCAATCAATCAAAAATAAAATAAAATGTTTGATGAAAGGGCAATAAATAACCTTTCATAACAACGTCTTGGTCATATATGATTTGTTTCCTGAAATTGAGGTCCTAAGTGGCAATTCTGTTCTTGACCTCACATTCATTCCAAGTTGTATGTTTGTTGTTGTAATGAGCTGCCTTGCTGTTTCTTATGTTCTTGGGCATGTCATTATCTTTTTCTGGATTTTGTCTGTCCTCGCTTCACGATGCAGTAGGAGTCATTCCTTTAAATCAAACTGCAGTTGTCTGTTGTTAGTGAGTTTGTAACTTACGAAACTGTATTCAAAATCCACTACTTCCTGCCAATAAACAGGAATGGGAATTGAGGGATTTTGAGATGTAGAAGTGGGATTTCCTCTGGAAACATGCAGAGTAGACAAGTCATCTGAAAACAGCACAGAAATGCAAGACACAAAAGCATTTCACATATTTTGTACCTGAAAAGGGCTCTAATGAAAGTGTTCAAGAAAAATGAGCATATCCCAGGCTAATGATATGGTATGAAATTTTACATGCCTCATTTCTTGAATTTCATTCAAACGCAGCTATGCTATGTACATGCAGCTTTTGCACAGGGCACTAGAAAGCAGAAAGGTAGTACTCAGAAATAACTGCGAGGCAACCAATTTACAATTCTGTACTCAGGTACAGAAAATTTAGAATTTTAACGTTAGTCACTTATGTATTCTTGTGCTGAAAGTGTAATTCCAAGGAATTTACAAAACTTGTACAAAGGCATAGGATACAAAATAATATTTTTAAAGGATATCAAACAGAAATACCACTACTCAGAGATACAACTGCAAAATATGCCCCTGCAGTGAACAGGAAGTATGGTTATAGGGTATTTTAGAGGCAAATAGCATTGTTATGTTCTTATGTACTAATATTATGACAAAAATAAAGAAGATCATAAACTACCCTAATGTAGCTATGCAAAGAAGTAAATTGGCATTAAATAAACATACACACACACTTCCATTCTCGCATTCATTCCACTTGAGCTTTAGGTTCAACTGCAGTACAAGGTCTGAACAATAACTATTTTGGAAAATTTGCTAATATTTAAACAGGAAAAAGTTGGAGCGAGGACAGGGTATGAGCAAATGCTTGTCTCTGCTGTCCAGACATGATAGTCAATGGTAATGAGAAAATGTAGGAGACACTTGATTTTCTGGAGAGCAGCAAGATCAGCTCTTCTTAGGAGCTGAAGTAGAATGCACTTGCCACTCCTCTCTTGGGCTGTCTCTTTAGTTGTGCGTGACTCAGACAGGAGCATACTCAGCTTAGAAGTAGATGGACAAAGACATAGTCCTTCCTTAGCAATAGAATAAGGACATGATAAAGAGCTTTAAAAATGCCAGCACATCTTGCCAATCACATGGATGGGAAATTGCTGATGAAACAATTTGCAAAACGTCTTCTTTGTGGTTGCAACTGGCTTTAACTGTCACATTTTAAAATTGATATTTAGGGAAGAGCTGCTTGGAAAACTGAACCATAGGACTCAGTAGAAATCACAAAGCCAAAGAGAAGCCTAGTTAGTATTCATCTATGCGGCTAAATTTCAACTTCTTCCCAGGTTCAGGATGAGCTGCCAGATGCATTTAGGGAATCTGGCATTTTGAAATGTTTGAAGTATTTATTTTTTTTCCTTTATGCCCATTCTCAAAATTACAGAAAAGCTTTTCCAGTGTACACACTCCATCCTCCATACACCTATCACTTACTCACAAAGCAGTATGAACACTATTGTGTGGTTTAAGTTCCTAAGAATTACATATACCTAATGGAAAGCTATAATAACACTTTTGTGTAGCACCATTAAGGCATATTTGTGTATCTAAATCTCAAACTACTTCAGTTCTACACTCTGTTTCACAGAACTAAATTAGTTATAGAGTACTGATGAAGTGCAGAATAACGTCATTTCGCAGAGACAAGCATGTTCTGCCCAAAGGCCTGTGCACTACATATAAGCAATGTTGAACACACCAATACCTCTTCATATTTGCAGGCTAAATTCAAGTTTGAAGTAATCAGAGTCAAATTAAGACTGAAGTCAGGCTAGGCTGCCTTTTAAGAAAGCGTTATTTGTCCCAACTTTTCCAGTGTTTCAGTAAATACCACAGATATAATGTGTAAAGACTTGTGAGTTCGGGTGCTGAGCACGTAACTGCATCTCCTCTGGACCACAGTCCATACCAAATAAAGCACACGTAACTGCCTTGGGGACCCAAAACTGCTGACATAACAGCTGTCCATGTTGCTGCCATAACTGGAGCTGATCCCTAGGAGGGATCGGAGCTAAAATTTACTGCCTGCGGCCAATAAACACTGCATGCTAGTAAGTGTAGGAAGAATTCACTTAGTATTTGTTTAGGTCCAATTGCTGTACCTAAATTTCTTAATTAATTTGGTATTAGAGAAACATAGAACATTTATTTGCAAAAGGAAAATGCTGCAAAGTCCTCAAAAATAACACTAGCAGATCTGCATTTTAATCATATGTGCTAGAAATTTTTTCCGGTGAAAACTAGCTCAAGTTTAATTAATTTATATCATCAGGAGATGTAGAGCACAGTTGCTGATTTTGCAGCTCCTGCGTGGAACCCAATTTTGAAGAAATATCTAAAGCAGGGATATCACCTGAATTACTGAGAGCAATTTAGCTTAGTTACTCCTAAAATGTTACCATCACAGCCAGACTAGGTTGTTGGGTTTCCTTTTTACAGTGAAGCTTTTCAAATAATCATCTTAAATAGAGATTATGATGTCTCTAACTGTGTTAATTTAATGGTAAATTTAATCCTAAATATACAGAGCAGTGCAGTTCTACAGCAGAAAATAATCCCTAGAGACTTACCTCAGGTGTCTCTTTTAAAATGTTATGTTAAAATTGCAAGAAAGGAATCTAAATGGACACACAGCTAAACAAACAAAGGTATAAATGGATGCCTGTATCAATACATTGCCCCGAATCCATACACATATTATGTGTTTTGGTGAATGCAAATAGATTAATGTATTGAACAGTGTCAGTTTTTACCATATTATGTACTTCAGGAGCTGGCTTTTTGACGTACTGCTATTTTATATGCTGTTCCTATTGTCATAAGAAAAACATTCTGAATACAAATAAAGATAGAAACATGCAACTTCATTAGCCATCTGACCCATGAAATTGTAATGATCATTAATCTTGTAAAGCTAAGTGAGTAAAATTTTCATTAATTTTGCGTCCATTTTTGTGAACCGAGATACCGATATCTTATTAAACAAAACATGCACGTGAGCACAGGACCAAGATATAAAATACTAATATCTGTTTCTTCTTCATCATGTACTCCTAGGATCCAATCATCAGCTACTATACTACAGAAAACAGTCTACTTTGTGAAAACAGTAACATCTCTACATCCTAAAAAAACCATATTTTTTTCAGAAACTGTTCTACTGGCTATGTGAGCTGTAGTATTTATCTAAAACAATAAATTAATCATGTTGTATATATTCTGTACTTAGAATGACATTTGACAACAAAGAAAGAACCATGAAAGCAAATAAAGGAAGAGAAGAGAAATAGTGGTTATCTATTTCAGGAAGAAGTGCAAAACATAACAGCAGTCACAACTATTTGAAAATAAAACCACATTGCCCTATACTAGAGTCAATGGACAGTCCTGGGCTTACACAATGAATGCAGCCCTCCAGACAAACCAACCAAATCCTAGTCCATGTTTTCTTTAAAGAATTTCCCCCAAAGGAAGCTGGAAATAACATTTCCTATGAACTCCAAGGGTATTAATGGCAATCGTGGAGGCAATGCATATACTTACTCAGCAGAAAGAAGCACACTGAAGTAAGAAGAGCTATTGATCTCCTTATCAAGGTGATGCCAAGAAAAAGGCTCTAGATGCAGCGAGGATCTGAGACAAGGACAATAGGCTATTGGCATCTGAGTGAGTGGGGGCTTTATCTGAGAGCAGAGTCTCCAGTGTAAGGGGTAAGAGAATCACCTGAAGGAGTCTGAATTCAAGATAGAAAGGCTGAGATGGAGGTTAGAACTGAAGAGGAGGTGACATTAAAAATGGGATCTGAGGGACAGCAGGGACTGAGTCCAGGAAGTTCTGTGGAATCAGGAGAAAGCTGAAAGTATTGAGGTAGAAGTGGAAGAGCTTTCCACACATATATTTAGTACTGCTAACTTTGAGAGCATAAAAATCCTAAAACTGTACAGACCAGAAAATATTTAGATATATGTTGAGTACCTTTCTTGCCAGGGAGTTATTTCAGGTAGTACAAGCTCAGGGGTTCTCCACTGCAGTGTAGATTGAGCTGTAGATAAGCCAGCTGTATATTTCTTGAGAACATGCTGCATTCAAATCCCACAGCAACATATGCTTCTGAAATACAGAAAACAATTTTGCTTGAAAATTATGTACTTGGTATTTCTTCCTCAGAAAAACACATAATGATAATAATGAGCAGAAGAATGATATCTTCATTTGTTAATAGGAAAAATACTTTAAATGTTTAAGTTCAAAACAAACAAAATTCAAAATCACAGAGTTTTGTAGACCTAGCAGTTCCTTCCAAATTGAACACTGGGTTAAAAAACCCAGTCAGTCCCAAAACTATGTATGCACTACTAGTATTAGAGGTATATACTATATAGCACGGATTTCCAAAAACGCAAATATTGCCATGAAAACTGCATCATGCATTCCCCAAATAATTCCATAAGTTAGTGGATGAAAGGTATAGAGTAGTTTAGAATGATATACAGTACAACAGACTTTAGTAAATCAAAGCATGCGTCAAATAATCTCCCTTAAAAGAAATCATTCAGATTGATTTGTTCATGAGCACAGACTGAAAACTGGCTAAGGGACTATAAACAAAGAGAGAATGATAAATGACAGAGTATCAGTGTTTAGGTACCCAGACATTATTGGACTGGTTTCATTGCTGGACTTCTTTTACCTCCTTCAGTCAAGATAGAAAATTGGATGAAAAAAATGATTAAGTATAGAGGAGTCAGTTTTTGTATTCTGCTTACCTGGAGAGCCCTGTAACACAAAACATAACAAACAGCACTTTTACAAAACATAAAAACAAATTAAGAGTATTTGTGAACAGAGTTAAAAAATAAAAGGTAGTATTGCTATAATGACATCACCTTCTTTGGAGAATTGAAGATGTAAACAGAACTCATTCTGATTTTAGTACAGCTTTTCGCAGTGGATCAGTAGAGTGGAAAGGTGGCAAATGAGAACGTGTAAGCGATCATTGCTTCACATAGGCAAATGGAGCACATACACCTTTGGAGACCATAAAAGCTGTTTCACGGGGTAGTAGAGAGTAATGCTGTTATTTAGTCTGTCTTGAACCTGCTGTGTGTCCTTGGGCATTTATTTTCACTATGGCTCCATTTCACTATTCAAAAATGTATGGAAATATAATGTTTCTAAATGAATGAGTATCCAGGACTTTCATGTCTAACTGTCTTTAGCTGGGAGTGGATAATATGAATAAGGGACCCCCTCAGCAGTGCATTTTGATTAGGGGTGCTAGCATGAATGTAAGGTAAAATGAAACACAGTTATGGCCACTAAAATGAAACTTGAAAAGTGCTGTACCTAAATTCATGTTCAGTTGTTGGCATGCTGGGAAAGAAGCGTTAAATCATACAGAAAGTACCTTGCTTAGCTACAAGCTACGCAAAGAGAAATACGTGGACCTGTGGAAAGCGTGATGAACTTTGATCTTGAGATAAACTCTGCCAAGTCCTGATGATTTTCTTCATGCTGCGCTCCCCCTACCACCATTGTGCCAAAATCTCAAGGCTGTCATGGAAAGACATAGGTCCTAAAGTGTGACCACCTATTCTGCCTTCGTACTGGTTTATCTCTACAGGGTAGTCTGACAGGAGCCCCAGATTGACTGGCAGGAGCTAAAGGCTGAGCTAAATCTGCCAGATGCAATCCCTGAAAGTATTATGGTGGTTTGGACTTCAAAGTAAAAAGCAAATATGAGCTATCAAGTCATCCAATGCTACAACATAGGTCTCATTTGTAAGATGCATGTTAATAACTGCAGTAATATAGTCCAGAACCTTATTTATAATAAAAAGGCCAAATGTTTGTATTTGAGAGCTAACTGGAAACACATAACTTGGAATTTTTCCAATATCATCATCTTGAAAACTTAAATAAAATCTAAACAATTTTCCCAGTATGTACACTTCCTGTATTTGCATAGGCATCTGTGCACTAAATTTTTAGGATCTTGGTAGTAGTAAGATACTGGGATTCTCACCAGTAACACTAGCTTAAATGAAAGTATACCACACTTTACACCAACTCAACATATGATTTGCTGTGTTATCATGTTGTGCAACAACAAAAGTTTTTAGAAAAAATTTATCTGAGGGTTTTTTCCTAATGAGCAATCGATAATTTTCATTTGTTTCCATCCAGCCATAATTTTCAAATATTAATGTATTAAGTACTAAAATGTTGCATTTTAAGTGTAAAGTCAAACACCACAGACCATTTTTGTTGTATTTTAGACATCTTCTCATTCCAATTTGCAATTATGAAGTGAGCACCAGTTTAAAAATGCAAAATAAACATCATGATAGTTCTTAGACTATGGGATACAAACAGAATTAATTATATTTCCAGTTGAAACAAATGAAGTGCTGTTAAACTGTTCTTTTTCTTGAAAACTTTGTTTTTTAACATGCATCAGAAAGAACATATTTTTTCCCCAGTCCCTGCAATGTTGCATTAAACATCTTCTTGAAATACAAGCAACTTCTTAAAAGCCACCATTTTGCCTCAGCTGAGTATAATCAGTGAAATGCAAATTGGTGTGTAAAAATTGCCTACAGTGCTTGATGTAAATTAAAATTATTCCCATAAATTCAATGTTATCTGACAACTGCTGTTGTATTAATTTTGCTGCTGAATACATTAAACAACTGCAAATTCGTTTTCTCACTAATATCACAATTACTTTAGATGCCGGTCAGGAAGAGCTACTAAATATACCAATGATCATTTAATATTTAAAGCCTGTTTAAAAGTAGGAGATTTATCTACAGTGAGTGACCTTCCTAGTGTTGGTATTTCTCTTGCAAATTTAAAAAAACCTTAATGACAAAACCTTCTGTAAACTGAGTAAGTTGTATTTCTTTCCTAGAAAACACCAACCTCAGCCAAAAGAAGTCTTTGCTGCTCCTTACTGGAGAGCCAGACTATTTCCAAACTGCAGCTTAGGGTAGCCTCACAAAGACATACATGCACACTCATGTATATTAAAACAGGTACATGGTCAAGGCCGTGTGGGCAAGGACTAGATATAAAAAATGAGCTACAGATCACAGAGGAGGCCAGTAACAGAATTAAAATGCAGGTCTCTGAACTCCTATACTAGTGCCCGGGCTTCTAGACTAACCATTTTTTCAAGATAGCTGCAAGGACTCTTGCAAATTAAATTAAAATCTCTTCACCCGCTTTCTCCCCTCTTACTCTGAAACTTTCAAGAGATACTGGAAGTGGTAGAATAATGGAAGAATGTGTCTCATGCTTTTGATTTTGAGTTTCTACCCCGATTTAGCACAGTTCAGTTATGCTATTCAACATAGACAACCGTGAAATACTTACTGTATTCGAAGGGTGTATTTTTTTAAAATACAGCTGAAAGGACTAGCTACATTCCCAAGGTAATTTTGTCCTTAGCTACTACTAATTCCAGGGGTTTTCATTATGCTTAGTAGCCTGTGTGTCAGGGCGGAGGATGGGCAGGTGCTGCCCTGCATGGGAAGGAGAGCCAGGAGCCAAGGGTGACAGCAAGGAGGTGGGGCTGTGCCCCCACCAAAGGGCACACGAGGATGCAGTCCCACAGCTCTTGAGTGAGGTGAGCAGAGCAGGCCCAGTACCAGAAGCAGATTCAGCCATGCTCTGGAGATGGCCAGGCATGTCCAAGCACAGAGCTGGAGAGGTGCTAAGCAGAGGAAGAGGCACTCTGACCAAGCAAGGGGACCCATCTTATTGCTATGTGGTATCGCCATCCTGCCTTCTGTCCTGGCTGTTAAATGAGGCTTAATGTCAGGTTTCTAGCAAATATATCATGCTCCCAGACACTTAAAAAAAACCTGGAGGTAAGATACATTCTCTCATTTTCTGTTAGCCACAGGGCATTTGAGAAAGAACTGTCAGTAGAAACATGTTAACTTTTCACCAGAACTGTGTAAATAAAACATCTTCAGTCAAATGTAGAAAAATATTTTACAATTTTTTAATGTAAATTTAATTTTCCTAGTTTTTGTTATTTTAATTTTTTGTTAATTTTCTTGGAAACATCAGGATGAAATATTTTCAGAAGACTTTTCACTAGCCCTAACAGTGTTGACATGCATACAAATAAGTACAACAAGGACCTTCATTACTTTGCAATTTTTAACCTTTAGACTGGATTAGATTTTATTTAAACCAAGTCTAGAACTGCATTCTTTCTTTATCATATCCTACTTTTTTAACATCCATATAGGGTCAGAGACAGAGAAAGGCTTTAGGTGCAGAAACACCTTTGCAACTGAAATTACATATGATGTTGAACCATTTCACAGAAACATTCAGTTTGCCAGTTTCAATTATTATGTTCAACAAGTACCAAATTTTAAATGACTTTTTCTGTTTAATATGTCAGTGCAACTTCAGGGTATAGTTCAAGTGTTCACTGTAGTGATTTCTCCAGACATTAACACCTTCCCTTATGTGTCGATTTCCAGCCAAATAAGAGACAAAGCAGTTGCTGGAGACATCTCACATCTACAGTTTTGCATCTCCTTCACAGCCTGGCTGAGAAAGTCATGTCCTTAATTAAAGAATTCAACCAGCTCAGAAAAAATTTTAACACAAATTCTTCAGTCTTGACTGGTTTCAGAAGTTTTATTAAAACTGCAGAAAATCACAAAGTCAAGTCACATAACTAATCCAGAACATTTTCCACCTTACTTCATTTTCATGCCACAACTTATTTACAACAAGACAACCCTGCTTAAAGTGGAAAAAAATATTTCTATATTCACTGTAGGAAGTCACTGATAAGCATAAAAATAGGTATTAAATTCTCTTTTTCCCAGGTTATATCACTGAATATCACCAAAGTATTTACCTTTCCAAACTGCAAGTCCTTTCCTTTGGACTTTTGTAAGTGTTTATAGGGGTATTTGATTACATTTGCCTCTACTCTCTTACCAATCTCTTCTGTTAGCTGAGTTATTAAATGCCAGGGGAAACAAAAAAAATTTGTTTCTGTCCTTCCACCAGCAAATCACTTTCATCCCTTGTTATCTCAGAGTAACCAACTTCAAGGCATATTTGTTACAATTTCCATTATTGACTTTCTCCTCCCTCCTTTGTCACTGTTACCACACACACACAACAAATAATTTTATAAAGGTTGTAAGTACCAAGGGCAATCTGGTTCCTAATTGTTGGGAGGGAAAAGCAACTTTGTTATTCAAGCTTGCTCGCATAAACCTTGGCAGATTGGTTCTCTGTCTTTCAACTCCTGCTAAGGCTACTCTGTAGCCTGTGGCTGCAAACTTCTAACTTCCCACAGGCCATGCTCTCTGCTGGCACAATTCCCTTGATTTCCCTGGATTTAGCTTCACAGCAAATTTGCCCTCTCTATGTCCATTTCTGAAACTATTTTAAAAGGCTAAAGCATACGGATAAACCTGCCAGGATTTCATAACTGGACGTAATCTGGGGAGACGTGATGATATGTGATGAAAGAATCTGCACCTGAAACGGCCGAAGCATTGCTGGCCTGGTGAAAGTTGGTAGTGTCAAGTATCCAGAGTTTAACGGTTAAAGATTGTTCCCATATTTGGAATGGTGGAAATGGCAGAGTGAAAGTTTGAGCAAATATTTAGTTATTTTCCATTTTCCACAAAGAAAAGCTTACATTCCTATCACATTTAAACCTAAGTAGGAAAGTCTCTAATTTCAGTTGTATGTCTGAAGTTTCTTTAAAAACAGTGTGCTACTCTTCTATTTCTAGTCTTTAAAAAGTTTTTCAGCCTCATTTAACAATGCAAGTGAAACAAAACAAGCAATGACCTAGTCATTAGTGAATGTAAATCAACATGGACTTTCTGAAGACAGAGAAGTGATATCATTTAGGTAACACAGCTGACTTCCCCCTTTTTTAAAAAAAAAACTTGAGATTTTAGGAAATTCTATCATGATGTTGAAAAATAAATTTTTATATATTTAATTTTCCCTTCTTTCACACCAGCATTCCACTCCAATAGTGAAAAATGGAAAAAGATAATATACCTTCTAGTGTTTTGTTTGGTTTTTTTGCCAATAGCACACAAGCCATATTTATCTTCTAAATGTCAAGGTAGTTTTAAAATGTGTTGTCACATATACTTAATTTTTGGGGGAGGAATGAATGGGTAATTATCTTTACTAATGAGATGTGCTGTAATTTCAGTTAGATTTTAAATGGGGCATGACTCATATTTGAAAGGACCATTGCATAAATGCGTGTTAGTTGCCGTGTAATGAGTTAATGCCCAACTCATTTTTTTTTTCTTTCCACATGGTTCTCACAAAGTTTTTCAGTACAAGAGAGCAACTTGCTTTCTTCAGATAAGGGTGAATCACTACAAAATGAAATTATTGAGCATTGTAAACAACGGTGCCTTCCTCCCTAGCTCCTGCCTGTAACTGAACGGCAAATAAAAAGAAAGCAACAGAATCACATAGAATTTACCAGTTGCTACCCAAAAACAATTACATTGTTATTATGGTAGTGGTAAAGTTCTAGTCTTCTTTGCTAATAATTTTCATAGCGCCCCTATCTTTACAAGGACCATTGCTTTCAAGTCATTAATGTATAATAGATTTGCAGTGGTGCATAAACGGGATCGATCCAGTTCTGCCTCTTACCTTACCCTTTCCACTAAAGAGGCAAAACCACTTGTGTTTAACTGCTTTCCTCTTCTAGTGGCAGAGAAAGCACTTTGCATCTCAGTTACTCACCGCGTGCCTTGGTTTACTTCACTTGCAGAGCGTGATGTCTCACCGAAGAAAATGAAAATTTGAATACATATCCAAAGTACTTTTCGAAACAGAAATGGACTTCAGCTTAGGTGTTTACTAGCATTATATCTACAGTACTACATCGCTGTATGGCATTCACTCCACAACATAACGTCACAAAGTCCACGTGCCAATTTTCACCCCTATGAATCACAGACATGTCTTATCTCACGTAGATTGCACAGAAGGAATGTCACCCTCATTCATATATCTAGATATGGACAGTGAGTTATCACTGAACTTGGAGTTGTCTCCAATAAAAAAAACTATCTGCTAGCTGAGAAAGCTGGTAAGAAAGTCGTAGATAAAGCGGATCCCTAGAGTGGATAAGGTATTTCCATTATAGCAATGTTTCTGAGACATGATACACATTCTTTCTATACCTCTAGTTTATTGCTATTATTATTTCTTGTTCTTCACTGAATTTTAAAGCTGTAATAAAAGGAAATTGAAAAGTTCACGACAGCAAAATCAAGCCTTAAGTGTATTCATCACACAAACAACTTTATCTCTTGGTATTTTACGCTCCAGTTCAAACAACACATCTGTTCATAATTGCATGCATGACTTGGTAAGATTACTACAGGCTATAAATCCATGTCTATGAGTACTGGAAATATTGTAGGAAGACAAGGACAAAGAATTTGAAATGGGAAGACCTTTTAAATAGTATATATAAAATATAATTTCAGACTTTAAAATATATCCTAACATGTTTTTTTCTAATTCAAACCAAGGTATTTCTGTACCTAAGTCTGGTTGTATTGATGGTCTATGGCACAATTACTCTAGAGAAAAGAAACACTTTTTTGAAAACTTGGAATTTCATTCTCTAAGTAAGAAGTATTTAGATAATCACCACAAATCCCAGCTTCCCTGATGTCCAGCTTCCCCTGGAGTAATTCTGGTCCTTCATTGTTCCCTAGCAAAAAAATCACCTTTAACATATACATCGCAGTTCTAACATTTAAAAGTTTATTCTATCTCACCTTGAAGCTGAATTTTTTTTTATTCCATAACACTGAAATATTGATGAATTTATATCTTTTCCATCAGTGATCTATAAAATCCTCCCTCCTCTTAAACCTATATATTCGTCCCAATATCCAGTGGCATCAATATGCAAATGGAAGCTGTCCCACCTTGTACACTTTCAGAAAAGATTTAGTAGACCAGAATAGAACCAGTGGAAAGTAGCCTATATTCTAAGCAGCATGAATATCCTGGAGAAAGAGTAAGATGGGAACTTTCTCCAGGCAGCTGAGCTTGAAGGTTATGCCTATCATCACTAGAAAGGAAAAATACCAATGCTTTTCAGCAAGGGCTCTGTCTTGACCCAAGAACTCAGTATTGTGAAGCTTCATTGCATTTATCATTCTCTTCTTTATTGCAGATCTACTAGTTTATATTAAGGCACAAGGAGAAATTTACAGAACTCATACACTCCTAAAAATTACGTCTATAAATGAAACATAACTATTTTCTGTTAAGGCAGTGCTGTTAATTAATATGGCATTAAGCACATCTGCCAGTGTCAGCAAAAAGTAAAAACAAAAAAAAGCTGTACTGTACAAAAACATGATGTGAAATTTTTTCATGTTTATAAACGCCTTGAAGTGTATATTCTTCCACATAATACCTCTAATATCTCTTCTGTCATAAAAAATTTCCTGGCTGAACTTGCTACCCATAATATTGCACAATATAAAGTTATTTGAGCAGAATGAAGAATGAGACCTTCTGCCCTATGTTTTATATCTGTATGTTGCTTTCCAGCCATTTAGAAGCATGTTTAGCTTGAGATCTCTTTCTCCGTATGCAACTCTCATGCTCACTGCTTCACTTACTACGATGACATTCTTGTGTGTAATAGACTGTAAAGAACTCAAAACGTGTATCTGTTACCATTTCCTGATGATGATTCCAGATCTAATCAATTTTAACTTCATGTTACAATGAATCTGGGGGTATCCAAACTCCAATTTTCCAATTTTGCAGGACCAATTGAATTTGCTGAACCAAAAAGAGATACCTACCATCTCGCATTAGACCAACTTACATTGCACATCCACGTGAAGTAACAAATCAGAGGTCCCAACACTCCTGGAAGCACGACTATTTCTCTGTTTACTTTTCCCAGTAGGAAAGGAACAGGAAGTCAAGCCAACTGAAAATTATCTTGGAAAAACAAGTGGGAAATATTTTGGAAAAAGAAAAGTCTTACAATTAAATTTCCAGAGCATATGTTAATGAATAAGAATAAAGACATTTGCACAAGGATTTTTCATGGAAAACACAGTTTTCTGAACAATTCTGTATTGCAGCTGAAGGCTGACTCTCTCAAAGAGGAGTTAGAACCTCATTATTTTTCTTCTGTCTATACCTTACTCTGTTTCCTTGGCAGAGAGTGGAATCACAGAAAATGAAAGCTAATAAGTAGCTTAAGAATCTTACAGAGATCAGAGATTTTTTTTAAAAGGTTGTTAAGTCTAAAATTGAAAAATCTGCAGAACACTTGAGAAGTTTAGCAGCCTAATAAAACACATTCAGGACTGAAGTTTTTATGTCCTTGAAAATGCTTTTGTAATGAGATAGATAGTTTTTCATTTGAGTAACAGTATCTGCCCTTTCACTTAGCTTTGTCAAGGATTTTTTTATTCCCAAACACGGTACCAATCAATAGTTGTTCAATAATATACATGATTACTGCAGTACGCACAACAGTGCATCTTTTGTCTTCTAATGTAACAGAGAGTAAATGTAAGGAGATATTTGCTAGCCTCTTTTGGACACTGTTCCATGAAGAGTCTGGTTAACCTTTTTGAGCTATTTTGTAGGTTTTTATTTATGCAGCTGCAGTGTCTACACATGCAAATGACATTTTTCTAATTTCCTAAAATACCACAGAGGTACATCACTGAATTGCTGAACATATCAAGCAATCATTAATAAATTACAATAAAAAAATCAAATGATCTCTGTGCAACTTATCATAAAAAATCCTTGCTTTTAAATAGATAAAAGGGGAGAATAATTTCCACAGCTAATAATAATGTTTCTCAGGATTCTCAGGACTTCAACTGCCTGATTCTATAATTTGAAGATCCCAGAGTTCTTCATAAAAAGACATGTTAGCTTTATAACTCTCTGAGATCAGTAATGTTAGTCTTTTTATAGCAAAATACTTAAACATTTGCATTCACAGGCTTAGAGTCCACTGTTTGCTTGATCTGATTTGGATCCATTACCTTCATTTTACCAACTGCAATCTTAAATAGTGTTTATAAAGCCAGTCTGTGTCAGAGAAAGAAGTTGAATTCAAGATGCCTAATTCCAGGACTCCTTCTGGAAACCCTTCACTTCTAGTTATTAAAAATCAAATAAAATTATTTAAGCTTTTTCCTCCTCTTAGACACTTTGTGCATTATTTCCTCAGGTGCAGAGCCTATGAAAGAATGAAATACAAGGTATTCCGAATGGTTTATGTAAACTCAGTGCTAAATCAATGCTAAAGTTGCCATATAATCTTGTACACCTTCAGTCTTAAAGTTTAGGCTGCAATAATGTCTCAAAGATGCCTGGAAATATAAATGGATACTATCTAGAAGTCAATGAAGCTGCTGAACTAAAAGGGCAACCTTTAATATCAGATCAATATATCATGCAGCATTATAAACATCATTGTTGTTGCCTTTCTGTCTGAGATAGGCCTGTATTAATCAGAAACAGGAAAACAAACAACCAAGCATTTAGTAGCACAGAAGCTTTTTTTTGAGAAAAAAAAGAAATCACTTTTGTTTAAATGCCTGGTTTTAAGCAACAGTAATAGAAGTGGAGACCAGGCTTACAAAAAGTAACTGATTCTACATACACTCCCACAAATGTTTCAAAGGGCTTAACTGTCTTTTAAGAAATTAATATTGTAGAAAATCCAAAGAGGGAGAGGCTGAGTTATGAAAATAAAGCAATATTTGGAGAATACATTCTGCTCTGAATGTGAACATTTTGCATCTCTAGGGTGTTGTGCATCCTAGGCCACATACCGTGAAACTAAATTAATACCTGTCAGAGTCAATGAGACCATTTCTCCCAACATCAATGAACTTTGGTTTAGGCTATGTTTTCAGTGCAGAATATGACAATGGATAAAAATACAAGAGAGACTATTCAGACATCTAGTGTCTGTTCCCACTTTTATCAGTACTCTATTGCATGGCCTTAGGCAGCTCCTACCCTCATTATGCTTTTGTTTTCCCAACATATAAACATTTCTTCGACTGGGGAATGTAAGGCACAACAAAACCACAAATAAGCATAGCGGCTCATGCGGTAACTTCCCTTTGAACTGGGTTATTTGCAGATAACACTACCATACATAGTGATCAAACCATGAGCATCTCAAATTTTCAGTGCTGAATAGGAACCAGCTTGCAAATGAAATCCTTGTTATTCATTAAGCATCTCTTACAGACACGGTCAAACTATGAGGTTGCTGAGTCTACCTTCCACTCCCTCTCAGACTCGCAAAATACATTTGACTCTCGTCCATGTTGTAAATAATCCACAAAACCACCTTCATAACATTGGTAACATTGTTAATTAAACATTACTTTCTAGCTGAATGGAACACAACTAAACCATTAGTAAAGATGCAGCTAACCAAGATGGACTCTTCATGATAGTATTAAACTGCTGTCCTTAAAGTTGTATACATATGTTAACGTTTCTCAACTTGTTACATAAAATGCGAGCAGGTGAGAAAGCAAGATCTTACACATTCACGTTTTAGCCGTGTTCTTAGTAAAACACACAAAAAGTCAAAACTAAAAAGCCTGTTTTCATGATTATATATACTGTGAAAAATACCTAACCTTTGCTAATGGATATAGACAAATTTGTCCTATGTGAGGAAGCTGTAATAGACAATAAAAAACCAGCTGTGCAAATATTCCTGTCAGAAGCTGGGGAGACATTTGTGCAAACGCATAACATACTTCCCTTCTAGTTAAGCAAAATTGAAATGGTCCTCAAGTATTTGGAGATCATGAAAACTAAATGTAAACACCTGACAAAAAACAAAAATAAAACCAACCCAAACCTATACATTAGAGTTTACTGACTGAATGAACAATATAAATTCTTGATCTTCTGCTTCTTAAGGCCTCGGCCATTTGAGGAAAAAAGAGATTCCTCTGCTAAAATGACTGTTGCTTTGCTCAAAATCTCGCTAGTAGGATCATTTTCAGTAGGCGAATCTCAGATAAGCTGAAGGCTGATGATTCCTTGCTTGTGTTCACATTGTCTGATACAAGATACAAATTTTGAACACAGCCTTTGAATTTAAAAAATATTTCCAAAGAAACCACAGAGAAAAGGACAGTTTGAAAATAATACATGCATATAATAATGTTTTTAAAAGAATACAAATTTCAGAAACATTTTACTAAACTCAGCAGAGTTTTTTTCCTTCAGGAAATTGTGTTTTAAATCTGGAAGCCAAAAGCTGGAAGCCAGTCTTTGTTTTTAAGACACAGGAAAAGGAAAATTTAATGCCCACAAATCCAGTGCTAAATATAGTAACTGTGACCCATAGGAACACCAACTATTTTGTAGCTACAACAAAGATATTGCTAAATCTTTGTAAAGATAGTCACATTCTGCTTCCCATTATTCCATTATTTTAATCTAATCTTGTTAGATAGGTATAACTGAGAGCAGAATTTTAACCATTAGTTTCAATTTAGATAGATTTACCATAGGTAAAGAACTCTTTACCTATTTATTGCCAAACCCCTACACCAAATAAGGTTGTCTACTCTAGATAGCAAACACTAATCACACAGAGATGTAATTCATCTTGGTTTTGGTGATTGCCAATTCCCTTTATATATGCTTTTACCTCTATTTAAAAACCTTTCAATGTATCACTAAAGCAGGTGAAATATTTTACTCATTCTCCTCTCCAGTGACAACTAACTGTACATAATTCATGGATAAAGCCCATTTTACAATCACATGTACTATTTTCTCTATAAGCCCTCCAGCATCCCTTTTCCCTTCCATTTTTTTTGTGTAGTACGTTTTAAAGCTACACCAGTGCATGGGCAGCCTCAAAGAGACACGCGCTTTTATTCAGATATGCAACAGAGGGAAAAAGGTTCCTCAGACGCCTTCAGGGAGAATTACAGAAGTCCTGATTTTTAAAAGTGCACTGGCCATTCCAGCTAGGGTCAGCTGAAGTATGTATGCACTAGAGACCCACGCAAAGACCTCCTGCTCCCTGCTGCCACTACCTCCCATTCTCATCACCTTTGCAAAAGGCACAGAAAGGCAAAACAAAATTTAGTCAATTACCAGAGTGGAAGTTTAAATGGATGCATTGACTTGTGCAAATGGACAACTTTTAAATTGTGATTGATCTCTCTTATATGCCTATGTGCCCTCACAGGATCAGCACTAATGCACTGTTAACAAGTGTTCCATCATCTGATTTTAAGCTCACTGAGGAACTGGATTAAAGATTCAGGCATGAGTTGTGACTCTCTACAACTTTCTATGTAATGTAACAAAATTGTTCAGGACTCAAATTAGGTGGCTAATTTCCTTCAATTATTTGTTTCATCATAAACTTATACATTTTTATTGTTGTTCCAAGATGATTTTCTGATACTTCTTCCTTTACTAGTCTTTAAAAGTAGAAAGAGCTCTCCACCTTAGGAAAGGTCTGCTTGCATCCACAAAATGAATCAAGGAGAATGAATCAATGAGAACTTTTGTATTATTATTATTATTCAACTATAAATAACAACTAAAACCTTTGTGAATCACAACAGTTGAAAACAGCAGTAAGGTTTGAAAGAAAATAACAGGTGCTTTGCAAGACCTCGGCTCTCTTCAGCCGATTTTCACATGTGTACCCAGGCAGCACCGTTCGCATTTTTGGCATTGAAGAGCTGAGTGGATAGATAGACAAACACACACAACAGATGCTAGTAGAAAGTTTACTGTCAAAGAAATGTTTCATAAACAATATTAAGAGCTATACTAAAGCCATTCAAATTTATAATTGCCAATATCAAAAAACACAATCAAACAAAACGCTTTACATCCACCATCCAGTTACTAAATGTCAGAAATGAGCTTTCTCACTTCAAGTGTCAATTAAATTAAAAAAAAGTCTGTTAGGATTGAAAAAGACCTTCTGCTGCAGAAACACACTTAACGTGATCAGATTTAAGTGTGGAGATACATACTGAGTAAGGCAGATACAGAACACAAGCTCAAAACCCGGGGTCATATTTTGACAGAAAGAGCTGAATAATTCTGAAAGATTTAGCTTTGCAGTCACTAAAAGGAACCTCATCTCAGACCATTTCTTGGGGTTAGGACGCACAGTCCTTCTGAATCAGAAGCTTTTGACAGATTTTGTTTGGAAGAACATCTCTTCTGTTTTTTTTAATCTCTCCCTGCACACACAAGCCCAGTTATACATAGCCCTTTGTGAGCAAGCCTCTTTCTTGCTGCAAGAAAAGCTCCGTTGTGGCTGCCAGTTTGCTCTTACCTTACCTACCCATTCAGCACAGCACAAGATGGCAGCCTCCAGCAGCCAGATCTCTCTCTTCTTCTGTCACCAAGAGAAAGCAGCACCTCTCCTGCAGAAAAGCACTGGCCTACAGCATTGCTCTGAGCCATCTAAGCAAATCATTTCAGCTAGAGTAACAAAGCTCTTAAACATAGCAACAAACAACATTTCACAGAGAGAGGAAACTGGCTGAGAACAATTATGTGAGCATTTGAGATATTGCCAGCTTCTGCAGCAGAGAAAAAAGACAAAATATCATCCAGCTACCCTAGGAAAAGATGTGAGAATAAAGGACAGAGTGTGGGAACGGTGCCCTAAATGGGATGAAACTGAGAGGCACAACTTAAATGTGAGAAAGCAACATGGTATAGTGGTTTTTTATTCATGACAATGTAAAAAGCACAAGAAACATAAAGCAAATGGAAGCAAGAGGGTTTTCCTCAAAATACTTACTGTACTAGTGTTACTTATAAAGTGACAACTAGCCTTGTATTAATGCTTCATTCTGAGTAGAGCAACTGTTTTCCTAAATAAAAGTATCGGTGTGTACAAGACTCTGCTCATAGATACTCTTTATATTCAAACTTTCTATGTGTATGTATTCTGATAAGCAGTTCACTCTATGTGCAACATCCTGATTTTCTGTATTGTTCTAGTATCAGAAATACTATTTCAAAATGAATCCTTGTATTATAAGGTCACCGTAGAGGTAAGAACACACATCTGCTAATTTTGCACAGCCCATACCACAGGCAAGAAAAATCTACTCAGACAGCAGACTAAAGCACCTACTCAGTTTTCATTGTCTCATAATATATTCCTTCCATGCAGAAAGGAGCAAGGAAATTCTTTTTGGTTCTGATCTGACATTTGAATCATATGTTTTTGCACTAATTAAATCTGCCTACATATCAATGACTTCATCACATAGCCACATTACCCCTGTGTGTTGATGATACATTTCTTATTCATGCATTTTTTTCATCTCACAATCTCTTTTAATCATGGCCTCTTTGAACATACAGTTAACACAGAGTTAACGGACAGTGTTGATGCTACTTTCAAGAATAGCTGAACTGGCCAAAGTTACTCATTACAATTATTAATCCATAACTACTTTCATTTAATTAATTTTCTCCTTTAATACTGTTTATGTTAAAGACCTGTTCTAGTCGGGCAATACTTACAAACTACAATGCACAAGATTAGTTTAGCTGATGCTATTCTTTGTTATTCTACAGACAAGCTGCTCACTTTCATCAAGTGTAGATTTCACTGCTGATATTTTAAAAAGTCATAATGGATGGAGGGTTTGAAGACAATTAGAACCATTTCACTGAAAGTCTCTTTACTGCTCTGATAATGCTAGCATTATGATATGTTGTTCTTGCAGCCTTTAAATAAAAAAACCCCAAAAGAATATTAAAACCTTCCATCAAAACTGGATGGCTTCAGGCATACCTTAAAAATCAAAACTGATGGTGTTCTGATAAGGATTAACTTACATTTCTCATACACACATCCACTCTTGATAGCCAAAACAGAGAATCATAACTCTAATCTTATTTATATGCAAAAGAGAATCATACATTCAAGAAAGGCTTTTCATAAAATGAATCCAAACTACTTTATAGTTTCAAAGTATGTTGGTTTCGTTTATTGCCACCTATTTTGAATGTTCTATGCAACCTGAATAACTAATGTGGATTTGCGTGTGTGTACAAATATATGTATATCAATACAAAATTAATAACGGAGTGCCTACGTTTAGTGACATGGTCTTGCTTTTCCTTCATTATATGTTTATTATACATATACATATGAAAGCAATTTCACACAAAAAAATTAATTACAAGATCATTTTTAAAAGCATAATTTTATATCTTTCCTATGCTTACCTTTATCCCCCATTAGCAACATTTTCTGTAGCATTACTCTTGGATTCATATCATCATGTGTCAGACCTCACCATGATCACATGTATGCACAGTTGGCTCCTCCCTTCATCTAGGTCATAGATTTATTTGTCCCAGGCAGTGGTGGCCAAGTAGTTAAGTTTGAGAAGTTCTGTTTCAACCTATTTTCTGTTTAGGAAAAAAGACGTGTATTTCTTTCAATAGTATAAAAACCACTCTAACAATGCGCGCTCTCTCTCTCTGTATTTATTATACAAAGAGGAAATAAAGTCTATGTGCTTATAGAAAGGCTGACCTACAGAAACGTAAGTTTACTCTTAAATGTTTCTAGTAAATGTAAGCTGTTCTCTGAACAATCTTTTTTCATCGCACTAATAAATATTTTTATGCCTTTCATTGTGAAGCAAGAGTAACATCATTGAAATATATGTAACACTGTCTTTTTATCATTACTAGAAGAAAATGAGAAGACTAGAAAAAATTTATTTAAATTTGCTTTGTCTCCCTTTCCTTCAGGCTTATTTTCTTCTCCCTGGGTCTAATACAAGGTAGCGAAGTTGCTGACAAACTCTGAACATACACAAACATAACACCGTTACACACCTCTCTTCAATTTCCTCAGCCAGAAGAATTACAGGGAAAGTTTCAGGACTTTCTTACATCTCCCTGGTCCTCTGTATAACCATACAGAGAGAAGAAAAATGAAAATTTGTTGTTCAAAATGTAGTAGAGAGGATGGACTTAACAAAACAGTCTTTCAGGCATCATAGGCAACTTGATAAGCTGAAGTTCTAACATTCCGAAGGACATCCACGCCTGTTGCTCTTAGACATAAATTAACATGGTCACTGAAATAAAAAATACATGGATTAAAAGAAAAAAAATGCCAAATTTGCACAGCCAGTGTTAAAGTGAAGGATTAGAGAGAAAATCTTACCCACAATCTCAATCTGTGCCTACGAAAATCATTATTATAAAACATGTCTTGCGATATCCCTAACCAACAGCGCCTTGTTGGAACAAATCTGTGTGCTAGATGAATTTCTCAGGTGGACAGAAGCACTTTGGCTGTATGTATCTTCTTCCCCTCCTTTAACAAAATACCCCAACTCACACTAGGTAATACCTTATTCAGCGCATAAAATCACCATCTCCAGTGGGTCTGCCTCACACTACAGGAAACATACTAACAAGGCAGGAATATTCACACAAAAGCCTTAAAACCCACAGGAGAGATTTCCAGTTGATGTGAAATGTCACAGCTCCATTGACTTCGAATAGAGGCATGCCACTGTATCCTAGCTGAGGATGTGGCCTGCAAGCTGTTAGCTATCTAGCAGGCGAACTGCTCATTCAGACAATGCGTTAATCTCATCCGCTAGGTTTGCTCTGAAGAGTATATGGAAATTTCAGCCTGTGAGCTAGCAGGAAATGCATGTTTTTACAAGCATGAATTCATAGCAGAACTGCTGCAATGAAGTGCTGAGTTCAGAACAGATCCCTCCATCAGCAAGGATACTACTTCAAACACGCCGCAGAAACAGCTCTTCCAGGTCTCCCCTCAGAAGAGGTAAGAGGCAGTGTGAGAAATCTAGGGAAAAAAAATGAGCATTTTCAGAGACACCCTTTTCGCAAGAAGTATCAGACATAAAAAGGAAAATAGATTAACTGTCAACACAGCACTATAAACATAACAGGGTAAGAGGTACAGCCCTATGAAGAGGTAAGATGTTAGGAAAGTATGTGCTGGGGCTACTTAAACAGCACTTTTCAAGCATAGTTGTCAATCAAAAAAAAATCGCATTCAAAGATAAAATGTTTGTCTCTAATATTGTCCTTAATAATACCTCTAATTATCTAAGAGCAATTTCAGGCAAAGATCCATGGAAGATAAAAAAAATAAATTTTCTTTAGTTTATTGTATGCACTTTGTGATACAACTTGCTCAGCTGTTCTCCGTGTGTAGTAAGTATGGCACTAGTCCCATGAAACTTAAGTTTTTTAGCTAAAAGGAGGCTAAGACATGATGAAGCCTACAAACATGTCAAGGTATAAGTACCTTTAGAGAGAATATATGATAACTAAGAGCCCCGTAGATAGGCCGTGAAAAAATGACTGTACACTGGCCATTACATTTAGAGTCAGAATTAGTGGTAGATTTTTAATCATGAGAGGAGAGACATCCTGGAAAAACATCCTGGAACTGTCTTCCATTTAGAGTATCAGAAAGTAGACCCTGCATGCTTTAAAGATGGAATTATCTACATTTCTGAAAAGGAGAATATAACAAGGGGCCTGCAACAGTATAGGATTTGACACTGTTTGATAGTTTCGTGTTTCGAGGGAAGAATTTGATGATCCCAAACTGATTCCTACTGTATAGGAATCAGCTGAAAAGTCAAACAAAATAAGTCCTACAGACTCGATTTCATAGGGTCAAGAAGTCTACGCTGTTACTCTGTCCATTTACTTCACTACCCGCATTTGCATGGTCAGCTCCGTGCCTTTACAAAGAGCATAACCTTAGGAGCTCTGAACAACCTAAGGGAGTTGGAGCTGATCAAAGCCTCAAATTTCCCTTTTTGCAGTTAAACACAGACTTGACTAGAAGACTTCATGTGCCCTGGAATGAAAAGGCAGGAACTTTAAAATACACATCTGCACAAAATGCAACATTTGTCAGACTGCCCAGAGCCTGCTGCTGTAGCTTCAAGAGCTGATGCTATCTGAGAGCCAAAGTTCCTGTCAGGATTCTTCCAAACACCTCCATGGTTTATGCAGAGGAACTGGGAATAAAGTCAGAGTTCCCAGGCCTTTCAGCCTTCTAGCATTTCTGTATGATGCGGTTGACACAAATGCAGCCCAAACTGTAGAGCTGCTTCAGCACTGTGGCTCCAGGAAACCTAGCAGCTTGCCACGAGAGTTTGTTAGAAAAGACACTGGTTTCCAGCTGATGCTTGCCTGGTAAATGCATTTTGGTTGGGATTATAAACAAAATGACAAAAGGTTCCAGTTTCAGTGGCTCATCATTTTTTGAAGAAACACTGCTCATTCTTGCATTCTTGACTATCTGTAGCCTATTTCAGCTGAATAGTAAATTCCTCTAAGAATATTTTAAAATTCCAGGGTAGATAGATACAAAATCAATATTAAGCACAAAAAGACAAGAAGATTACATACAGGTGTCTGGAATATAGACTGAGACATGTAGCCTCAACTCTGACACCACTGATGCCTCACCCACTGTTTCCACAGTTATAGGATCCCTGGTCAGACATTTGTCTGCATTGTAATTTATACAGGCTTGCTTAGCACTCTGCACTCTTAAGTAAAACTATTACTAATTAAGCTAATTGAGTGATTTGAACTTAATGTGGAATTTGGTACTTCTCTGTAAGTGTATTTGGGTTTTCTTGGCAATAAATTAGTCAAATATTTTAAATGAATAAATTCAGAATAATGTATATATCTGTAATTTCAAGTAAATTGCTTACAAAGAAAATTATTGCTTCAATTAAAGTACAGGAATTGAGTTTAATAAAAGATTTATGAATGCTGATCTTTAACCTGTCCTGATCTTTTTGTCCAAAACTGTCATAACTTGCTTTTACCCTCAACTATAGCTTTGCTTGGTTTTTATCAATGACCAATATAACGTCTTTCTAATGTAATCTGGCAAAATCTAAAACTTCTGCAAAGTGAGATGCAGAGACTTACAACATCTCCAGCATCTTACTGCTGTTTAATGCCTAAATTCTGCAAGAATGTTTAAAGGGTATTCTCCAGGTGATATGGTACATGAGCTCAGAGAAGGTACTCATAACATCACTTTGGGGATTAAAACCTTATGGCAGACATGTAAGGCCACACAGGGACACCTCCTGGCACCTGGCTGGCATCTGGTCTGTTCAAGACCAAACGGTTCTTATTTAACAGTGCTAGCTTTTGCCTTCCAGTCATCTGACTTCTAATGGATGTTGCTTAAATCCATAAAGATTCTTATTTTCAGAAAGATATTATGAAATCATTTATCTCAATCTTGTGTGTAATGCAATACATGATAGAGTGTTAATACATGGAATTCTATGCAAAAATTAATTATTTACACGATTAATTACTCAGGTAGCAGAGTTTCCCCATTTTCTTCATTCAAATTATTTTGTAAATTAAGTTACTTAAATGAACAAGTTAGACATAAATAAAGCATATTTGATTTATACTTTTCATAGGAGCTGTTTTCATTTCTGTTTTTAAAAATGGCAAAGACTAACTGAATCAATTAGGCACATCTCTCACAACTTTTCTAAGGCTCAAACCGATGGGCAAGTTAGCTACCTGTTTATAACCTCAGGAGAGAATAACTACAAAATAAGGGACATGGGATGAAAGTGTCAGGAGTCATGAAGGAAACCCTGAGACACGCAGAACGAGATGGAGATGCTGGTGAAGCCCCACTGCCTGCTGCTCAGGGCTCTACCAGTGAAGTGCCACTTGACTAGCAACACATTGTGTTGCAACACATGTGAATGCATTCAAGTGAAAAGCAACACACTAGCTTGCCATGGGCCTGTGAAGGTGTCTTTCCAAGCACCCCCACTTAGGAGCTTGAGCCTCACTCCAGACTCGTACCAAAGTTTGCCTCCAGACAATCATAGGAGGAGAACATCAGACAAGGAAAAGACATAAAGGCAGAAAGTCTCAACCAAAATCTAGATGAAAATGCCAGAAAGGGATAAAAGAATTACAGGCAAAACATCCACCAAAAGTCAGTGGATATAGTACAGAGAAAATTGGCAGCCCTGGTTGTTGGACTCCTCATTAGATTAATCTGTCCCCAGTCTACATATTTGCCCCCACCAGATACATGTTAAATAATCGAATAAAACTAAAATTTGCCCTGGAAGAAAATGCAATGTACAACTTTTACAGCAGAGGCCTTTCCACAGTCACAATTCTGAGACACTTTAATTGTAGAGGAGCCAGATCAATAACATCAACACCAACCTCAACAGTTTTATTCACTACAGAGCAACAAGATAAAGCCAAGGGGAAGAGGTAGTATTCCTGTTACAAAATAAACCAAGCAGGGAAGTAGTCTGAAAACATTTAACCTAAGGAAGAACAAAAATCTGGACTTGGGCTTTTCATTTGTCTTTTCTCCCACTTGATAACAGTAGGAGCACCACCTTTGTGTCTGAAAAGTGTTAGCAATATTTGTCAACAGCAATTCTAAAGCTTGTATGTCTGGAAAGCTCTTTAGTAACACATTGTTTCCTAATAGTTTTACCATCTAGATCAGTACTGAGGAATTTCATTTCTCGTCAGAGACAGCACAACCTACAAGCAGCTCTTAGCTCTCAGGAAAACACAAGATCTTTTGGCATTCTGTACTATAATTATTCTATATACCTTAGAAATAACAAGTTCGGTATTTTCATTCACAGTAATTTAAAAGCAATACATAGAAGAATAATGTTAGTTCATGTGCTTGCAAGTCAAACAATGAGATTCATCCTGATCTCAAAGAGTTTTTTACTGCAGTGCTATGGTTTAGACTCCTCATTACAAAGTAAGAGAGCATTTGCAAGGAAGCTTCGTGTCCAGAACAAGACTTGGATTTCAAATGATAGCATACTTTGGTAGTGTCTTCATCAGAGAATGTCTTAAACTTTATATACAAACTTAAACATATGCCAAAAAGAACATATCACAAATATTTCACTCCTACAGTATTTTAGTTTTGGAGATTTGTCAAATATTAATCACCCTTTTTTTTTTTCCCTCTCATTCTTTAGGCAAAGCAAGAGAATAATCAAATGGCACACAAATACAAATGTACAGACTTCTTCCGAATCCAAGGCAAGAATGGGAGACTGAATGGGTCATAAATAATTTTACCTGTTCCATATTCTGTGAAGTTAAATCTGAGTAGCTCAGAATGAGCTGGCTGCAGCTGCCTTTTATGAAACTGCAATATATTTGGTAATTTAGGTCAAAATATCTTCAGGCACAGATTAAATTCAAACACAGGGACATATATCATTTAAGTTTGTCTTTAATCTTTCATATTGCTTCCATGCTTTCATATTATCACAGTGAAAGAATTTGGAGCCTGTCTGTATGATACCTGTGAAAGACCTTGAGAAAGCCACAATAATAGGAAATTTTATGCCTCAATATTAACTATAAATCAATGAACAGAAGAGAGAGACATTTTCCAGTATTAAGAAGTGGGCACAAAAGCGTGACTTAAGCAGGAATGAAATGAAGAGGATGAAAGTTATAATTGTGTTCCATAATCAACACAGCTGTGCAATAGTTTGATTTTCATTATAATGACGCTATTTAGACATGCCCTGCATATTGAAGATTGAGCATAGTACATAATTATTGATTAGTTATAAACCATTTATGTTTTATGTTTATTTCATCTGACAATAATTATCATACATTTGCACTAATTAATTCATCATCTTTTATTACTGGAATTGAAAGGTAACTAGAATGAAACAGCAGAAAGGGCATTAAGAAGAAAAGTAGGAGGCCCTGTAAAGCAATAGGACTATTTGCAATATAATACTACAATGATGTTCCTTGTTTTTTTATTTTTATGACATAAATAGGGGCAAATGTTTTTCTAGCTAATTTTTACTTGAAATTGCTAGAAAATTGCTCTCTAAAGCATGCTGAAGTGAAATTCAGCAAATATGCTGATGAGGTGGATATTGACCTATCATTCAGTCTTAATGTTAATTTTTTTTTTCATGAAGGTCTTGCAAAATTATTGGTTATTTTGGAACACATTTTAGAAATTGTGCAGAAGATTGTCTGGCTTTGGGAGCAGAAGTTCTTACACTACACATCTCATAGAACAGTGCACAGAAAACTTTATAAAATGAAGCTGTATATTGTTTTGTGAACTGAAGTTTTTTCCCTAAATAGAAATAAGAAAGCTTACATTTTTACACTGGATGGCTTCATCAGCTAGTAATACAATTACTGTGCAGAACTAATACAAAAACACTGTGCAACACTGCATGGTGCGGACAGCCCTGAGCCAAAGCCAAATGAGATAGGCGCTAGAGAAGCAGACACATATCACCACAGCATTGCTACTAAGTCTTATCAAGAGACGCAATACACTAAACAGAAATACTACTGTGGTTCCATGTGCAAAATCTGAGCGTGTAACTAAGTGGCACTGCTATATTGTGTACAAGTACAAACTGGCCTATAGCTATGCTGAAGATACACATGAGACTCCACTGTACCTTGTGAATACACCTAAAAGGGATCTAATACGGCAGTGAAATAAAATATTAGAAGGTCCGCAGAACTATTTGAACTCTGAATCTTTGAATACATATATCATATGACGGAAAGACATATGCAAAGAGCAGCCTGCTCTTCCAGAGGCCCAGATGTCCATCCCTTCAGAGGCATCCACAGATGACAGTGAAATTAGACATTGCTCTCTCTGTTGAATCCTGCATGGTGTAGACAAGCCGAGGGCAGGCAATGACTTGAAAGTTTATGAGCTAAGTGTCATACTGGAGTCATGGCAAGTGTACTGAACAGTCTGCGGGTGCAACCCTGAGCTCCTTCATGGGATGCCAGTTGAGATGTGGCTAGCAGAGCCATGCATTTGTGTTATTAATTACAGGCACCACGCATATTTAGTGTACATCTTGCTGCTCTAGTAGGGTTCAGACTGTTTTTGAAATGTGAAAGACTATGTAAAAGTGTACAGTGCAGTTCCTGCACATTACATTCCTGTTACTGGCTGATGGTTCAAACAAACTCCAAAATTATGTTTATTTTACCAAATACACTCTTTGTATATTTTACTAATGAATTTAATGCCTTTTGAGAGACCATAGTAAACTGTACCTATCTTGTTATGTGAGAGAGATGCATACAACTGGAAGACTCTGCTTCACTAAAGTGAGGGAAAGACAATTTCACACCACTGAGCCTGGTGGCTTATGGGTGATCAGTAAGAATTTCTGGTGGTGAGAGAAAGTGGAGAAATAAGTTCTACTTTATCAAACTCACCTGGTCCTAGCAATTATTTTCCTACTTTTATATCAACTTTATTCTCAGCACATCTGTCAGACAGACTGTGGTGTTCTTAAGCATAGGAAAGCAAACAAATTACAAGAATTTTGTATAAAACCTTAAACACTCCAGAAACAGCAAGCAATTCTTTTCATGCTTAAATTTGATCTTTAGGGAGCAATAGGATAAACTCTCAGAGAACAGCCTGATAACAAATAGAACCCTTGAATAAATGGAATTTTGAAGATAAGACTCACAGAAAAGCAGGAAATCATACAGCAAAATGCTACTGAATAAATATCAAAACACTTGATACAGCCTTAGAGCAATATACATCACAACAATTTGCACCTTTTTTGTTGTTGGTTTTTTTTTTTTGGCAGCTTCGCCTGATTTAAACATGTTCCAAAGATTGGTATAAGTCCCAGAGTCCAATTTAATAATTTTGTATTTAGGGTATTCAAAGGTATACATATGGTACTTTATTTACTGTGGCTGATGACATACTGGTAAGTTCTTAAGCACATACAAACAAGGCAGTGATGAATAGATGGCTTAGGTAAAACAAGCAATGTGACTTAATCATTTGTTTCAGCCCTCAAGTTGTGAACGACGATACACAGCTTTTACATACATTCACCTCCCTTTCTGCCATTTTCCTCCCTACAGAAATATCCCTGACAAAAAGCTCCATCTAATACCTGACACCCATTCATGTTCCACTGATTTCTCATTCTTCTCCCCAGGCAGCTGCCTCTTCTCTTTCTTCTTATTTTCAGCTTGCCTGCTAAGGATTCCTCCTGCAAATCTGCTGACATTCCTGGTTCATACCTAGGCACCAGGACACCCATCACCTCTTCAGAAACAGACAAAGCAGCTGTCCTACACAAATTTCCTAGGTAAACAGGATACGAAGTCCTGGAAGCATTACATGCCTTTTATACAGGGTGAGTTAGGCATTCACGGGTATCAAAGACAGTAGCTGACTTACCACCTGCACCTGATTTCGTACAGTCTTTATCTTCACGTGCAGTACAAGGTTTAGAGAATGTGTTAATGGCCCTGTAACTGAAAAGAAGTTCCAAAAGGGAAGAAAGCTTCTTCCAATAGAGTTAGAAGCTCTGGTTTAGGGAAAAAGAAAAGATCATGTTAGCTTTTGAAGTCTGCTTAACATATTGAAGAAATAAAGGGGGTGTTATTTCTAGTGACTGTTTCTTTTCAATGGTACAAAAAGAGAATATGGCTACCTTCATTCTTTCATTCATTCATTGTTGATTTTCACACTAAGAACTACCATAGCAACACATGAAACGTCATTCAATAAAAGAGGTATCCAGGTTCAGATATTCAGAGGTTCTACTTTCTAGGCTCTTCAAGTATGTAGAATTCCTTCTTGTTTTTTTTCTCTATCCTGTGGAACAGGCTTGCTTCACCTCTTCGTAAGAACACAAACAGAGCACGTAAGGCAGAATAACTGTGTTATCATCATAATATTTCCTATATTTTCAGATTTGTAGTTAGCTAGTTTTGTAGCCAGACTAGATAGCTGGTGTAATATTAAATGCTTTCATAGAATCATATAATGGTTTGGGTTGGAAGTGACCTTAAAGAACATCTGGTTCCAATCCTCCTGCCATGACCTGGGACACCTTCCACCACACCAAGTTTCTCAAAGCCCCGTCCAACCTGGCCTTGCACACTTCCAGGGATGGGGCAGCCACAGCTTCTCTGGGCAACCTGTGCCAGGGCCTCACCACCCTCATGGTGAAGAATTTCTTTCTTATATCTAGTCTAAATCTACCCTGTTTTAGTTTAAAGCCATTACCCCTTGTCCTTTCTTATAATGTATATTTGTGCCAGAAAATAACAACACAATTCAGGAAAATGTCTGTTAAAAGGGTTTTGCAAATTCTTCAGAATTGTCATCAGTCCCCTCGGAGCTGATATTTTTTGCCCATCTTTTCACCATGCTAGAAAGGACCAGCAAGTCACATCCTCTGCTACACATAAACACAATCACCCTGCTGTACAGGGTTAATGACAATCAAAGCCCATTTTAGCATGACTGATAAATGCTTTCATCCTTTATGTGATTATAATCAGGAAGTTGATTATCAATAGCAGAAAGACCAGGTAAGAATTCTTACCTGATATTAGCTGGGCACAGTTAAAATATGGACAACCATTATCGACTATTTTTCATCAGACACCCTGACAATAACTAAAAGATAATTAGATTTAAGGGTAATTCCTTTTTGCTTCAAAACTCTGCCCACATGAAGTAGAACTGTATTGTGGTAAATGCACATGTAAACATGCACTAGAAAACAGCTATAGGTGTACAGCATGACAAAGCAACACAGCAATGGGAGATGCATCATATTATTGCCTTCATTTTTACATCTGGACACAGAAGTAGAAAAGAGATTAATTGATTCATGCATAATCAATCAAGAAATTTCTGGCAGTCCTTCCCTAAAACGGAGTCTAACTGAGCTGTAATTACAAGCCATTTCAGACACAACTGAAAGCTAACATGCATCATCCTCTAAATTAACTCTTGTAGTGTGGACCTGCTCTGTAAAAAAGCAAGCTGGATTTGGCCGCCTGGAGTGGCTGCATTACAGCTTCTGTTGACCCTCCAGCAACCTTGAGTTCTCTCGCTAGATTCCCTGACACAACAATTTTGGTGAAACTGCTGTATATACAAATTTAATAAGTGAAGTTTTAAAACTGGCCATTTGTCTGTTTTATTATTTACTTAGAGAAAATCAAATGGGAAGCTGTTGACACATTGTAAATCAGGTCACAATTTCTAAGCCATTACTAAATAATCAATAATAGTTAATGACTTGTTTGATGGTAAACATCAAGAGGAAAAGGCCAATGAGTTTAATGCTATAACAGATGGGTGTTAACTATATTAGCAAATATTTTTGCTGTTGAAAACTATACTTACCAAGTAAAGTCAACAATAATCTGTTTTTGAAAGCAAAATAGCACAGCTGACCTATTTGAGGCAGAATGAGAGCAAGGGAATGTGTCCAGTCTTACAAATTAAATAAAAATAAGTATGCTACAATAAAGGTAAATTTTGCAGCTCTGCAGTAGAGAATCTCTCTCTACACCTACCAAATAAATGGAAATCATGGGTACCCTGGTTTAAAAAAATAAAAAAAAGACAACACAACTTTAAATTATCTTTTCATCTTCCTTCCATTGTTTGATAACATAAAATATATCACTGTTTTTAAACAGTGAAACTAACCTGGCACAAACTAACCTCTTCTTTAGAGTATCCTCTAGTAGAGGTTCATTCACAAGGAATCTGCATTAAAAGTTTTTACCAAGATGTCCTGGGTTTGGCCAGAACAGGGTTAATTTTCACCGGACTCCAGGAAGGGGCACAGCCGGGGGGTGGGGGCTGACCCCACCTGGCCAAACAGAGCCCGGTATTCCATACCATGT
>Ga0065711_1000984_pt1 | contig 61368 bp, 58 predicted proteins | sample Hoacrofraction12_FD_59098 | JGI IMG/M metagenome (GOLD analysis project Ga0065711, IMG submission 59098) | Hoatzin crop microbial communities from Cojedes, Venezuela - Epithelial fraction 12 v2 (version 2) | ecosystem: Host-associated > Birds > Digestive system > Esophagus > Crop | place...
CAATTTTTATTTCCGTGTTTAAAAACGAATCTCACCAACATAAAGTTCACCGGTATGGCGATGCAATACACCGGTATCGGCGCCCACTGCTTCGGTATGCCCAACCACACAAACAGGTTGAGCAAGAAGATATGATTCAGGTAGTTGGTGAGATGCGCCCCGCTGAAGCCGAGCCCTCTTTTCACCGTCGCCTCTTTTTTGAATGTGAAATGCGAGGTAAGATAGAAGTTGCAAAGGAAGCTGAGCCCATAGCCTATGGTGTAGGCTATGTTCATCTCTATCCAATGCTGCAGTATCCAATAGATGCCATAGTGGAGCAGGGTGGCGAAACATCCCACGATGCCGAAACGCATTATCTCAAACACCGTGTCTTTGGGGATTTTGAATTTACCAATAACGATTTTATCGTCTTCCACTCTCATATTATCTCGTTGATATTATACAGCGGCCGGTTTTTCACCTCTTTGTAAATCTTTCCTATATACACTCCCACAATGCCTAAGGCGGTGAGGATAAAGCCTCCCACGAGCCAGATGCTCAGCACCAAAGTCATCCAGCCAGGCTGCGTGCGCCCTTGTATCATCGCATAGAAAGCGTCGGCAGCCACAATGACAGCAATAATGAGGAACAGGATGCCGAGGTATAAAATGGCATATAGAGGTTTCACCGAGAAAGAGGTGATGCCGTCGGTGGCAAGGCCAAACATCTTGGCGATGCTGTATTTCGACTTGCCGGCTTCCCTTTCTGTGATTACATCGTCAACGGTGGTTGACTGCAGGCCAATCTGTGGTATCAATCCCCTGAGATACAGGTTCTTCTCGTGGTAATTTGCGAGGATGTCCAGTGCCTTGCGCGTGAGGAGACGGAAGTCGGCATGGTTATATATCGTCTCCACGCCCAACTTGCTTTGCATTTTGTAGAAAGCCTCCGCTGTGAGCCTTTTCAGTAAAGGGTCGGCAGTGCGCTGCACTTTCACGCCATACACGATGTCGTAGCCTTTCTCCACCTCGTCAATCATCTTCGGTATCGCATTCAGGTCGTCTTGCAGGTCGGCATCGATGGATATTATGGCGTCAGCCCAATTTCGGGCAGTCATCATCCCTGCCATTAGCGCATTCTGATGCCCCACGTTTCTCGTGAGGTTGATGCCCCTCACCAATGGGTTCTCCTCCTTGAGCTGCTTGATGATATCCCATGTCTTGTCGCGGCTGCCATCGTTGACAAACACAATCTTGCTCTCTGGCGATATCCGCTTCTCATTGATGAGGCGGTTGAATAATAGTGTCAGCCTCTCTGCCGAATGTTCAAGCACTTCCTCCTCATTATAACAGGGCGATACTGTAGCGATGGTAATCATATTGTTCCCTCCTTTCTTTTTACAAATTCAGAGTATGTAATAAACTCCTCGCCTTTCTTTTTCAATGTTTTCACTAATGTGTCGAGCCTCTGCAAAAGGGTGTCGCCGCTGTTGCGGCGCACGATAAACAGCGTTTTGTATTCTGGATGCTCTTTCAGCGGATAAAACTCCCATGGATGGAAATAAGTGGTGAAATAACCGTCGTGCTTCAATACCCGGTTAATCATCTTCAGATACAGCCACATAGGCAGGTTGTGCATCGCAAGCCAGAATAGCGGGAAGCGTATCCAAGGTGTCACCGATGCCGGTATTTGCATCACCTTACCTTTCATAAATGCTGTGCGGGGAGCAGTGAGGTGCATATATTTCCCTGGGATGAAAGCCGGGTTGAGGGATGAGTTATACTTGTATCCGCAACGCTCTATCTCTGCATCGCTCACTTTAAACATACGAGGCTGACGATAGCCATTTACCGTAACTCCAGCCACCCGTTCCACTATCTCCTTGCTCTTTTCCACATCGGTGGCCTTGGGCTGCCAGTGGTCCACGCCGTGGCAGGCCACCTCATGGCCCTCATTGAGAATCCTCTTCACTATATCAGGGGCATTCTCCGCAAAGTTGCCAGTGCAAAAGAATGTGGCATGCACGCCATTGGATTTCATACAGTCGAGAATGCGGGTGATGCCATATACCGACACCTTCATACTCTCTTCCATAGAAATGTCAACACCCTTTTCTTTGGGCACGTCAAACTCTTCAGTGTCAAAACTAAGTAATACCATACCTTAATATATATTTGGCTGCAAAGTTACTGCAAAAATATTAAATTTTCACATTATTGTTTGAAAAAATACTATTTTGCGAATAAATCATCAGCCTCTACCAGCGGAAAGTGGCAAAAATATCATGATTCAGCAGAGTTAGAGGGTTGAAAAGCTGTGGAAAGTGGCAAAATATCGAGGTTCTGCAGAGTTTTGACGATTTTGGTATTTAAGCGATTTCGATGCAAATGCAAAAAGAATTTAAATTTTTGCGTTTTTATGCGAAAATATTTTGCCGGACTGAATAAATATTGTAATTTTGCACCCGAAATTGAATATTTATAGAATATGAACAAGAAATCCAACAGGCTTGAGACCTTGAAGATGATAATCAGCAGTAAGGAGCTGAGCAGTCAGGACGAGGTGCTCGCCGAGCTGAGAAAAGAGGGAATACAAATTACCCAGGCCACGCTTAGCCGTTATCTCAAACAGCTTCGTGTGGCAAAGGCGTCGAGTATGAACGGCTCATACGTATATGTGCTGCCCAATGAGACTATGTATAAGAGGGCAGTGAAGCCGCCCACACCGTCGGAGATGCTGAAGTCGTCGGGCTTCCTGTCGATAAGTTTCTCCGGAAATATCGCCGTGCTCAAGACGCGCCCGGGCTATGCCAGCGCATTGGCATACAATATCGACAGCAGCGACATTCCCGAGATAATAGGGTCGATAGCAGGCGACGACACCATTTTTATGGTTATTAAGGAAGGCGCGAGCAAAGATGATTTGATAAAAAAATTGAGTATAGATAAATAATGAAAAATATTGAAGTGGTGGTTGCCGACGAGACACACGAAAAATACGTTGACACCATTTTGAAAACCATTGCCGACGCGGCAAAAGTAAGGGGAACAGGTATAGCAAAGCGCACACACGAGTACCTCGCCACAAAGATGAAAGAGGCAAAAGCCGTTATTGCTCTTGAAGGCGACAACTTTGCGGGATTCAGTTATATTGAGACGTGGGGCAACAAACAATATGTCACCACCTCGGGACTTATCGTGCACCCCGACTACCGTGGCTTAGGAATAGCTAAAAAGATTAAGGACATGACATTCACTCTGGCACGCACACGCTGGCCCCACGCAAAAATATTTTCCCTCACCAGCGGAGCAGCGGTGATGACGATGAACACACAGTTGGGATACAAACCGGTGACCTTCGCCGACCTCACCGACGATGAGGCTTTCTGGAAAGGATGCGAGGGATGCGTGAACGTGGACGTGCTGCACCGCACAGGGCGCAAATACTGCATCTGCACGGCAATGCTCTACGACCCCGAGCTATACCTTCCAGCAAAAATTCCCGATGATGTGCTGCTGAGGATAAGACGCCTTGACAGACAGGACAGGATAAACGAGGCACGACGGGAGCACGAAAAAGAGATGAAAGAGAAGCAAGAGGCGGAGGACAAAAATGCAATGGAAAATTGACCATTTGGCGCATTTCGATGCAGGCACTTTGATAAAGAGAACACGAACAGAAAACAAATTTACAGTTATATAGAAAGGAATATATTATGGCAAAAAAGAAAGTTGTGGTGGCCTTCTCCGGAGGCCTTGACACAAGCTACACTGTGATGAAACTCACACAAGACGGTTGGGACGTGTATGCCGCATGTGCCAACACAGGAGGCTTCAGCGAGGAACAGCTGAAGAAAAACGAGGAGAACGCATATAAACTCGGAGCAGTGAAATACGTTACCCTCGATGTTACACAGGAATATTATGAGAAATCGCTCAAATATATGATTTACGGAAATGTGCTGCGCAATAACTGCTATCCCATCTCCGTGTCGTCGGAGCGCATCTTCCAAGCCATCGCCATCGCACGATATGCCAAGGAGATAGGTGCCGACGCCATCGCCCATGGAAGCACAGGAGCCGGCAACGACCAGATTCGTTTCGACATGACCTTCCTTGTGATGGCTCCCGGAGTGGAGATTATCACCCTCACTCGCGACCATGCACTCTCAAGGAAAGAAGAGGTGGACTACCTCAACGAACACGGGTTCTTCGCTGACTTCACCAAACTGAAATACTCATACAACGTGGGCATCTGGGGCACCAGCATCTGCGGTGGAGAAATACTCGACAGCACACAGGGACTGCCCGAAGAGGCATACCTCAAGCATGTTACAAAAAATGAGGAGAGCGAGCTCCGCATAACATTCACCAAAGGCGAAATCACTGCCGTGAACGGCGAGGAATATACCGACAAGGTGAAGGCAATACAGAAGATAGAAGAGATAGGAGCTGCCTACGCCATCGGCAGAGACTGCAATGTGGGCGATACCATCATCGGAATAAAAGGACGTGTGGGATTCGAGGCTGCCGCGCCGAAACTCATCATCGAGGCACACCGCCTTCTGGAGAAATACACACTCTCGAAATGGCAGCAGTACTGGAAAGACCAAGTGGCCAACTGGTATGGAATGTTCCTCCACGAAAGTCAGTATCTCGAGCCGGTGATGCCCGATATCGAGGCTATGCTCACCAGTAGCCAGAGAAATGTCAACGGCACGGTGATACTCAAGCTGCGCCCCTTAGGATTCGAACTCGTGGGAGCCGACTCCAAAGACGACCTGCTGAAATCAAAACTCGGCGAATATGGCGAGATGCAAAGAGGATGGACTGCAGAGGAGGCAAAAGGCTTCATCAAGGTGACAAGCACACCGCTGAGAGTTTATTACGGAATACATCCAGACGAAAGAAGATAAATACCTTCTGACGAAAGAAGATAAATACCTCCCGACGAGAAAAAATAGATTTAAAAGTGATTTGATATGGCAGAGAAACAATTGACAAGATGCCGCGATGCATGGGTCGCTGGCGTATGTGGGGGACTGGCAGACTATTTTGGCCTGCAGCGCAATGCTTTTCGCATAATTTGGCTCATCCTCACCCTCTTCACAGCAGGATTCCCGGGATTGCTGCTTTATTTGCTGCTTTGGTTAGTAATGCCGCAGAAGTAAACTCCATTATCCATTGTCCATTATCCATTAAAAATATGATTAGAGTAGGAATATTAGGCGGTGCCGGTTATACCGCCGGAGAGCTGATAAGGCTCTTGTTGAACCACCCGCAGGCAGAGATAGCTTTCGTGAACAGCGAGAGCAATGCCGGCAACCTTCTCACCGACGTGCATGAGGGACTTTATGGCGACACAGACATGACATTCACATCGGAAATGCCATTCGACAAGTGCGACGTGCTGTTCTTCTGCTTCGGACACGGTAAAAGTGAGCAGTTTATCAAAGAGCACGACATACCCGCCAATGTGAAAATTATCGACATGGCGCAGGACTTCCGTCTCGAAAGAGAGGGCAACGACTATGTTTATGGACTGCCCGAAATAAATAAGGAGCGTGTGGCAAAGGCGATGCACGTGGCCAACCCCGGGTGCTACGCCACTTGCATACAGCTCGGTCTTCTTCCCGCCGCAAAGATGGGAATACTCACCGACGACGTGTCGGTGAATGCCATCACAGGAAGCACTGGCGCGGGAGTGAAGCCCGGCTTCTCCACTCACTTCTCGTGGCGCAACAGCAACATAAGCATCTACAAACCTTTCCAGCACCAGCACGTGCCGGAGATAAAACAGAGTTTGAAACAGGTGCAGGGACATCTTGAGGCGGAAATCGACTTCATCCCTTACCGTGGTGACTTCGCGCGAGGCATCTTTGCCACAGAGGTGGTGAAAACCGACAAGAGCATCGAGGAGATAATAGAGGCATACAAGGACTTCTATAAAGACGCACCCTTCACACATTATGTGGATAAACCCATAGATATGAAGCAGGTGGTGAATACAAACAAAGCCCTCGTGCATTGCGAGAAATACGGCAACAAACTCCTTATCACCTCGTGCATCGACAACCTTCTCAAAGGCGCTGTAGGTCAGGCTATGCAGAATATGAACATTATGTTCGGCCTGCCCGAGGACGCCGGCCTCCGACTAAAGCCTTCGGCTTTTTAATTGACAATTGACAATTGATAATTGACAATTGACAATTAAGCACCGTTCCGGTGCAAGAGCTCTCCGCAAGGAGCTGCCCCGACTGGGTAAGCGCGAGCAAGCTCGCTAGTTAAAAGGTGGCCCGGCAAGCCGTGCAGTGAGAGGTGGCATCGGCGAGCCGATGCAGTAAAAAAACACTCTGTTAAGAGCAGTCCCGGCTGGGCCGGGTTAGACTAAATGACCCTCTGTAAGAGCTGCCCCGACTGGGTCGGGTTTATTTAAATATTGAAATTATGAAATTATTTGAAGTTTATAGCCTTTTCGACGTCAATGTGGTGAAAGGCAAAGGATGTAACGTCTGGGACGACAAAGGTCAGGAGTACCTCGACGTTTACGGCGGGCACGCAGTGATCAGCATCGGCCACTGCCACCCCCATTATATTGATATGATGACCGACCAGCTGCATAAAATCGGCTTCTACTCCAATTCCGTCATCAACCGCCTGCAAGAGCAGCTCGCAGAGAGACTCGGCAAAATTTCGGGATACGACGACTATCAGCTGTTTTTAATCAACAGTGGAGCAGAGGCAAACGAGAATGCGCTGAAACTCGCCTCGTTCACTAATGGCCGCACCAAAGTGCTTAGTGCCGACCACGCCTTCCATGGTCGCACATCGCTTGCTGTGGAGGTGACAAACAACCCCAAAATCATCGCACCAATTAATGACAACGGACACGTAACCTACCTGCCCATCAACGACACGCAGGCTTGGGTGAGCGAGATACAGAAAGGCGACGTGTGCGCAGTAATTCTCGAATGCATACAGGGCATCGGAGGATGCAGAATGCTCACCGCCGACTTCGTGCAGGCAGTGGCGAAGGCATGCAAGGAAAACGGCACAATACTGATTACCGATGAGATACAGTGCGGCTACGGCAGAAGCGGAAAATTCTTCGCACACCAGTGGCTCGGCATAAAGCCCGATATCATCACCGTGGCAAAGGGCATCGGCAACGGCTTCCCGATGGGCGGCGTGCTGATATCGCCGGAGTTTAAACCCGTGGCCGGACAGCTCGGCACCACATTCGGAGGCAACCACCTCGCTTGTACCGCGGCTCTCGCCGTGCTCGACGTGATGGAAAACGAGGGACTTGTGGAAAACGCTCACCTCGTGGGCGAATACCTCATCGATGAACTCCAAGAGCTGAGACAGCGCAACAGCCATATCACCGATGTGAGAGGTCGCGGACTGATGGTGGGAGTGGAACTCGACATCCCTCATAAAGACGTGCGCACACCGCTCGTTTATGACTACCATTGTTTCACAGGATGCGCAGGCACAAATACCCTTCGACTTCTGCCGCCACTGTGCTTCACACGCGACAATGTGGATCAGTTTATCGAGAGATTTGAAAGCGCACTTAGTTTAATTGACAATTGATAATTGACAATTGACAATTATAGGCCTACGGCCCTAATTTTAGGCACTTCCGAGCCTAATCGGAACTGTGGCTTTGAAATAAAGTATTAAGGGAGAAATATTATGAGAATAGCAGTGATAGGGGCGGGAGCCATGGGCGGCAGCACCGTGCAAGGGATGCTGAAATGCAAGAGCATACGTCCGTCGGACATCTCCGTGTCGGACCCCAACCAAAAAGTAATCGACAATTTCGCTTCCACAGGAGTGAGCGTAAGCACTGATAATGCCGCCGCCGTGAATGGTGCTGACATCGTGATGGTGTTTGTGAAGCCATGGCTCGTGGAGCAAGTAATCAAAGGCATCAAAGAGGCAATGAATTACGAGAAACAGCTTCTCGTGGTTATTGCCGCAGGCGTGAAAGGCAGCGACATTATGGACTGGGCATTCAAGAATGACGGCACAGAGGCGCAAATCCTCCTTGCCATTCCTAATATCGCCATCGCCGAAAAAGCGTCGATGACTTTCCTCGTGCCGGTGACGGCAAGTCCGGAAAGCACCGCAACGGTGAAAGGTCTCTTCGATGAGCTTGGCGAGACGATTGTTACCGAGGAGCGTCTCCTTGGCGCAGGCACCACTCTCGCCTCATGCGGCATCGCCTACGCCATGCGGTATATCCGTGCGGCAAGCGAGGGTGGCGTGCAGCTCGGCTTCAAGGCTCACGACGCTCAGCAGATAGTGATGCAGACGGTGAAAGGGGCTGTGTTGCAGCTTCAGGCTTCCGGCATGCATCCCGAAGAGGCCATCGACCTCGTGTGCACTCCCGGCGGCGTAACTATCAAGGGACTCAATGAAATGGAACACAACGGCTTCACCAGCTCCGTGATAAAGGGTCTGCTCGCTGGAGCTAAATAACTCGCTGGGGCTAAAAAATACATAGAAAACCACAAAATCTTTAGCTTTAAGCAGAAAACTTAATTGTTAATAAAATAAAAAATAGAGTTTTTCGGCACTTACCGACCGAAAAGCTCTATTTTTTTGCATCTATATTTGTGACAAGCAAATTGATAACCATACGATTTTTTATTTTTGTTAATACGGGAGAGGTCCTGCGGGATGCATCGCCTCTCTCATTTTTTCAGAAAATCAGAAAAAAATTGCGAAACCGACCGAAAAAACCATTTTTGGTACATCTATATAAGCGTAACGAACTTAAATATATTATTAATTTTTCAAATTTAACAATATTAATATGAATGTAGATAAAGATTTATTAGAAAAGGATGTGAATGATCAGAATGATCAGAAACAAGAAAAGGATGTGAATGATCAGAATGATCAGAAACAGAAAGAAGACGGCCCAGTAGCGAATGCACTGTATATGCTGACTGGCTTAATTGTGCTTGTTTGGGTTCTTGTAGGTGTATTTAAACTCGGCTCAATGGCAATAGATTTTGTCATGGGTCTTTTGCCTGCCTCCGCTCCTGCTACTATGTTTACTGACGACGTCCGTCTAAAGAACTCAAAGATTACTGATCTTGAAGCCGACACTCTCATCATAAGCGGTGTAGAAGATTGGGAGGTCCTTGATTATTATGATAAACTCGTTAAACTAAGTTTGAAGGGCTCCTGTGCTGTATTTGATGCGGAAAACAAGAAGGTACTGATTGAGCCAGGCAAGTTCAAGGATTTTGGCTGCATAGAAGATGGTGTGGTTACTGCTACTACAGACAGCCTGCTCCAGTTTGTCGATTTGAAGGGTAAGGTACTCTTGTCCACACGTTTCTTGTATGAGGATAACAAAGACGCTGGTTTCGATGGTGGTGATTATTGCATTATTAAGAGTCGCAATGGATACACCGGAGTTATTGATAAACGGGGCAAATGGAGTGTAATGCCTATGTACAACGAAATCTCCGAGTTGGGCTTTGATACGGATGGCAAACGTTTTCTTGTATATACTAATAACAATAAGTCAGGTGTTATAACCCATGATGGCAAGATTCTCTTAAATCCGAAATACGATAAGATTATGTATTGCAATGGAGTAATTGAAGCCTGTGTCAGCGACAGTGTCTCTTCTCTTTTCAATATCGATGGTCAGCTCCTTTCGGATTGCTATTTGAACTATGTGCAACCCCTCGCCTATGCCAAGGACGGTGGTCGTATAGCACCTCTTAGGACATTCGAAAACCTGTGTAGTCAAATAGGGCTAGTTGCACAAGACGGCACTATAGTACTCCGCCCGATTTTCGAAAGAATAGAGGCTATCGATGATGATCTTTACTTGTGTATTACTCAAGCCAGGAAAGACACCGTGTTTTTTGATGCAAAAGGTGATTACTTTAAGAGACACAGCATCTGTATAGATCTATAGTCTTGTGATTAATAGAATTTAGTATTCCATTCATTTTTTTTGAGTTGTTTTTTATGTTTTGGGAGAGGGCGTGTCAAAATTGGCATGCTCTCTTTTTTTTGTTTCTGTTGGTTGAACTCATCGGTAAATAATATAGATTTTTTATTAAAATAGCACTTTTTGTAGGGGAAAGTGCTATTTTTTCACTTTTTATCGCTACCTTTGCACCTTGAAATAAATGTTTAAAAGATTTCAATTATGGAAGAACAACTCAAACAAATCGGCGAGAGGCTCAAAGGCCTGCGCGACGTGTTGGACATTAGCGAAGAGGATATCGCCAAACTCTGCGGCATCTCCGTGGAGCAATACAGAAAAATGGAAAGCGGAGAAAGCGAGCTTTCCGTGGCCAACCTTCAGAAAATCAGTAAAGAATATGGAGTGTCGTTGGACGTGCTGCTCTTCGGAGAAGAGCCCCACATGAGCAGCTATTTCCTTACAAGAAAAGGACAGGGCATGTCGGTGGAAAGAAGAAAGGCATACAAATACCAAAGCCTCGCAGGAGGTTTCAGAGGAAGAAAAGCCGACCCCTTCATCGTGATTGTAGAGCCCAAAGACGACAATACGCCTCTTGAGCCCAATACTCACGCCGGACAGGAATTTAACATGGTGCTCGAAGGCAGTATGGAACTGCATATCGGCAAGAAAATCCTTATCCTCAACGAAGGCGACAGCATTTATTTCGACTCAACACAACCACACTGCATGAAAGCCCTCAACGGCAAGCAGGTGAAATTCCTTGCAATCATTTTCTAATTGACAATTATTACCGCCTGCCGGCGATGGCGGCTTCGCCGCAAAACCTTCCGCAAGGAACTGCTCCGACTGGGTCGGGTTATTCAGAAAAGGCACTCCGCAAGGAGCAGTCCCGGCTGGGCCGGGTTAGTCCTGATGAGTTTTCCGCAAGGAACTGCCCCGACTGGGTCGGGTTATTCAGNAAAGGCACTCCGCAAGGAGCAGTCCCGGCTGGGCCGGGTTAGTCCTGATGAACCTTCCGCAAGGAACTGCCCCGACTGGGTCGGGTTTGATTTAAAGAAAATAATAAAAAATAATGGTAGAAAGATTTTTAAAACAGACGACATTCACCTCCGTGGAAGATTACAACAAGAACTTGGAGTTCATAATCCCGGAGAATTTCAACTTCGCCTACGACGTGATGGACGTGTGGGCAGAGGAGCAGCCAGACAAACTCGCACTGCTTTGGACAAACGACCAGGGCGAAGAGAAGAGGCTGACATTCAAAGACCTTAAAACAGAGAGCGACCGTGCCGCAGGATACCTCCAAAGCCTTGGAATAGGTCACGGCGATATGGTGATGCTCATTCTTAAAAGGCGTTTGGAGTGGTGGATAACAATGCTTGCACTCCACAAGCTCGGAGCTGTGGTCATCCCCGCAACCCACATGCTCACTAAGCACGACATCATTTACCGCTGCAACCGTGCCTCGATAAAAGGCATCGTGTGCGTGGGAGAGACATACGTGCTTTCACAGATTCAGGAAGCACTCCCGGAATGCTCTTCCGTGGACACGCTAATCAGCATCGGCCCCGACGTGCCGGAGGGTTTCCACGACTGGCACAAGGAGATAGTGAACGCGCCGGAGTTTAAGAAGCCCGCACATGTGAACACCAACGACGACACGATGATAATATATTTCTCCAGCGGCACCAGCGGAGAGCCGAAGATGGCGGCACACGACTTCCTCTATGCCATGGGACACCTCACCACAGGAGTGTTCTGGCATAACCTCAGCGAAGACAGCCTCCACCTCACCGTGGCCGACACAGGATGGGGAAAGGCTGTTTGGGGCAAGTTCTACGGACAGTGGTTCGCCGGAGCCTGCGTCTTCGTATTCGACCACGAGAAGTTCACCGCCGAGAAACTCCTCCGCCAAATGGAGAAATACAAAGTCACATCGTTCTGCGCACCACCGACAGTCTATCGCTTTATGATACGCGAGGACTTCAGCAAGTACGACCTCAGCAGTCTCCGCTACTGCTGCACCGCCGGCGAAGCCTTGAACCCCGCGGTGTTCGACAAGTTCAAAGAGCTCACTGGCATCACCATCTATGAGGGCTTCGGACAGACAGAGACGACAATGACACTCGGCACCATGCCTTGGATGAAACCGAAACCAGGAAGCATGGGAATGCCCAATGCACAATACAACATCGACCTCGTAAGACCCGACGGCACATCGTGCGAGGATGGTGAGAAGGGCGAGATCGTGGTGAAAGTGGGCGACCGCAAACCCATAGGACTCTTCAAATGCTATTACCGTGACGAGCAGAAGACACGCGAGGCATGGCACGACGGAGTATATCATACCGGCGACATGGCATGGAGAGACGAGGACGGATATTACTGGTTTGAAGGACGTATCGACGATGTGATTAAGTCGAGCGGATACCGCATCGGTCCGTTCGAGGTGGAGAGCGCTCTGATGACACACCCGGCAGTGGTGGAATGCGCCATCACCGGCGTGCCAGACGACATCAGGGGCATGGTGGTGAAAGCCACCGTGGTGCTTGGAAAAGAATGGAAGGACAAGGCTGGCGAGGCTCTGATCAAAGAGCTTCAAAACCATGTGAAGAAAGAGACCGCGCCATACAAATACCCGCGTATCATAGAGTTCGTGGATGAACTGCCCAAAACCATCTCCGGAAAAATCAGAAGAGTGGAAATCAGGGAGAAAGACAACAAGAAATGAAAAGAAGGATAGTCGTAAAAGTAGGAAGCAATGTGCTCACCTGCGATGACGGAAAACTCGACATCACGAGGCTCTCCGCCATCGTTGACCAGGTGGCGTGGCTGCGCAAACAGGGATGCGAGGTAATCCTCGTGTCATCAGGAAGCGTGGCGGCAGGCAGAGGCGAGATTAAGGTGAGCAAGAAGCTCGACAGCGTGAGCCAGCGCCAGCTTTTCAGTGCCATCGGCCAGGTGAAGCTCATGGGGCTCTACTACGACCTCTTCCGCGAATACGGCATACACGTGGGTCAGGTGCTGACGATGAAAGACAGTTTCTCGACAAGGAGGGCGTACCTGAACCAAAGGGCTTGTATGAACGTGATGCTCAGCCAAGACACGCTCCCCGTGGTGAATGAGAACGACACCGTGAGCCTCACAGAGCTGATGTTTACCGACAACGATGAGCTCTCAGGACTTATCGCCGCAATGATGGACGCCGACACGTTGATAATACTCAGCAATATCGACGGCATTTACGACGGCGACCCCAAAGACCCGGTGTCGAAGATAATAAAAACCGTGGAGCCCGACAGCGACATCAGCAAATATATACAGGCTGGGAAAAGCGGTTTCGGAAGAGGGGGTATGATAACCAAGACCAACACCGCCAGGAAAGTGGCAGAGGACGGCATAAAGGTGATTATCGCCAACGGAAAGCGCAACGACATCATCAAAGACCTCATCGAGAAACCACAGGAGACACCACACACCCTCTTCACACCCAACCCCGAGCCAGCCTCGGGAGTGAAGAAATGGATCGCACACAGCGGAAGTTTCACGAAAGGAAAGGCCACGGTGAACGAAAAGGCAGCCGAGGCACTGCTCTCGGAAAAGGCGTCGAGCCTCCTGATGGTGGGAGTGACGGCGATACAAGGCGACTTCGACGAGGGCGACCTCATCAGCATTTGCGACCCCGAGGGAAAGAGAATCGCCGTGGGAAAGAGCTGCTACACCAGCAAGGAGGCAAAGAAAATCATCGGCTCGCACGACGTGAAACCCCTCGTGCATTACGACTATCTGTATATCGAATAGAAACAAACACACATACAAAATGGAATTGAAAGAGACTTTTGAAAGAGTGAAAAAGGCATCGAAGCAGTTGGCTCTGCTCAGCGACGACACAAAGAACTTAGTGCTTTGCGCCGTTGCCGACGCCATAGCGGTGAACAAAGAGACACTGTTGGAAGCCAACCAAAAAGACCTGCTGAAAATGAACCGCCACAACCCCCTCTACGACCGTTTGCAGCTCACAGAGGAGCGGTTGCAAGGCATCGCTGGCGACATGCGCAACGTGGCAACGCTGCCCACACCCTTAGGACATATCACCAAGGAGCGCACACTACCCAACGGACTGCACCTGAGGCGTGTGTCGGTGCCCTTCGGAGTCATTGGCATCGTGTATGAGGCAAGGCCCAACGTGAGCTTCGACGTCTTCAGCCTCTGTTTCAAAAGTGGCAACGCCTGCGTGCTAAAAGGAGGCAAAGACGCCGACGAGAGCAACAAAGCTATCGTAGCTCTCATACGCCGCATACTCGAGCAAAACAATATCAACCCCGATGTGGTAACACTGTTGCCGGCGACACACGAGGCGACTGCCGAGATGCTTAGCGCAACAGGATATATCGACCTCTGCATACCAAGGGGCGGAAAGAAACTCATAGAGTTCGTTAGAGACACAGCGAAAGTGCCGGTGATAGAGACCGGCGCAGGAGTGGTACATGCCTATTTCGACGAGTATGGCAACCTTGAGATGGGAAAGGCGATAGTAAACAACGCCAAGACACGCCGCCCAAGCGTGTGCAACACACTCGACTGCCTGATTATACACCGCAGCCGTTTGGCAGACCTCCCGGCACTCGTGGAGCCGCTACAGAAAAGCAATGTCGAAATCTATGCCGACCCCCTCGCCATGAATGCCCTCCAAGGGAAATACACACTGCTCAAAGAGGCTGACGAGGAATGCTACGGCACAGAGTGGATGGACTATAAGATGGCAGTGAAAACCGCCGACACCTTCGAAGACGCACTGCAGCATATCGACAAGTATGGAAGCGGACACAGCGAGTGTATCATCACCGACAACGAGGACAACGCACAGAGATTCCAGATGGAGACCGACGCCGCTTGCGTATATGTCAACGCACCCACCAGCTTCACCGACGGGGCACAGTTCGGCATGGGAGCGGAGATAGGCATAAGCACACAGAAGCTCGGTGCGCGCGGACCTATGGCATTGGAAGAGATAACAACATACAAATGGCTTATCAACGGCCACGGACAAATAAGGAAATAACGATTATGAGAACTTTTATTAACGCTGCCGACATCGGCGACCTTCAGCAAGCCCTCGCAGAGGCTCAGGAGATAAAAAACGACAGGTTTAAGTATCAGGCATTGGGAAAGAACAAAACCCTGATGATGATCTTCTTCAATAACTCTTTGCGCACACGCCTTTCAACACAAAAGGCGGCAATGAACCTCGGCATGAACGTCATCGTGCTCGACGTGAACGCCGGAGCGTGGAAACTTGAGACAGAGAGAGGGGTGATTATGGACGGCGATAAGAGTGAACACCTCCTCGAGGCCATTCCCGTGATGGGATGCTACTGCGACCTCATAGGAGTAAGGTCGTTCGCAGGACTCACAGACCGTGAATACGACTACGCCGAGACAGTGCTCAACCAATTCATAAAATACAGCGGCAAACCCGTGTTCGCTATGGAGACGGCTACCGTGCACCCGCTGCAGGCCTTCGCCGACCTCATCACCATCGAGGAATATAAGACCAAGAAAAGACCCAAGGTGGTGCTCACTTGGGCTCCCCATTGCAGGGCCTTGCCACAGGCAGTGCCCAACTCCTTCGCACAGTGGATGCTCGCCGCTGATGTGGACCTCGTGATAACACACCCGGAAGGATATGAGCTCGACCCCAAATTCACACAGGGGGCGACAATAGAATACGACCAGAAGAAAGCCCTCGAGGGAGCCGACTTCGTGTATGCCAAAAACTGGAGCTGTCCGGGCGTTACGAACCCCGCAGACTACGGAAAGATTATCAGCAAGGATATGAGCTGGACTATCGACACAGAGCACATGTCGTGGACAGACAACGGATATTTTATGCACTGCCTGCCAGTGAGAAGAGGACTGATTGTTACCGACGACGTTATCGAAAGCGACCACTCTATCGTCATCCCGGAGGCGGCAAACAGAGAAATATCGGCCTCTGTAGTGATAAAGAGAATGCTTCAAGCGTTATAATGACAAATATAAAAGACTTTTAGACCACAGAAATATCGGAAAAAAGGCGTAACTTTGCACCCCGATACACAACGGATATTGATGAGCGAGATAGAGATAAGAGCAGTGAGCACACAGACGGAGATGAAAGATTTCCTCCGCCTGCCTGAGTTCATATATAAAGACAACGAATGCTATGTGCCCGATTTTCCCGGCGACGTGAAAGAGGCACTCGAAAAAGCGCAAGGATTCGTGGCTTACAAACAAGGAGAACCGGCAGGAAGAGTGGCGGTGTTTGTAAACCAAAAAGCCAACGAGAAATGGCAGAGGAAAGCCGTGCGCTTCTCGTATATCGACTTCATCGACGACCCGCAAGTGGCGAAAGCTCTTCTCGACACCGTGGAGCAGCAGGGAAAGAAAATGGGGATGAACCAGGTGCTCGGACCTCTTGGGGTGTATGACTTCGACAAAGAGGGAATGCTCACCGAAGGGTTCGACCAAATGGGCTCTATGATAGAAATATACAACCTGCCCTACTACCCCAAGTATATGGAGGAGGCAGGCTACACCAAGGCTGCGGAGTGGGTGCAGACAAGGATGCAAATACCGGAGCAGACCCCTAAGATGTATGCCAGGGTGGCAAGATACGCCAGGGAGAATTTCGGACTCCGAGTGGTGAAATTCACCAACGACGAAATCATCAACCAAGGCTACGGCCGAAAATTCTTCGAGCTCTTCAATAAGGCCTACGCACCGCTCTTCGGATTCACAGAGATGCCAACGGTACAGGTGGACGAGTATGTGCATAAATATGTGCGCATAATAGACAAAAGACTCATCCCCGTGGTGCTCAACGACAAAGACGAAATCGTGGGGGCGGCGATAACAATGGGCTCGCTAAGCAAGGCGATAAGGAAAAGCAAGGGGAAAATGTGGCCCACAGGATGGTGGCACTTCCTGAAAGCACTGAAATGGAAAAGGGAAGACACCCTCCAACTGCTGCTGATAGCGGTGAGACCCGACTGCCAAGGATATGGCGTGAGCGCACTCATCTTCGATGACCTCATACCGATATGCAATCAAATGGGATTCAAATGGGCAGAGACAGGGCCGCAGCTCGAAGACAACAGAAAAGAGCTGAGCCAGTGGAAGCCGATGAAGCCCGAGGTGGTGAAACGGAGGGTTTGCTACACTAAGCAGCTTTAGCTCTGCTTAAAAAACGATGGCGAACGGGCTTCAAATTGAGAATTGAGAATTGAGAGGTAACGCCGTTCCGGCGTGTATAGCCTGCCGGCGATGGCGGAAACATCCGCAAGGACAGAATTTGAAATATTAGGTAATAGATAATGAACAGAGTAGTAATTACAGGAATGGGAATTTGGTCGTGCCTCGGCGTAACGCTCGATGAGGTTCGCGACTCCCTCTATAATGGCAAGAGCGGCATTATTTTCAGTCAGGAACGCAAAGACGCCGGCTTCCGCTCGGCTCTCGTGGGCAACGTGCCAAAGGCAGAGCTCAAAGGAGTGCTCTCAAGAAACGAAAGGCAGTTTATGCCCGAAGAGGCACAATACGCCTATCTCGCCACAGCACAGGCATTGAAGCAGGCAGGCATCGACGATGACTACCTCGCAAAGAATAACGTGGGCATCATCTACGGCAACGACTCCGTGGCAGAGGCTACAATGAAGGCGTTGGACAAATTCAGAATGATGAAGAGCACCGTGGCCTGCGGAAGCGGGGCGATATTCCAGTCGATGAACTCCAACATCACGATGAACCTCGCCTGCCTCTTCCATCTCAAGGGCATCAACCTTACGGCATCGGCAGCGTGCGCCTCTGGCTCGCAGTCGATAGGACTGGCGACATTGCTGATACGCAACGGACTGCAAGACTGCATCGTATGCGGCGGAGCAGAGGAGAATAATATGTATGGCATCGCCTCCTTCGACGGAATACAGTCGTTCTCCATCCGTGAGAGCGAGCCGGAGAAAGCCTCAAGGCCCTTTGACCGCGACCGCGACGGACTCGTGCCGGGAGGAGGGGCCGCCACGGTAATCGTGGAAAGTTATGACCACGCCGTGAAGAGAGGCGCCAACATCCTCGCAGAGGTGATAGGGTGGGGCTTCTCGGGCAACGGCGACCATATCTCAACCCCCAACGTGCAAGGACCGGCACAGTCGCTCGAGATGTGCGTCAAAGACGCCGGTATCGACGTGAAGGAAATCGACTATGTGAACGCCCACGCCACATCGACACGCATCGGCGACGCAAGGGAGGCACAGGCAATAGCAAGCGTCTTCGGAGACTATAAGGTGCCGGTGACATCCACAAAGAGTCAGACAGGACACGAGATGTGGATGGCAGGAGCCAGCGAGGTGATTTACTCGATGCTGATGATGAAAAACGGATTCATCGCCGGCAATATCAACTTCGAGAACCCCGACGACGACACCGCCGCGCTTAACATCATCCCGGAGACTAAAGAGATCAAAATAAAATCGTTCCTTTCCAACTCCTTCGGTTTTGGAGGGACAAACTCAACATTGATAATAAAGGACATTTAAATTATGAACAGAGAAGACATCGTAACAAAAGTGAATGAGATACTCGGAGAGGAGTATGAGGTAGAGGAGTCGGAAATCCAACCCGACGCAAACATACGCGAGGTGCTGCCCATCGACAGCCTCAGCGTCGTTGACCTGGTGGCATTGGTGCAGTTTAACTACAACGTGACTATCCCCATGACCGACCTGCCACAAATAAAGACGTTCAACGACCTTTATGACTACATCTACAATCACCTCCCCAAGGAGTAATGAGACTCTAAACCCTGCGCCGGGCGATGAGGCTCTGACCCCTGCGACGAACGACGAGGGATTAACGCCCGCGTCGAGCAATGAGGGATTAACCCCCGCGACGTGCAAAATTGAGCGGCTCATACCGCAAAGGAAACCTTTTATGATGGTTGACCGTCTCCTCGAATATGAGGAGGGGAGCGCCGTCACAGCCTTTGCCGTGGGTCGCGACAATTATTTCGTGGCCGACGGAGAGCTCGCCATCGTCGCCTTGGTGGAGAATATGGCACAGTCGGCATCGGCAATGGCAGGATACAAAGCCCTGCTCGAGGGGGCCGAGGAGCCGCCACAGGGCATCCTCGCCGAGGTGAAGAAATTCCAATGCCACCGCCAGCCGCGCATTGGCGAGACACTCACCACGCAAGTGAAGAAAGGCGTGGAGGTAAACGGCGTGGCTATAGTTTATGCCAAGACGCACGTAGGCGATGAGCTCGTGGCAGAGACACAGATGAAAATCTATGTGCCGAAACAACAGGCATAAATATGCGCTGAAACAAGAGTAAGCATACAAAACGCCGAAACAACAGTAAGCATAAAAACTGCTGAAACAACAGACAACGACATATAAAAATGTTATGACAAACCTTTGTCTGAAGATTTACCGATATTTCAAAGCCCACAACGCAGCGTTTTGGGCAGCATTTATCTTGTCTTTCCTCATTGTATTCGCCATTGGCAGCAGAATACACCTCGAGGAAGACCTCAACAAACTGATGCCGTCGTCGAAGAATGCCGACGGCACGACAAAACTCGCCTTCGCCGACCTGAAAATAAAGGATAAGGTGTATCTGCTCTTCGAGGGCGATGACACCGACAGCCTTATTGCAGCCTGCGACGCCTTCACCGACAGTCTGAAAGCCATCGACCCCGAGGGGAAAATGGTCAGCGACATCTTCTGCGGCATCTCCGACGACTTGCTGCCGGAACTGATAGACTACCTCTACGAGCACCTACCGTCGTATATCGACAGCACCGTGTATGCCAAAATCGACACAATGCTCACACCCCAGAGATTCAGGGCTGTGATGAGGCAGAACCGCGAGGACCTGGAAGGCGATTTCGGCGAAGCATACCCGGAATATATCGAGGCCGACCCCTTAGGACTGCGAAATATCCTCGCACAGGGGATGTTGCCGGCAATGGCAGGCGATACATCTGATGAGGCATCTGATGAGGCATCTGATGAGGCATCTGATGAGGCTTCGGAAGAGGCTTCTGCAAATGCCGATGACCAGACCTCAGGGAACGCCGATGACCAAGCCCCTGATGAGGCTTCTGCGAATGCTGATGACCCGACCTCCGGGAACGCCGATGACCAAGCCCTGGATGAGGCTTCAGAAAAATCCGGAGGCAGTCCGGCAGGCGGATACACCATTATCGACGGTCATTTCTTCACGAAAGACTCCACGGTGTGCATCGCTTTCCTCACCCCGGCATTCTCGGCCACCAACACCGGCGAGGGCTCCGCGCTCTTCGAGGTGCTTAACAAGTTGATCAGCTCTTATCCGCTGCCGGCAAAAATATCCTACCACGGAACCCCGGCGAGCGGTTTCTATAATGCCTCCACGATAAAGCACGACCTGATTTTTATGGTGGGAGGGGCATTGATAGTGGTGCTGCTCTTTCTCTATTTCTGTTTCAGAAAATTCTCATACATTATATATATGCTCATCCCGGTGCTCTTCGGCACCTTCTTCGGACTCGCCGTGATGTATCTCATCAAGGGAGAGCTGTCGCTGCTCGCCTTGGGCATCGGCTCCGTGGTGCTCGGAGTGGCATTGAGCTATTCCTTGCACGTCATCACTCATTATGCTTACACCAAGAATGCAGAGAGGGTAATCAAAGACGAGACGACGCCGGTGATGCTCGGATGTATCACCACAATAGGCTCGTTTATCGGAATACTGTTCATACATACCGACCTGCTGCGCGACTTCGGACTTTTCGCCGCCTTCGCCATCCTCGGCACCACGCTCTTCTCGCTCATATTCCTGCCGAAAATGCTGGAGGGAGGTAAAGGGAAAAAGGAAATAGCAACAGAAAAGAGTACTGAGGCTCTGCAAGAAACGGTTCAGCAAGCCTCTAAACAGTCAGAGCAGAGAACTGGGGATCAGTCGGAAAAAGCCGTAAAGCAGAGCCTTTATAATGCCGCAGGGCAGGGGAGAGCTGATGCCGATTCCGTGATGCCGGCAGCGATAGAAAAGCTCTGCCAGGCCGACGCGAGCCGCAACAAACCATTACTATGCGTCATCGCCGTGCTTACTATAGTCTGTCTTATCGCTTTCTTCATCAAGGGCGTGAATTTCGACGCCGACATGCATAACCTCGGATATGAGGACCCGGAGGTGGCCCGCTCGGAGAAAGTGCTGATGGAGAAGACTTTCACCGGCGACAAAGAGAAATATTTCGCCAGCTCGGGAAAGACGATGGAGCAGGCGATAGCCAATTTCGACCTCCTCGCGGCAAAGCTCGACTCCTTAAAGGCTGCGGGCCTGGTGAAAAGCTACACCCCCACAGGAAAGGTCTTTGTGCCGCTGAAGGAGCAGGAGAGGCGCATAGCGCAGTGGAAAGCCTATTGGACACCGCAGAAACAGGAGCAGGTGAAAGCCCTGATAAGGCAGACGGCACCTGCTGAAGGACTGAATGCCGAGGCTTTCGACGCCTTCTTCGAAAATCTTAATTCCGACTATAAGCCCGATGCCATTTATAAGGCCGGCATCATCCCTGAGGGATACCTCTCGACCCTTATGGAAGAGAGCTATGGCGGCGACTGGCTCTGCTTCACCTCCGTGAGGTGCGCCAACGACAGCGTGCATGGCGACAGCACCGACTACAACCGCATCTGTATGGCCGTGGCCGACCAGCCGAATATGATGGTGCTCGACACCTATTACTATACCCGCGACACCTTGAGGCAGCTCAACAGCGACTTCAACGTGTTGCAGTGGCTCTCGCTACTCTTCGTCTTCGTGGTGCTGCTCGTGAGTTTCCGCTTCAACCTCAAACACTCCCTGCTCGGCTTTATGCCTATCGTGCTCAGCTGGCTCATCGTGTTGGGGGCAATGGCGATATTCTCTATGGGCTTCAATCTCATCAGCATCATCATCTCCACCTTTATCTTCGGTATCGGTGTAGATTATAGCATCTTCGTGATGAACGGACTTGTGAGCGGAGGCGGAGAGAAGCTGCATTATCATAAGACGGCGATATTGCTGAGCGCGGTAATCCTGGTCATTACCGTAGGCTCGATGCTCTTCGCCAAACATCCTGCGATACTCTCGGTGGGATTCTCCACCTTGGTGGGACTCGTTTCAGCCGTGGTGCTTTCGTATGTCGTGCAACCGGCTATCTACAGGCTTATCAATAAGAAATGAAATACGATGTGGCAGTCATAGGAAGCGGTTTGGGAGGCCTTGAATGTGCCGCCCTCCTCGCACGTGCCGGCAAGAAGGTGGCGGTGCTCGAGCAAGGCCGTCAGACGGGTGGCTGCCTGCAAAGCTATCGCCGTGGGAAGAATGTTTTCGACACTGGTTTCCACTATGTCGGAGGCATAGAGCCGGGGCAGTCGCTTTATGAGCCTTTCAAGGAACTCAACCTCCTGCGCCTGCCGTGGCTTCGTATGGACAAATATTTCGAGCGAATAAATATCGGCGGACGCACATACAAGTTCGCACAAGGTTTCGATGACTTCGCCGCTGCCCTCATAGAGGATTTCCCTGCAGAGAAAAAGGGGATATGCGAGGTGACGGAGATGTTGAAAGCCACCGCTGTCGAACACCCTTCGACCGATGCGCTGGCTGTTCAAGCAAGCATTTCGGCTTGGGAGTGCCTAAGCAAGAAAATCAGCGACCCTCTGCTGCTCACCGTGCTTTTCACGCCGACAGGCATCAAAGGGGAGATGAATCGCGACACACTGCCACTCTTTACTTACCTGCATGCCAACAGCGGATGCATAGAGAGCGCCTGGAGGCTGAAAGGTCCGGGAAGTCTTATCTCTGATGCCCTTGAGGAGAATATCCGTGCCTTAGGCGGCGAGATATTCACCAAGGCTCGGGTGAAAGAGATAGAGACGGCAGACGGCAAGGCAGTGAGAGCCGTTTGTGAAGATGGGCGCACATTCTCTGCCGACGCCTTTGTGAGCGACATACACCCGGCGCAGACGATGGATATGATTAGTCAGAATGTAGGGGTGTATCGCAAGAGAATAGAAAGATTAGAAAACACCGGAGGAATGGTTACTGTGTCGTTGGCTTTAAAGCCGGGGATGCTGAAATATTTCAACTGGAATCAATATGTCGTAGAGGATGCTCGCACGCTGATGCTTAGTTGCCGTGTGCCGGAGGACGGCAGTGAATATGCCTCCATGCTCGACCTCCTGACACCGGCGGAAGGAATTGGCACGGATATTGCCGAGTATTGTATGGCAATGGCCTCTAAGGTGGTGCCGCAACTCCCGGAAATGGTTTCCGCTATGTATGTGAGTACTCCCTCCACCTGGCAGCGCTTCACCCTCACTCCCAGAGGCTCGGCATTCGGAATACGAAAGGACTGGCATAATCCGCTGATGACGTTCCTCTCCGTGAGAACACCACTGCCCAACCTGTTTCTCACAGGACAGAACGTTATGGTGCATGGCGTGCAAGGGGTTACTATGACAGCATTTGAAACTGTCAAAACCGTTCTTACGGCTTAAATAAAAGCTCTCTGCTAAGAGCAGCCCCGGCTGGGCCGGGTTTGTCTTGAAGAAAAAAAACTCTCTGTTAAGAGCAGTCCCGGCTGGGCCGGGTTTGTCCTAAAGTAAATCCCTCCGATAGGAGCGGTCCCGGCTGGGCCGGGTTTGTCTTGAAGACCCATTGCAAGGGTCGTTATAATAAGGTTAGACATAATTTAAAATTTTACTGATATGAAAAAGGTTATTTCTTTATTTGTTGCTATGGCACTGTCATTCGGTATTGCCATTGCCGCTGACGTTACAGCTTCTGTAAAACGTACAGTTCATAAGTCGGCTTTGAAGACAGACAAAGTTGACAATGGTGAGTTCAATTACAGCAAGGGCGGTAATATGTCGTTGATATTCCCTAATGACAAGATGCTTATGGAGGGCAAGACCTACAGCATTGTTAAGGGCAAGCGTAAGAGCTCTGCCAGCGGCGAGGTGGCAGCCCTCTTCGCTGTGCTTCAGAAAGTCGTTGACAGCGTTTTCTCCGGCAAAAACGGCGATATCGATGATGCCGAGAATGGCAATGTGAAAGTTACTCGCAGCGGCAATGTCATCACTATCGCTCCGGCAGCGAAGAAAGTAAGACAAAAACAGATGTTCACCTCCTTCGTCATCACCACGATGGGCAACCGCTTGGAGAGCATAAAAATGAACGGAAGAGGCGATAACTACACCTTGTTCGAAATCGAAAATTACCGCTGAGACAACTATAACCTCTGCTTTTCCTTATTGCCAGCTCCGTTCCCCTTAAATTTAGATGGAGTGGAATTGAATTTGTATCGTATAGTCAGTTCCACTTTCCTCGTTTTATTGCGTACATTTAAGAAAGATGTGTTGATGTTGTCATAATAAAATTTAATATCAGATGCTTGCCGCCTGAATATATCGTAGAATGCTAATTTGAATGAAAGCCTTTCTGAGAGGAATGATTTTGTAGCACTGATTTGCACATCGAAACAATCATCTTTTAATAGGGTTTGATTGGCTTGTTCTCCACTGCTAATATAATTTACCATCAAATTAACATTAAATGAAGGAGAAATCGTAGCTGTGCATGCCGCATTCATATACAGTATAGGATTTTTTAAATTAAGATAACCTTCTGTCAGTGGTATTTTCGCCCACATTTTGTATATAGATACCCCAAACGAAGTCGTGAATATGCCGAAGTGTGGGGAAGCTGCTATATGCGCATATAAATATTGAGTCTTATCCAATTGTTTTGGATAAGCTAATATAACTCCGTTGGTTTGATGAATTAAATCGCCCCAAGTAACTATATAATTTTTGATCTTGCAATATTCTACGAGTAAACTAATTACGCCATACGACAGATTAATCTCCCAACTATTATATAACGAAGGTCTTAAATAAGGATTACCAGTCATCCATAGATACCTGTGCATATAGGTTGTACTGCTTCCGAGAGAGGAAAAGGACGGACGGCTTATATTTGTAGAGTATGAGGCTGATGCTGTAAACTTTCCGATATTTCTGGATAGAGACAAGTTTGGAAAGAATCTGTTGGTGTTGCCACTCTGTTCCTCAAGCAGAATACCATTAGAGTGGTATTTCTTTTTCTGATACTCATATCTTAGTCCCAATTTCATATCGCATATTTTTATATTACGTGCATATTCCATATATGCAGAGGTTGTAAGCTCATTTAATGAGAAATAAGTTATAGGTATTTCATCAATTCCACCTAAATTGTCATCATTCCTTTTCATAGAATTGATTTCTGTTCCAAAAGAAAATGTTCCTCCCAAAAAGGGATATGACAAGTCGAGACGCGCGGCGGTGAGGATGTTGCTTACTTTTCTTATAGAAGTCATTTCACGTGATAGTCCATTTAAAGAAAATTCTGTATAATCAATGATGGGATTATTACCATTATAGAGGAAATCTGCATTGAAATCTATGGCAAGTTTACCAACCTTGCCGTTGTAATAAGCAATGAATTCATGAGAAACCTTTTCGTTCCCATTACTTTTAAGAGATGTTTCTAAATAGTCCTCAAAGCTACCATTGCAATACGAGGTTAGCGTATAATGGTTGTTGTTCTTATTATACAAAGGAATTCCCATGGAGTATTTGAGGCCGAAACTGTTTTCGCCTGTTGTATAATTAGCTCCAAGTTGCAAATCGAGTGAAGCGGTATGCCATTTATTGTTGTTGTCTAAGTTTCTAATCCAAAGAGTGTCGCTCATAACCTCTGTTTTGTTATTACTCTTGTAATAACCTTTGTAATCATCGAGTTTTGCCATCCCAAAGATATCTATTCCTTTGTGCTGGTAATTAAAATTAAATTGTTCTGTAAGGTCAGGCTTTTCTGAGGCATAGAAGCTTGACCTGTTCTCAAATCCGAAGCCCTCGCCCTCCTTGCGGGCTGTGACTATCTTTATCACAACACGTGCGGAGGCGTCGTATTTTGCCCCGGGATTCTCTATCAGCTCCACTCTCTTGATGTTCTCCGAACCCAGTTGGTCTAATTCACTGACGTTTTGAATCTTGCGACCGTTCAGATATATCAGGGTCGTGCCTTTACCCTCAACCTCATATTTGTCTTGCTTTTTCCTCACAAAAGGCAAGGACTTCAGTATGTCGTCGGCGGTGCCGAGCTTCTCAAGCACCGTTCCTTTCACGTCAACCGACAAACCGTCGGGTGTGTTTTTTATAATTCTTTTATGTCCGGTGACAAGCACTTCGCCGAAGCTGACGGTGTCGGGAAGCATCCGGATTTCATAGTGTCCGCCGCGGGAGCATTCCATCTCCACCCTCTTGCACCCTATGTAGTCCACTCTCAGCAAAGCCCTGTCTGAGGGGCAGGCGACGCTGAAACTGCCGTCGCTGCCGCTCACTGCCGATGAATATATGAGAGAGTCGGTCATCGACATCAGGGTTATGGAGGCGAAATCCAATGGCTGCCTGGCTTCATCCCTTACCACGCCGCTAACTGTGCCGCTCTTATTTACAGGGTGAGTTCCATAGCATAATGAAGGAATGGATAACATCAAAAGGATAAATAATTTTTTCATAATCAAATTCGCTTATCTACTTTCTATCTCTTAATCCATTATAATGTGCACGTTGACCGTTATTAGCTTTTCTTAACCTTATTATTCTGGGGCTTCAAATTTTGTTCAACACTGACAAGACGCTCATACAATACCCTTTTCGCATATTCCATCTTCATCTCATCGTCCATGCCTAAAATGCAGGTGTCAGAATCATTGTGCTCCAATATGTTTTGTGAGCATCCTCCAATACAAATTGGCAATATGCGGCATCTGCGGCACTCCTTATTATTAAGTGGGGATAGAACCTGCCGCTCCTTATGATTAGACGTCCATTCTATTTCTCCGCCATCCTTTAACCTGCCGTCTGCCAGTCCTGCCTTAAAGTCACGTGCCGTGCATTTAAAAACATTGCCGTCAGGACTTACTACTATCTCATTCTCCTTGTCAGCATAACACAAATTCTTAATGGAGGATGATGTCGTATAATATGAGGAACAATAAAATCCGTTGTTCCTTATCTTCTTTATAATCTCAAAAATCCTCGGATTTAAAGTGTCGGGAGCCTGCCACACTTTATATACAGAGAAGCGCAGCAATGGTTTGCTCTCGCCTAAATCCGAAAAATCAGCTAATAAATCCTCTACGTTTAAATCCGTCTCCTCGGATATATTAAGCCTCAACGATACAGGCAGTCCGACAGAAACACATTTTCTTACGTTACTAACGATAACACTATAGGTGTCATCTCCGCGACTGGTGTTTCTGACCTGGTTATGCCGCTCCTTGTTGCCATCCAACGTTATCTGTATAGACGCCAATTCGTATCCCTTTAAGAATGATATTATTCTGTCAGTCAATAGGTATCCGTTGGAGGTAATGGATATTAAGAGTCTTACGCCATAATCACTGGTCAAATGAGAAATCTTTTCTATCAAAGGTTGCATTACAGCCTTGAAATATAGCAGTGGCTCACCGCCGAAAAAATTCAGTTCTATTTTTTGTATTTTATTATTTCGGTTTAGAATCTTTCTCGTAAAATCAATTATGTTCAATATGCCCTGTGTCGAAATCTTTTCATTGCTGCTATGATTTTCATAACAATACCAACAGGAAAAATTGCATCCTAGTGTCGGCATGACGAATATGCTGAAAGAGCTGTCATCATATTTAATCTTATTGTACTCTTCCTCTATACAAACAAGCTCGTCAACGTCATCGTCTATGATAATCTTTTTCTCTTTCAGAATAGACTTATATTTATCTGCGATTTCACCGACATCTATATGGTATAAATCTTTAATGCCCCATTTGCCAATATCCTTACTCTTTATTAAAATAACATTGTTCCACAAAGTATTATAGATGATGGATTTGTTTCCACCATCTATAATAAACAGGTTATAACAGCTTTCTTTCATCAGCATTTTGAGTTTGATGTCGAAGAACAACTTTTTGTATTTGGACAGATATTTATTTCAATCGCTCCATTTAGATTGTCAAACAAATCAACTGCCTTGAAATCCAAATCATCGTCTTCAAAAGACAAAGCCTCTAATTCAAAAAGTTCGTTAATCATAATAGCTAAATTTAAAATTAAACATTATATTGTATTGTATGTAATATTGTGAATGCAGAGGTTGTATAGTGTTCATACACCTATTTCTATTTCTCCAGTATAATATATGGAATCATCAGAAAATTTGATAATATATTCTCCAATAAAAGCATCCGGAATTTTATAATACGTTGCACCTGCTGGGATATAGTCACTATATACAAGTGAGGTATCTCCATTTTGTTCTACTTTAAATAAAGTTAAAAAGTAATTTTCAAACATATTATTCTCAAAATAGATTGTGTGTCCATCTATATATATGGTAACTTTTTTCTTGGGTGATTTCGGAACACCATTTCCAACTAGAATGGGATTATTATACCCAGACTGCAATTCTATAGCTTCTCCATTGTCAGCGAAACTGGTTTGTGACATTATTGATAGAAAAGTCAAAATAATTAAAATAACTTTTTTCATAATAACTAATTTTTTGTTTGTAAATCGTCTGCAAAATTACATATTTTTTTAGATAATTGAATAGAATATATATACACTTTGTACACCTTTTACGCGACCTCTTTTGCGTAATATATTGAATACGAATGAATTACTTGCTATTTTACATTTTATACATTCTGATAAAATTCATGGTTTCAGGTCTATTGATAGTCAAAATTGCACACACCAGTTGAGACTGTTCAAAAACGGAGAAAATATTAATGAGAAAGAATTTTTCTTGGCAAAAATATATAAAAAAACTCAAAATGTTTGCGTAATTACAAAAATAGTTTTACCTTTGCAACATTATAAGTGGTTGTCAGAGGTGCTGCAGCTCTAAAATCAAGTAATATCAGTAAATTGAATTAAATGAAAGATCTTTCAAAATTCTTTTTATGCTTATTATTTTCGATTATCTTATTTTCTTGTAATTATGGAAATACAAGAAAAATGATGATTGAAAAGTTAGAACTTGCTGACTCGATGAACAGGCATGATATTCCAATGGATACCGTATATTGGATGGGAGACGTTTACAACTACTTCATTAATAATGGTCAACCTAACGAACGGATGCTCGCTAATTATATGATGGGATGTGTATATAGAGACAAAGGTGATGCTATGTTGACTATGAAATATTTCAGAGAAGCGGTGGCACAAGCTGACACTACCAGCGCAAATTGTGATTATGGTTTGTTGTATCGAATATATGGACAGATGGCATTGCTTTTTATGGATACAAAGGTGCCATCTATGGCAATCGATGCTGAAAAGATAGCATATAATATTGCCCTACAGGCAGGTGACACTCTTGAAGCAATTAACTATTTAGAAATGTTGGGAGGAACTTATCACTTGTTAAATAAGTTTGACTCTGCATTAGTTCTTTCTAATCTGTCTAAGGAACTTTATGAAAAGAACGGTTACACGATACAAGCTTCAAGGGCTTTATCTGTATGTATAGATATTTATTTAAAAGAGGGAAATGTAAAAGAGGCGCAAAGAGCAATGGCGGAATTTGAACAAAAATCTCAATTATTTAGTAATGGAAATATCCAATATGGTCATGAGGGGTATTATGCATATAAGGGCCGTTATTTTGAACTTGTAGAAGATTACGATTCGGCCTCTTTCTATTATAATAAACTTGCAAAAGAGAAAAATTTAAGTAACGACTTAAAAGTGGAGGCATACAAGGGATTGGTATCGGTGTACAAGAAAACAAGAAAGACGGACTCTTTAGCAAAGTATTCGAATTTGTTGGCATCTGCGGTTGATACTATGCTGGTGGAAAATTCATCAAAGGAGATTGTAAGAATGCAATCAGTTTATAATTATAAAGAACAACAAAGGATAGCTGAAAACAACTCGACAGAGGCCTACAAATATAAAATGTATATAATGGCAGGTGCTGTATTCTCTATCCTATTACTTTCTTTGATTGCTTTTTTGGCAAGACGTTGGAGACAAAAAACTCGGCAATGTATGATTGAAGAGACGAAGAGATATACTCATTATCTGAACAAGTATAATGAGGCTTGTGAAGAAATGAAGCTTCTTAAAACAGATTCTGAGGCATATAAAAAGAACAAAGAGGAATACATACAATCCTTGGAACAAACGATTTCTCAATATCAAAATGACAAGCTGCGTCCGAAGCAATGGAATATTGAGCAAGAAATTCTTAACAGTACAATAGTGAAACGTTTCCATGAACTGGCCAACCACGGACTTTCTGCTTCAAGTGTGGAATGGGATGATTTAAATTTGGTGATAGAAGAGAGAATGCCAGCATTCTATGAACATATAAGAGCAAAGAAATATAATCTAACAGAACAAGAGGCAAATTTATGTGTGCTTTTACGTCTAAGATTCGTTCGTTCGGAATTGTCAATTTTGGTGGGGTAAGTACACAAAGGCTTACAAATATTCGTTCCAGTATCAATGAAAAGCTATTCCACGAGCAAGGTGCAAAGAGTCTTGACTCCAACATCAGGAGAATTAAATAAAAACCTTGCCCGCAAGTCGTGACTTTTCGGCTTCTTCTTGCATTTGTTTAGTCGCAGGCGACTCTATTTTAGGCCTGAAAGTTATGATTCTTTCTGCCATTGCCATTGCCTCTTCTTTCCTGCCCATCTTTTTATAAAGCAACATTCTCTGATACAACGGGTAGAGCCTGTTGGGCAATTGTGCAAAAGCTATTTTGTAACAGATATCCGCCTCTCTGTAAAAGCTTTTGTCGTTAGAATGTTTACATTTATTGATTTCTGACTCAAGTTTATTTATGTTCACAATTAGAGTGACAAAGAATACTGATATAATAGCCAATATAAAGAAAATGATGTTATTTTTTTGCATCTTCTTTCTTTATTTGTAGTTTAACTAATATAGGATTATTCATGTCATCAACATTTTCAAATCCTTCAGTTCCTTTTAGTTGCTCAGGAGAGGCTATACATATAAAATTGTCCTTTTCTGATGCGTATGGCGCAAATATAAGATTACCTCTAATATCGTCTTTAATCGGCATTTTCCCAATACCGACACACTGAATAAGTTCCTTTGTTTGCTTATAATAGAAATTATAATATATGACACTGCCTTTCATTAAAGAGAAAAATATGACATTGTCAAGATTAAAGAAAGAATACAATATCGGTATTTGGGATTTTGCCTCGTCCGTTATTTTTGAGCTTTCATTCGATTTTTTCTCTAAACTTTCGAAAAGGTCATTTAATGCATCTTTTTCTTTTGTAGGATACTCAAAATTAACAAGAGCAGTCAACCCCTGAGGTGTTACCTCATATATCTTTTGGGAATAAGCCGTAAGATAATATGGATTGAGATTGTTGCTTGTCATCATCAGTTCACTGTATCTCAATTTATCACTGAAGAATTGGTCGCAGATGTGTTCCTTACTGTCAAAATCGTAAATATAAACCGAGGGGAAACTGTTATCTTTCTTTAGTTCATTGACAGGAGTGAATTCACAACTGAATGCGAATATTTTATTTTTAATGTGCTTGAAAGAATATGCGGTATATGGTAATGGATATGAATCTAAATATTCTCCTGTAAGGGAATAACAAACAATCTTTCTTCCTCTTGAATCTAAAACGTAAACAATTTTTCCATCGGTAGTCACGTCTTCCAGATTGATATATTCGCTTCTACTGTTTCCCTTATCGCCTATAGAAGCTATGAAATTCCCCTCCTTGTTAAAATAAAATATTTTTGATGCTATTTCTTTATCTATGATAAGATACCCATCAGAAATAGTAATGATTTTATCTACATTGCCGATAAGACACTGTTTATTTGTTTCTAAAACAATGAAAGAAACGGAGTCTATAAATTCTGAAAGAGGCAGGATGTTATCCTTGTCTGCAAATGACACAGGTATTGTAAAGGCTCTCTCTGTATCGTCTTTCTTATTGATATTGTTACAAGATAGAACGCAAAGAGCCAATGCGATTGCGTATATTTTCTTTATCATTTTAAAAAGGAATTATGTGAGTTTTATTACTTTTAATCAAATAGGGACTTGCAATCTGTTTGGTCTGCTGGATTGCAACATACCTCGCTTCCTTTATTGTCCTTACACTTTTTATGTGTTCCATTTAAAGGGGCTGGAGGACAACCACCTCTCGTAACTCTGAGTTTGGAATGAATGTACGTTACCACAAGGATTCTTTTCGACTCCTGTTAAAGCTTCTACATCTGTGGTTACTAATTCTTGAACTTCTCTCGTCTCTAAATAGGTGAGTGCAGCCATTACTGCAATAGTACCAATCAAAATCACTTTTGCTTTCATAATTCTGTTTTTATTTAATATAATATTTCGAGGTACAAAGGTAAGACTTATTTTTATAAGTATAGTTTGATTTTTAGAAAAAATGCAAAGACAACAGACATCACTAAGATTGTTTTACATTGGCTTTTTCACATAAACTGCTCTTCTTCAACCATTTCTGTCATATAGTCAGACAATGGCATATATTTCAATAAACAGATGTTGTTAGAATTTATATTTAGCATACATTTTATTAAATTTGTAATTCATAATAACTAATTTTTTTTGTTTGTAAATCGTCTGCAAAATTACATATTTTTTTAATAAATGCATTAGAAAAATATACACTTTGTACACTTTGAGCATCGCTTCTTTCAGGCAAGGTGTTGAATTCTAACAAATTACTCACCGATTTACATTTTATACATCCATAATCTCTAAGGAGGAAATTCCCATTTTTTTTGATGAATTGGGGTCTGTCAAAGTTTTAAAGTCTGTATCCATATTGACTCAAATATCATGAGAATAAAATAAAAACCTTGCCGATAAGTCGATTTTTTTTCGACTTATCGGCAAGGTTCATTTTAAAGATGTCCGAAATCAGGCGGATTACCGTATCACTTTTTTCGCCTTTTTCGTTATTGTTCCGTCTGCGCTCTTGTATGTGTCTTGTATGATGTTGAGACCTTGGGCAGGCTGCTGCAGACTTTGCCCGGCGATGGAGTAGGCTTGCGATGCCGTTTTTGTGCTCTCGCTGTTTACTCCCTGTATGCCTGCGGGGTCGTTGATGAAGTTTTTAAGGCTGCTCGTGGCGGTGCCGAAACGGCCGGTGCGGTTGTCAACGAGTGAGGCGTTGTACCAACCGTCGGTAACACGGTTTGTTGACCAGTCGAGACCGTATTCGTTGGCCTCGGGGAACCACCAGAAGAGGCCTGTTACCTGCTCGTATTTATTCAGCAGTGTGATAAGGTCGTCGGTAAAAGCCTTTTGCCCCTCATCGCTGTAGGTGTATGTCGAGGTGTAGTCGTATTCTGTATTTGGCATCGACCAGGCGTAGGGGTATCCGGTCTCCACAATCATCACCTCTTTTGCAGAGAAATTACTCTTCAGTTCTTCTAAGGCCGACTGCAACTGCGGCAGGTATCCGTGGTAGTAGGGATAGTAGCTAAGTCCGATGATGTCGTAGTCGATGCCGTATGTTGCCATATTGTTGTAGAATGCCGTCATCACCGATGTGTTGGCCACCCTTTCGGTATGAATCACGATCTTCGCCTGCGGACAGGTTTCACGGCAAGCCTTTACCGCATTGCTGAGCAGTGAGGTGAAGTATGGCCAGTTGGAAGTGGATGAGGTATAGCATTTCCTTAGCGATGAGGAAGAGGCTGTTGAGGCTCCCCACATCATACCGTATGATATTTCATTGCCTGTTTGTATGAAGTCGGGGGTCGCGCCGGCTGCAACCATCGCTTCCAACACCTCTTTCGTGTAATCGTAGATTTTGGTGTATGTCTCGTTCACGCTGAGGCTTGTCCAGTCTGCCGGTGTCCACTGATTTGAGGGGTCAGCCCAGGTGTCGCTATAGTGGAAGTCGAGCATCAGTGCGAAGCCGGCGTCCTTAATGCGTTTACCGAGGGCTTTCACGTAGTCGAGGTCTTGCACCACGCCTTCGCCCTTGTCGGAGTCGTCGGCATTGTCGGGATTTACGAAGAGTCTCACTCTCAGCGCATTCCACCCTTGCTCTTTGAAATAGTCGAGCACCGATGTTATCGCTGTTCCGTCGGCGGTGTAGTATTGTGAACCGTGCTCCTCGTATTTCGTGAGCAGCGAGATGTCGCCTCCGGCATATTTCACTGCGGCATTCCCGCTAATGGCAGCGGCGCATGCCAGTAATGCAAAAATTATCTTTTTCATTTTAATATTCGCTTAAGTTCTTATATTGAGAGGAAACTGCGACGAAGTCGCTATCGCCGACGGCGATAATAATTCTCAATTCTCAATTCTCAATTCTCAACTTGAATAAACTTTTTCCCATTCTTAATATACAGGCCTTTGCCGGAAGTGCCGTTGAGTTTTCTTCCTGAGAGGTCGTAGATGGCTGCCGGTTGCTGTTTGGTATCGGCTTTCACTGCCTGGATGCCGTCAACAGTTCCGATGTATCCGTCGGCATAGGTGTAGTAACCACCGTTTACGAATGTCATATCGTTGGTTTGGTTGCTTCCGTCGTTGAAGATGATGCCGCTGTTGGATGCCGACTGCGACTTCTTCTGATTCTCGTTGAGCGTCCACTTATACACTTTCTTGCCGTTGCTTGCAGTGCCCACGTATGTGCATTCTGCTCCCGGCCAGGTGCCTCCGGTGTAGTTGTAGTTGTTATCCCACATCCAGCATTTGATTGTTGAACCCCATCCTGACGGCACTTCGAAGAATGCGCAGGTCTCTCCGTCGCTCATGGTGCAGAAGGCAGGTATTTTCGAGTCTGTCGGGTCTGCCTCCACGCTGTTGAGCGCGCTGATGTCGAGGGTGCTGCTCACATAGTATTTGAAGTTGGTGCCTTCGAGAGCCAGCTGGTATCCGTCGGTGCTCACGTTTTCCGTGGTTCCTAACAGCAGGAGCGCTTTGCCGTTGTTGCCTTGTGTCTCGAGCACAAAACCATTCGTCTGTGCTGTCTGCTGCAATATCGTGCTGGTATTTGTGATGCCGGTGATGTTTCTCAGCAGACAGAGCTTTTTCAGTGTGGCGTTGTACATCTGCCAGTGTCTGAGGAAGATGCAGGGAGTGCCGCTGAGTGCGAGGATGTATGCGTTGGCGGCCTCGATATTGGCGTTCAGCGGTGCCGAGCCTCCTTGTCCGGTGCGGTAGGTGTCGTGGTTGTCAACGAAAGTTACGGCAAACTGCTTGTATGTGTCGTCGTTGGCGAGGGCCGCGCTGCTCAGTGCGCTCCAGTTGCCGTTGCCGAAGGCGTCGTTGATGAAATATTTCAGGGGGAAGTCGAAGGCTGCGCTCTGTATCACACCGTCGGTTTTTGTGCCGTCAATCCATTTCTTCACCTGTGCGGTGTTGCCGTCCCAGTATTCTCCCACGGAGAAGGTGGGGTTGGCGTAGCTGTTGTAGATGCCGGTGTATGTTGGTGCGTATCCTTTCACCATATCGTATCTGAAGCCTCCGTATCCTATCTCGTTCATCAGGAAGTCGAGGTAGATTTTCACGTTCGCCTGCACGTTGGCGCTGGTGTGGTCGAGGTCTCGTCCTCCGTTGAAGTCCTCTCCGGTGTCGGCGGCTCCAGTGGCGGTATAACCTTTCTCCACGCATTCGTCGGTGGAGCAAATGTCTGCGCTCGTCCAACTAATGGTTTTTGTCTCGCCGTTGTATGTCCAACTCTCCTTTGCGAAGTCTGTCCATGAGCTCACTCCGTTTTTATGGTTTATCACCACGTCGGCGATGGTGGTGATGCCTTTCTCCTTGAAGGTGCTCACCATTGTTTTCAGCTCTGCCTCTGTGCCGAACGCACTTTTGTGGTTAAACCAATAGACGGGCAGGTATCCCATGTTATTCGATGTGGCGTTGCAGTAGCCAGAGTTTGGCACCCACACGGCATTCACGTATTTTGCGAGAGTGTCGGCCTGGCTTGTGAGGTTCGTCCACTGTGTCTCTGTGTATGAGTCCCAGTAGAAGCCTTGCATCATCACCCCTCCGTAGGCTTTTGGCCATCCTTCGGCGGCTCTGGTGGTTTGTGTTCCGATGTAGAAGAGCATAGTGCTGATGATTGCCAAGAGAGTGGCAAACGAAAGAATTATAGACCTTGTACGCTTTTTCATAATTTCTTCAGTTTTGTTAATATTTTATTGTTCTTTGGCGCAAAGTTAGCCACAATTCCCGATGCTTGTTGTTTTTGTGCTGTTAAATCGCTGAAAGTGTGTGTGAAAACGTTTGCACTGCCTTAGAATTTCTTCAGTTCGTAGAGTGCCGGCAGGGCCTTGCCTGTGTCGTTGTTGAAGAGTCCTCTGTTCATTCTGAATTTCAGCACGTCGTTGTTGTGGCAGTTTTCCTCTGGGCACCACCAGAATAGTCCGATGACATTCGCGTGCTTGTGGAGCATGTCGATGAGTGCGTCGGTGAATTGTTTCTGTCCTTCGGGCGTGAACGGGTAGTCGGTGTCGAGGTCGCCCTCCCATTTCTTGTGCTCGGTGTAGAAGTATGCCGTTTCCACGATCATAATGTCTTTTCCGGGGAAGCTGTCGGTGATTGCCGTCAGTGTGCTGTCGAGGGTGGGGATGTCTTTGTGCCACATCGGGTAGTAGCTAAGTCCGATGATGTCGTAGTCCACATCGAATTTCTTCATCTGCTGATACCATTGCAATGTTTTCTCCTGCTCTCCGGCCCTTTCGGTATGGAGAATTATTTTTGCGTCGGGACATATTTCGCGGCAGGCTTTCGAACCGGCTTTGTTGAGGTTGGCGAAGATTTCCCAGTTGTCGTCGCTCTCGAAATTCACCTTCCCTGTGGGCCAGAGCATGCCGTAGGAGGTTTCGTTGCCCACTTGTATGTATTCGGGCGATATGCCGTGCTGTTTCAGGTGCTCGAGGGATTTTTTTGTGTGTCGATACACGGAGTCGGCGAGGATTTTGGGGTATTCTGCCGATGCGGTGTCGGCTGTTGCCCATGCCTTCGGTGTGAACTGTTTCCCGGGGTCTGCCCAGGTGTCGCTGTAGTGGAAGTCGAGCATCAGTTTCATTCCGGCTTTTTTCACTTTCTCGGCGATAGTGGTAACGTAGTCGATATTCTGATATACTCCCTCGTCTTTCGCCTGTTGCGGGGCGTTTTCGGGGTTTACGAAGAGTCTCACTCTGATGGTGTTCCACCCCTCTTTTGCGAAGAATGCCATCAGGTCGTCGATTTTCGTGCCTGCGGAGTCGAGGAACTCCACTCCTGCCTCCTCGTAGGTGGGCAGCAGCGACACGTCGCCTCCCACTGCCCGGAATGCCTCCGGTTGTTTCTCACTTGCGCAGCCGCAGAGCACTGTGCTGCCGGCAGCCGCCAGTATCGCCGCCGTAATGATTGTCGTCAGTCTTTTCATTTTGTCGTATTTTAGTTCGTTAATTTTTCTGCTACTGTCGATATTACTTTCGCTTTGTCTTCATATCATTCTGATGCGAAGAGGTCGTTTGCGGTGATTGAGGCTTGCACTATTCCCGAATGACTGTTGAGGGCGAGGCCGTGATTGGTGATCATCGTAAGTATCACCCCTTTCCGCGTGCCTGTGGCTCGTCGGAAGCTGGAGAGTTTTGTTGTGAGCTTCTCCTCATAGTTTTTATCAATCGAGAAGATGTCGCTGCTGTATTTTATTTCGCAAACGTTCACGTGTTTGTCGTCTCTGTCTATAAGAAGGTCTATCTGTGCGCCGCTTATACCCTTTTCTTTATCTTCTTCGCATTTCCATGAGCATACCTCCGTGTATAGTCCGGAAATGCCGAGTGCCTTTTTAATCTGCTCAGTATGAAGCAGACAGATTCTTTCAAAAGCCAGCCCCCGCCAAGAGTTTAAACCGGGTTTCGTGTAATTGTGTTCCCAAAATTTTGGGTCGCTCGACTTTTTTGTCAAATATTTAAAATGGAAGAGGATAAAGTTGTCTGTCAGTTGAAAGAGTGTCCCCCTTTTTATTCCACCGAAAGGTCTGTAGGAGCGTATAAAACCGCAATTGCACAAATCCTCAAGCATATCGCTCAATGTGCCGCCAGCATCTTTGCCGATATTTTTCATAATCTCGCTGTAATTCATTCCCAATTTCTTCGTGGCTAACACCTCTATGATTTTCACATAGTTGTCGGGGCTTTCGAAGAGCGATGAGAAGAGATAGTCAAATTCATTTGGCAGCTTGGGAGTGCTATCGAAGAAAAGACGGTCGATATTTTGGGGCAGCCCAAGGTTCTTTTTCATCAGGCTCCAATAATACGGCACACCTCCAAGTATCATATACAGTTCGATGATTTGGTCGTTGTTGAAAGGCAAATTGAGGGTCTCGACATACATCTTGCATTCATTCAGGTTGAAGGGCTGCAACCATATTTGAGCTGTAAGACGATTATACAACCCTCCTTTGGCATGCACGATTTTCTTTATCATCCACGATGTGGCGGAGGCGCACACTATTAGAACTACGTCTTTTCTTGCAGATGCCCACCCGTTCCAAAAGCTCTCTAAGGCGGGGATGAGGTCGCATCGGTGTGTGTGCATCCAAGAGAGCTCGTCGAGAAATATCACTTTCTTTTTTGCGTGCGACGCACGGATTAAATCTTTCAGCATTTCAAAAGCCTCCATCCAATTAGCCGGTGTTTCAGGAGATTTCACGCCCGCCTCCTTCAAGGCGTTCTTGAAAGCTGTCAGCTGGTCAGTGCGGCTTTTCTTGTATATCCCCGAATACTGAAAGGTGAAAGTGTAATTAAAAGCCTCGTGCACAAGAAACGTCTTGCCGATTCTTCGTCTGCCATACACTGCGATGAATTCCGAGCGGTCGGAAGTCATTGCCTCCTTGAAGATATTCAATTCTTCTTGTCTTGCTATTATCATAACCTTACGTTTTTGGGTGCAAAGATAATAAAAAAATCTGGAACCTTGGCGATAAGTCGAAAAAAAATCGACTTATCGCCAAGGTTCGGTCGAAAAATATCAAAAAAATAGCCTCTTTTGTCTTTATATCGGATTTTATTATTAATTTTGCCACGTGGCGGAACCGGGACGGCTTTTATAGAGGCTGAATAGTGAGACGCCATTGAAAAGAAATACCAAATACGGATATGGAGAGAAAAGCTTTATCACTTTATGAGCTGCAGTCTTTGGTGAAGAATGTGGTGGAAACGACGCTAAACCGCGGATACTGGGTGGAGGCGGAGCTGGCTCAGGTGCAGGAGAACGGCGGGCACTGCTATTTAGAACTCGTGGAGAAGCGCGAGGGCAGCAACACTCCTGTGGCGAAGGCGAGAGCCGTGATATGGAGGAATACCTGGGCACGATTGAAACCTTATTTTGAGCGCACCACAGGACAACTGTTCAGGGCTGGATTGAAGGTATTGATAGAAGTGAGAGCAAGCTATCATCAGGCATACGGTTTTTCGTGGGTGACAGACAATATCGATCCCACATATACCATGGGCGACATGGCGCGCCGACGCCAGGAGATTATCAAAAAGTTGAAAGAAGAAGGTGTGTTTGACCTTAACAAAGAACTGGCACTTACACCATTCTGTCAACGCATTGCTGTGATAAGTAGCGAAGGGGCGGCCGGCTATGGCGATTTCCGCCGACAGCTGTTGGACAATGCCTACGGTTTGCGCTTTGATATCACCCTCTTCCAGGCCATAATGCAGGGCGAACAGGTGGAGCAAAGTATCATTGCCGCTCTCAATGCCATTAATGAATGTATTGATGACTTCGATGTCGTGGTGATAATCCGTGGTGGCGGAGCAGTAAGCGACCTCTCCGGGTTTGACACATTAACACTGGCAGAGAATGTGGCAAATTTCCCTCTTCCGATAATCACCGGCATTGGTCATGAACGTGATCTCCCCGTAATCGACCTCATAGCGCACACCCGTGTGAAAACTCCCACGGCAGCGGCGGAGTTCCTTATACAGCAACTTCTCAACGTTCTGGCTTTTATCGACGGGGCACAGCAGAGGATAGTGAAAATCACCAACGACCGCTTAGAACTTGAGCATCTGCGCCTCAGCCGCCTTTCCACTGCCATTCCCCACCTCTTCAGCGTGGTGAAGACGAAAGAGGAGGCAAGACTCGATGGCATCCTCGAAAGTTTAAAGTCGTCGATTTCCACTGCACTCGTAAAACGCCACCATCTTTTAGAAATGTGTGAGGTTAGAATCAAGCCTGCAGCTTTGCAAATGATAGAACGCAATAACAACCGTATTACGATGCTCGCTCAGAGAGCCAATGCTCTTGATCCGGCTTTGCTATTGAAACGCGGCTACAGTATCACTCTGAAAGACGGCCGTGCCGTGAAAGATTCCGCTGCCCTCCTGCCCGGCGAGAAGATTGAAACGAGGCTCAGCAATGGGAAAGTTATGTCTATAGTAGCAGAAAAATAGGTTCCAGATTTTGCAGAATACAAAAGCCGGGGCATCATCTTATTCGATGGTGCCCCGGCGTATTAGTGGATTAGCGTATCAGTCGCTGCTTATGCCTCGCTTTTGGGAGTGCCGAAGGGAGCTATGGTGCGGCTTGCCTTTTCAGGCAGATTTATTTTGCCGAATGTCTGCTCGTACTTGGCGATGTTCTCCTGGAGTGCGAAGAGGAGCCTCTTGGCGTGCTCAGGAGCCATAATCATACGGCTGCACACTGTTGGTCCTTGCATTCCTGGCATCATCTGTGCGAAATCGATGACGATATCGCTGCTGGAGTGGGTTATCATTGCGAAATTGGCATAATGACCTTGAGCCACTTCCTTGGGTATCTCAATCTTAACTTGTTGTTGCTGATTGTTCTTGTCCATAATTTAAAAGATTTATTCGTCTTCTTCTTCTGTTTCTTCGGCATTTTCGCCGTTGTTGAACTCCAACACGTTGCGTTTGTTGGCGATGGTGCGGTCATACTCCTCTTTTGAGCCCACAATCAGTTTCTGGAACTCATGCAGACCTGTGCCAGCTGGTATGAGGTGTCCGCAAATCACATTCTCTTTCATGCCTTCGAGCTTGTCGGTCTTTCCTCTTATGGCAGCATCGTTGAGCACTTTTGTGGTCTCCTGGAATGATGCGGCCGACATGAAGCTCTTAGTTTGCAGAGCGGCGCGGGTGATACCTTGCAGTATCTGAGTGGAGGTGGCAGGCACTGCGTCGCGCACTTCCACGAGTCTCTTGTCGCTGCGTGTAAGCTCCCTGTTCTCTTCGCGCAATTTGCGGGCTGAGATAATCTGTCCTTTTTGCACGTTCTCGCTGTCTCCGGCGTCGGTAACCACTTTTTTACCCCAGATACGGTCGTTCTCCTCTGCGAAGTCGAGTTTGTCAACAAGTTCTTTCTCGAGGAATGTGGTGTCGCCAGGATCGTTGATTTGCACTTTGCGCATCATCTGACGCACGATAATCTCGAAGTGCTTGTCGTTGATCTTCACACCTTGCAGACGATACACGTCTTGCACCTCATTAACAATGTATTCCTGCACTGCGGTGGGTCCTTGTATGTTGAGGATGTCGGTAGGTGTTATCACACCGTCGGAGAGTGGTGTTCCAGCTCTTACGGCGTCGTCTTGCTGCACGAGGATTTGTTTGCTGAGCGATACAGTGTAGGTCTTCTCATCTCCTGTTTTGCTTCTTACGGTTATCTCGCGGTTTCCACGTTTCACCTTACCCATTTCCACCACGCCGTCGATTTCGCTCACCACTGCGGGATTGCTCGGGTTGCGTGCCTCGAAGAGCTCTGTAACACGCGGCAGACCACCGGTGATGTCGCCTGCTTTACCTACGGCACGAGGAATTTTCACAATGGTCTGACCGGTTTTCACCTCTTCACCATCCTCGCAGTTGATATGACCTCCCACGGGGAAGTTGTATGTGCGTATCACCTCGCCGTTTTCATCAAGAATATCAACGGAAGGCGCTTTGCCCTTTTCTTTCGACTCTGTGATAATTTTCTCGGTAAGACCGGAGGTATCATCGGTCTCGGCACGATAGGTTACACCTTCTATCACGTCTTTGAAGCGCAGTTTACCGGCGCTCTCTGAAACGATAACGGCGTTGAAAGCGTCCCATTTTGCTATTTCTTCGCCTTTCTTCACTATGTCGCCATGTTTGTGGTAGAGTGTGCTGCCATACGGTACGTTGACTGTGGAGAATACGATCTTCGTGTTGTCGTCGATGAAGCGAAGCTCGGTGAGGCGGCTCACCACCATTTCGCAAGGCCGTCCGTCTTCATCGAAAGGTACTGTGCGCAGCTCATCAAACTCTAAGCGGCAGTCGGTCTTTGCCACGATGGATGCGTTGGCGGCAGCATTACCTGCCACACCACCGGCGTGGAAGGTACGCAATGTGAGCTGTGTTCCCGGCTCTCCGATGGCCTGTGCTGCAATCACTCCCACGGCCTCTCCGAGCTGCACCATCTTGCTGGTTGCGAGGTTGCGGCCGTAGCATTTCATACATACTCCGTGTTTGCTCTCGCAAGTGAGCACGGAGCGGATTTCCACGCTTTCGATGGGGCTTTCCTCTATGGCTCGTGCTATGGGCTCTGTGATTTCCTCACCGGCAGCCACGAGGAGCTCGCCTGTGGTGGGGTGTATCACGTCGTGCACACTCACGCGTCCGAGGATTTTCTCTTCGAGAGATGAGATTACCTCATCGCCGTTCTTCAGGGCTGTGCATACGAGTCCGCGCAGTGTGCCGCAGTCTTCCTCTGTGATGATCACGTCGTGGCTCACGTCCACGAGACGTCGTGTGAGGTATCCGGCGTCGGCAGTCTTCATAGCTGTGTCGGCAAGACCTTTTCTGGCACCGTGGGTGGAGATGAAGTACTCCAGCACGCTCATTCCCTCTTTGAAGTTGGAGAGGATCGGGTTCTCAATAATGGTGGCTCCCTCGGCTCCTGCTTTCTGCGGTTTTGCCATCAGTCCGCGCATACCTGAGAGCTGACTGATTTGGTCTTTACTACCACGGGCTCCGGAGTCGAGCATCATATATACGGCGTTGAAGCCCTGGTCGGCCTCGGTCATCTCTTTCATAAGCACATTACGCAAGTCGTTGTTCACGCGTGTCCATGCGTCGATAACCTGGTTGTAACGCTCGTTGTCGGTAATGAATCCCATGCTGTAGTTTTCGGTGATTCTCTGCACCTCTTCGTTGCCTCTCTTCACGAGTTCTTCTTTCTCTGGCGGCACGATGATGTCGTCGAGGTTGAACGACAGACCGGCGAGGTATGCCATTCTGTATCCGAGGTTTTTGATACCGTCGAGGAAATCGCAGGCCCTTGCCATACCGACAGTCTTGATAACATCTGAAATGATGTTACGGAGACTCTTCTTTGAGATGACTTCGTTTACAAATCCCACTTCCTCCGGTATGATTTGGTTCACGATGACGCGTCCCACAGAAGTCTCCACGAGTTTTTTCACCAAGCGGTTGTTCTCATCAAGGTCGTTAACCATCACCTTCACTCTGGCGTGCAGGTCGCACTTGCCTTCGTTGTGTGCGATGATAGCCTCTTCAGGACCATAGAAGGTCAGTCCTTCTCCCTTTGCTCCTGGACGTATCTTTGTGATATAGTAGAGTCCGAGCACCATATCCTGTGAGGGCACGGTGATAGGAGCTCCATTGGCCGGATTGAGTATGTTGTGGCTTTGCAGCATCAGTATCTGTGCCTCAAGGATGGCCTCGTTGCTCAGTGGGAGGTGGACAGCCATCTGGTCGCCATCGAAGTCGGCGTTGAATGCCGTACAAGCCAATGGGTGCAACTGTATTGCCTTACCCTCAATCATCTTGGGCTGGAAAGCCTGAATGCCGAGACGGTGAAGTGTCGGGGCGCGGTTGAGCAGCACCGGATGGCCTTTCATCACGTTTTCAAGGATATCCCAGATTTCCGGCTCGCGGCGGTCAACGATACGCTTGGCGCTCTTCACAGTCTTCACGATGCCGCGTTCTATGAGCTTGCGTATGATAAACGGTTTGTAGAGCTCTGCTGCCATGAGTTTAGGCAGACCGCACTCACCCATCTTGAGCTCCGGGCCCACGACGATAACACTTCGTGCGGAGTAGTCCACACGTTTACCGAGCAGGTTCTGACGGAAGCGTCCTTGTTTGCCCTTAAGTGAGTCGGAGAGTGATTTGAGTGCCCTGTTGCTGTTGCTCTCGCTTTTCACGGCGCTGCTCTTGCGGCTGTTGTCGAAGAGTGAGTCAACGGCTTCCTGCAGCATACGCTTCTCGTTTCTGAGAATCACGTCGGGGGCTTTAATCTCGAGGAGTCTTTTCAGACGGTTGTTACGTATGATTACCCTGCGGTAGAGGTCGTTGAGGTCGCTTGTGGCGAAACGTCCTCCGTCGAGTGGCACGAGGGGTCTGAGCTCAGGCGGTATCACGGGGAGGTTTTTCATTATCATCCATTCCGGACGGTTGATGTCGCGGCTTGAGCGGAAAGCCTCCACCACTTGCAGTCGTTTCAGAGCGTCATTCTTTCGCTGGTCGCTGCTTTCGTTGCTTGCCTTGTCGCGCAGCTCGTAGGAGAGTGCGTCGAGGTCGAGGTTCACGAGGAGGTCGTAGATGGCCTCGGCTCCCATTTTAGCAACAAACTTATTGGGGTCGCTGTCGGGCAGCAGGTCGTTCTCCTCTGGTATGGTGTCGAGGATATCGTTATACTCGTCCTCTGTGAGCAGGTCGAGTTTGTGCGAGCCGTTCACCTCTTCGCCCTCATCGTTTTTCTTGCCTTCCATAATACCCGGCTGTATCACCACATAACGCTCGTAGTAGATTATGGAGTCGAGTTTCTTTGTGGGCATGCCGAGGAGGTAGCCTATTTTATTTGGCAGTGAGCGGAAATACCATATATGTGCCACTGGCACCACGAGTGCTATGTGTCCGCAGCGCTCTCTTCTCACCTTTTTTTCCGTCACCTCCACACCGCAGGTGTTACATACCACTCCTTTGTAGCGTATTCGTTTGTACTTTCCGCAAGCGCACTCATAGTCTTTTGTAGGGCCGAAGATACGTTCGCAGAAAAGACCGTCGCGCTCTGGTTTGTAAGTGCGGTAGTTGATGGTCTCCGGTTTGGTAACCTCACCGTATGAGTTCTCCAGAATTTCTTCCGGTGAAGCCAGTCCAATGGTTATTTTGGTGAAGTTGCTCTTTATCTTGTTTTCTGTTTTAAATGCCATTGCTATAGTATTTTCCGTTATCAATCGAGTTTTATACTTAATCCTAAACCTCTCAGCTCATGCAGCAGCACGTTGAGTGATTCTGGTATGCCAGGTGTGGGCATGGGGTCGCCTTTTACTATGGCCTCGTAAGCTTTGCTTCTTCCTGCCACGTCGTCCGACTTGATAGTGAGTATCTCTTGTAGCACGTGGCTGGCTCCGAAGGCCTCCAGTGCCCATACCTCCATCTCTCCGAAACGCTGTCCTCCAAACTGGGCTTTACCTCCTAAAGGCTGCTGTGTGATGAGAGAGTAGGGGCCGATGCTGCGTGCGTGCATCTTGTCTTCCACCATGTGTCCGAGCTTGAGGAAGTAGGTGATACCGATAGTTGCCGGCTGGTCGAACATCTCTCCGGTTTCTCCATCGTAGAGGTGTGTGGAGCACAGTCTGGGCAGTCCGGCTTTGTCTGTCCACTCTTGCAGGTCTTCAAGTTTGGCTCCATCAAAGATAGGTGTTGCGAATTTCACGCCAAGGCGTTTGCCGGCGGCTCCGAGGATGGCCTCGAAGATTTGTCCGAGGTTCATACGTGAAGGCACGCCGAGGGGGTTGAGCACTAAGTCCACGGGGCGTCCGTCCTCGAGGAAGGGCATATCTTCCTGCCTCACCACTTTCGATACGATACCCTTGTTGCCGTGGCGGCCGGCGAGTTTGTCACCCACGCCGATTTTACGTTTCTTGGCAATATACACCTTAGCCTGCTGCAGTATGCCGTTGGGCATTTCATCGCCTATGGTGATGGCAAACCAGCGGCGTTTGTGCTCTGCGTCGAGCTGTTTCACCTTCCTGATGTAGTTGGTGATGAGTTGTGCCACCAACTGGCTGGTGTGGTCGTTGTCTGTCCACTTGTTGATTTGTATGTCGGTGAACTCCAAGGAGGCGATGCGGGCTTTCACGTCCTCATCGTTAAATTTGGCGCCTTTGTTCACCATCTCTACTCCGGCAGTATTTTTGATTCCTTTACAGGTTTTGCCTTTTACGAGCTCGAAGAGCTTGTCGAGGAAAATTTCCTTGACATCGTTCTTTTTGTCTTCATTTTCAGCATCAAGTTTTGTTTTCATTTCCTTTTCTTGTGCTTTGCTCTTGCTCGTCTTGATAGCCCTGGTGAACATTTTCTTGTCTATTACCACTCCGCTGAGGCTTGGGTTTGCTTTCAGCGATGTGTCTTTCACGTCGCCAGCCTTGTCGCCGAAGATGGCGCGGAGCAGTTTCTCCTCCGGTGAGGGGTCGCTTTCTCCCTTAGGTGATATTTTACCGATGAGGATGTCTCCCGGCTCCACTCTGGCTCCTACTCTGATTACACCGTTCTCATCGAGGTCCTTGGTGGCGTCCTCTCCCACGTTTGGTATGTCGCTGGTGAATTCCTCCACACCGCGCTTGGTGTCTCTCACTTCGAGTGAGTACTCGTCCACGTGCACGCTGGTGAGCATGTCTTCCCTTACCACTCTTTCGTTGAGCACGATGGCATCCTCATAGTTGTAACCTTTCCAAGGCATATAAGCCACGAGGAGGTTGCGTCCTAATGCCAGCTCACCGTTTTCAGTGGCGTATCCCTCTGTGAGGATGTCGCCTTTTTTCACTCTCTGTCCTTTGTCGCAGATGGGTCGCAGGTCGATGACCATGCTCTGGTTGGTGCGGCGGAACTTAGGTATTCTGTATTCTTTCAGTGCCGGCTCGAAGCTCACGAAGTCTTCTTCTTCCGTGCGGTCGTAAAGTATGCGTATTGTTGTGGCGTCCACATATTCTATCACTCCTTCGCCCTCTGCGGTAATCATGGTGCGTGAGTCTTCACACACCTGACGCTCCATGCCTGTGCCCACGATTGGGGCTTCGTTGTGAAGCAGAGGCACAGCCTGTCTCATCATGTTGGAGCCCATGAGTGCGCGGTGTGCGTCGTCGTGCTCCAAGAAGGGTATGAGGCTTGCTGCTATGGATGCGATTTGCTGCGGTGACACGTCCATATATTTCACTTCTGATGGCGGTACCACGGGGTAGTCGGCGTCTTTGCGGCATTTCACCACTTTGCGTATGAACGTGCCATCGGCGTTGAGCGGTGCGTTGCCCTGCCCGATGATGGCGTCGGCCTCTTCCTCTGCTGTTAGATATACCACGTGGTCGTTGTTGAGGTCCACCACAGAGTTTTCCACTTTTCTGTAGGGTGTCTCTATAAATCCGAGGTTGTTGATTTTTGCATACACACAGAGTGAAGAGATCAGTCCGATGTTAGGACCCTCCGGACTCTCGATAGGGCAGAGGCGCCCGTAGTGTGTGTAGTGCACGTCGCGCACCTCGAAGCCGGCTCTTTCTCTTGAAAGACCTCCAGGTCCTAATGCTGATAGACGGCGTTTGTGGGTAACCTCTGCCAGCGGGTTTGTCTGGTCCATGAACTGTGAGAGCGGGTTGGTGCCGAAGAATGAGTTCACCACGCTCGACACCGACTTTGTGTTGATGAGGTCGGCGGCTGTGAAGGTCTCATTGTCTCTCACGTTCATACGCTCTTTGATGGTGCGGCTCATACGTGCCAGTCCTGTGGCAAACTGGTTGGCGAGCTGTTCTCCCACGGTGCGCACACGGCGGTTGCTCAGGTGGTCGATATCGTCAACATTTGCTTTGCTGTTGATGAGCTGTATGAGGTATTTGATAATTTCAATGATGTCATCGTTGGTGAGCACCCTCACAGTCATTTCGGTTTCGAGCCCCAGCTTTTTATTTATGCGGTAACGTCCCACCTCTCCGAGGTCATATCGTTTGTCGGAGAAGAAGAGATTTTGCAATGTTTCTTTTGCTGTTGCCTCGTCAGGGGCGTCGGCGTTGCGAAGCTGTCTGTAGATATAGTCCAGCGCGTCTTTCTCAGAGTTGGTGGGGTCTTTCTGCAGTGTGTTGAAAATAATTGAATAGTCGCTCGCTGTGTCTTCGTCCTTATGCAGGAGAATGTTGGTTTCGCCGCTATCGAGGATAGTGTCAATGATGTCCTCTGTGATTTCTGTCTCGCGCTCTATCAGCACATCGTGCCTTTTCAATGTCTGCACCTCACCGGTGTCCTCATCCACAAAGTCCTCAGTCCAAGCTTTCAGTACCCTTGCGGCGAGTTTGCGCCCGACTACTGCTTTAAGGTTCTTTTTGTTCACCTTCACTTCCTCGGCGAGGTCAAAGATTTTCAGTATGTCCTTGTCGTTCTCGAAGCCGATGGCACGCAATAGTGTTGTTACAGGCACTTTCTTCTTGCGGTCGATATATGCGTACATCACGTTGTTGATGTCGGATGCGAACTCTATCCAGCTGCCTTTAAAAGGAATGATGCGGGCAGAGTAGAGCGGGGTGCCGTTTGCGTGGATGGTTTGTCCGAAGAATACTCCCGGCGAGCGGTGCAATTGTGATACCACCACACGCTCGGCTCCGTTGATGATAAACGTGCCGTTGTGGGTCATATAAGGTACGGCCCCGAGGAATACATCTGTCTCCTGTGTGCTAAAATCGTGTTCAGGGTCATCGCACGACAATTTCATCTTTGCCTTTAGAGGCACGCTATAGGTGAGTCCCCTTTCTAAGCACTCCTCTATGGAGTAGCGCGGTGGGTCGATGTAATAGTCGAGAAACTCAAGAATGAACTTGTTGCGGGTGTCTTTGATGGGGAAGTTCTCATCAAAGACTTTGTATAGTCCGTCGTTCTTGCGTTCCTCTGGCGGGGTGTCCAACTGCATGAAGTCCCTGAAGGATTTTAATTGCACATCGAGGAAATCCGGATATGGCATCGGATTGTGCACGCTGGCAAAATTAATTCTGTTGTCTTTCTTTGAAGCCATTATGAATAATGTTTGTTGTTAAAATCTTGTCAGCCTCTTGGCTGTGTGTACGCATATCATTATTATCGACACAAAAGGTTAAGATTTCCCTACTGGGGAAACCTTAACCGTATTTGCTGCTTATTGTCTTTGGCTTGCGCCCAAGGCTTAAGCGTTCGTTCTTTTTAGAGCCTTTGCTCTTCCGAGTGGCCTCAATTACTTGAGCTCCACTTTAGCACCAGCCTCTTCGATGGCTTTCTTAAGGTTCTCAGCCTCGTCTTTGCTAAGACCCTCTTTGAGTGTTGAGGGTGCGCCGTCCACGAGGTCTTTAGCCTCTTTCAGACCAAGGCCGCAAGCCTCTTTCACTGCTTTCACCACCTGGAGCTTAGCGCCGCCTACCTCAGCGAGCACCACGTCGAATGATGACTTCTCCTCTGCGGCAGCATCACCGGCGCCACCGGCTGCGGGAGCAGCCACGGCCACAGCGGCAGCTGCGGGCTCGATACCATACTCGTCCTTGAGGACCTGTGCCAACTCGTTAACTTCTTTAACTGTCAAATTTACTAATTGCTCAGCAATAGCTTTAATATCTGCCATTTTATTAAATTTTAAATTTTTGTAATTGTTCTTTTAATATTGACCCTTAAATTATTCAGCACGCTCGCCTAAGGTCTTCAGCACACCGTGTATGGTGTTTGCGCCTGATTGCAGTGCGGAGATGACGTTCTTTGCCGGTGACTGCAGCAATGCCACCACGTCGCCGATAAGTTCGTTCTTGCTCTTCAGAGCAGCCAGCTCCTCGAGTTTGTCAGCCCCCACATAGATGCCTTCCTCAGCGTATGCGGCTTTGAGGCAGGGCACACCTTCTTTCTTGTACTCTTTAAGGAGCTTTGCCGGCACGTTGGCCGTCTGGCAGAACATCAGAGCTGTGCTGCCCTTGAGAGCTCCGTAGAGGGGTTCGAAATCGATATCAGAAGCCTCAAATGCCTTGTGGAGGAGCTTGTTCTTCACCACAATCATCTTTATCTCATTCTTGAAGCACTTGCGTCTCAGGTCGCTCGTCTTGCTGGCATCCAAGCCAGTTACGTCAACCATATAGAAATGAGGATATTCTTTGAGCTTCTCGCCAAGTTCCACTATGATAGTATCTTTTATTTCCTTTTTCATCTTCGTAACGTTTAATAGTTGTTATTCCACTGATTTAGGATCTACTTTGACACCCATGCTCATAGTGCTTGAGAGGAAGATACTCTTTATATAAGTACCTTTCGCAGCGGCGGGCTTGAGTTTGATGATGGTCTGGATGAACTCCTTCGCATTGTCAAACATCTGGTCCTCGGTGAACGACACTTTTCCAATAGATGCGTGTACGATACCGGCCTTGTCAACCTTGAAGTCAATCTTACCGGCCTTCACTTCTTTCACCGCTTTAGCGACGTCCATAGTAACAGTACCACTCTTGGGGTTTGGCATCAGTCCGCGCGGACCGAGTATTCTTCCCAGAGGTCCTATCTTTCCCATACAGGATGGCATGGTGATGATAACATCCACGTCAGTCCATCCACCTTTGATCTTTTCAACGTATTCGTCGAGACCAACATAATCAGCGCCTGCCTCCTTGGCAGCAGCTTCAGCATCCGGCGTGCACAGGCAGAGCACCCTTGTGGTCTTACCAGTGCCGGCGGGCAGCGTAACTACGCCGCGCACCATCTGGTTGGCCTTACGGGGGTCAACGCCCAGTCGCATGTCGATATCTAAGGAAGCGTCAAACTTTGTCGTGGTGATAGCTTTCACCAAAGCCACTGCTTCCTTCAGTGGGTATGCCTTCCCTGCTTCAACCTTGTCAGCTACTGCTTTTTGATTTTTTGTCAGCTTACTCATTTTCTTAAATTGAAGTTATTTTATTTACCAGGGAACTCCCCTTTTACCGTAATACCCATACTGCGAGCAGTACCGGCTATGAGCTTCATGGCGCTCTCCACTGTGAAACAGTTGAGGTCGGCCAGCTTGTCCTCGGCGATGGCGCGTATCTGGTCCCAAGTAACGGAAGCAACTTTCTTCCTGTTGGGCTCAGCGGAGCCGCTTTTCGCTTTGGCTGCCTCAAGCAACTGCACTGCTGCCGGAGAGGTCTTAATCTCGAAAGTATAAGACTTGTCCGCGTAGTAGGTGATGACAACAGGCAGCACCTTGCCGGCCTTGTCCTGTGTCCTGGCGTTGAACTCCTTGCAGAACCCCATGATGTTGATTCCTTTGGAACCAAGGGCAGGGCCTACTGGAGGTGAGGGGTTGGCAGCGCCACCTTTAATCTGTAACTTGATTTGTCCAGCAACTTCTTTTGCCATTTTACTTGTTAATTATAATTGATTGTTTATATAAAAGAACAGGCGTATCGTAACACTACGCTATTCTTTTTCTACTTGCGTAAAACTGAGTTCCAGCGGGGTTTTCCTGCCGAAAATCTTAACATTAACCTTAAGTTTACGTTTTACAGCGTTTACCTCTTCAATCACTCCACTGAAACCGCTGAACGGACCGTCGATAACCTTCACGGTCTCATCAACCATGTAGGGCACGTTGGTGTCAGACACCTGAAGCTCCGTCTCCTCAGCGCTGCCAAGGATGCGGTTTACCTCCGACTGTCTCAATGGTGAGGGATTGTCGGTGCCTCCCAGGAAACCCAATACGTTGGGTATGAAACGGAGTGTGTGTGCCACATCGCCCTCAAGGGCGGCTTCCACCAGCACATAGCCGGGAAGGAACAAGCGCTCCTTCACCACACGCTTGCCGCTTTGCACCACGGCCTGCTTCTCTGTGGGAATGAGTACCTCTCCTACATGTTGAGCCAAATAAGAGTTATGGGAGCACTCGTGTTCGATATACTCCTTCACTTTTGACTCTTTGCCGCTGACGGCGCGAAGCACATACCATCTTTTCTTGATTTCGCCCATTGTAATGAAAGATTAACTGGGATAAATGCTGTTCATAATAAACTTGAACACGGTATCCATGATGAACACAATGATTGCAATGACAAGGGAAGCTGATAATACTACCACTGCACTATGTGTCAACTCTTTCCGTGTTGGCCACGTTGTCTTATGCGCAAGCTCATCGTAGCAAACTTTGCAATAGTCTATGAATTTCTTAAACATTGTTGTGTATTGTTTTAGCACGGGAAGGAGGACTCGAACCCACGACCCTCGGTTTTGGAGACCGATGCTCTACCAACTGAGCTATTCCCGTATATAGCCCCGCCCTGAAGCGGGGCTGATATTAATATGATTAATCGTCAAGGATCTTTGTGATCTGACCTGAGCCTACTGTGCGGCCACCCTCACGGATAGCGAAGCGCAGACCCTCGTTCAGGGCAACGGCGTAGATAAGGTCAACGGTAATCTCCACGTTATCACCAGGCATCACCATCTCAACGCCCTCGGGCAATGAAATCTCACCGGTGCAGTCCATTGTGCGGAGGTAGAACTGAGGACGGTACTTGTTGCCGAACGGAGTGTGACGGCCGCCTTCCTCTTTCTTGAGCACATAGATTGTGGCTTTGAATTTCTTGTGAGGTTTGATCTGACCCGGATGGCAGAGCACCATACCACGTTTGATCTCGTTCTTGTCAACACCACGGAGGAGCAGACCTACGTTGTCACCAGCCTCACCCTCTTCGAGGATCTTGCGGAACATCTCCACGCCGGTAACCACACTCTTGCGGTCCTCACCAAGGCCGAGGAGCTCAACCTCGTCGCCCACTTTCACCTTACCAGCCTCGATACGACCGGTTGCCACTGTACCGCGGCCGGTGATTGAGAACACGTCCTCAACAGGCATCAAGAACGGTTTGTCAATGTCTCTCGGGGGCTCCTGGATCCACTCGTCAACAGTATTCATGAGCTCCATCACTTTGTCTTCCCATTTCTTGTCACCGTTGAGTGCGCCAAGGGCAGAACCGCGGATGATAGGAGTGTCCTCCTCATACTCATACTGTGCGAGAAGCTCACGCATCTCCATCTCCACGAGCTCGAGCATTTCCTCATCGTCAACCATGTCGCATTTGTTGAGGAACACCACGAGGCGGGGAACGTTCACCTGACGGGCGAGCAGCACGTGCTCACGGGTCTGGGGCATAGGACCGTCGGTAGCGGCAACCACGAGGATTGCACCATCCATCTGAGCGGCACCAGTTACCATGTTCTTCACATAGTCAGCGTGTCCCGGGCAGTCCACGTGTGCATAGTGACGTTTCTCTGTTTCATACTCCACGTGAGCGGTGTTGATAGTGATACCACGCTCTTTCTCCTCAGGAGCATTGTCAATCTGGTCGAATGACTTCACTTTGTCTTTGTTAGCCTCAATCCTCTCGGCGAGCACCTTGGTGATAGCGGCTGTCAAAGTAGTCTTACCATGGTCCACGTGACCGATGGTACCAATGTTTACGTGCGGTTTAGTACGCACAAAGGTTTCTTTAGCCATAGCTTTTAAACTTTTTTGTTTTATTTATATATAAATGAAAGAATGCGATGCTTAGTGCGGCTCTTTGCCACAATGTGCGGTTATACGCAATATTTCATTTAAGCGGATAGGGAAGCGCCTGTTGTGGTGCTTTCAACCGCCTATCTTAATTCCCTTAGCGGGTGTCAAGAGAATGGAGCTGTAACTGAGAGTTGAACTCAGGACCTCTTCCTTACCAAGGAAGTGCTCTACCACTGAGCTATTACAGCGTGCCATGAGAGCGGAAAACGGGACTCAAACCCGCGACCCCCAGCTTGGAAGGCTAGTGCTCTATCAACTGAGCTATTTCCGCAAGTGTGTGGGTGGAGATGGATTCGAACCACCGAAGTCGTAAGACAGCAGATTTACAGTCTGCCCCATTTGGCCACTCTGGTATCCACCCTTGTTTTCTTCCTGTCGTTTGAGCCTCTTGTCGGATTCGAACCAACGACCCCGAGATTACAAATCACGTGCTCTGGCCAACTGAGCTAAAGAGGCGAATTTGCAGCCGCTTTCGCGGCATTTTTCAACTAATGGTCGGAAAACGGCTGCAAAGTTACGATGTTTTTTTGAAACCGCCAAACTTTTTCGCGATTTTTTTTATCTTTCGCGCAATTTTTCTTTAAATTTGGTCAATTGCACCTTCATAGCGTCCACACATTGGTCAATACTTTCCTCAAAAGTGTCGCAGATTTTCTCCACGTGGAGCTTTTGGCCTGGTACTGCCACCTCGAGTGATGCCTCTTTGTTCATCGCTGTTTGGGGTTTGGTTACTTTCAACTGAACGTCCACTGCGTGGATGTCCTCGAATGTCTTCTCCAGTTTGGAAACTTTCTTCTGTACGAATTCCTCCAGTTTGTCTGTGGCGTCGAAATGTATCGCCTTAATTTTAATGTCCATAGTTACCTCCGTTTTTAAGGTTTAAAAGGTTTATGCCCTTGGGTGGGCTTCTTTATATACTTTTTTTAGTTGTTCGAAAGTGGTGTGCGTGTATATCTCCGTTGTGGTGAGGCTTTCGTGGCCCAAGAGTTTTTTCACGCTCTCCAGCCCGGCGTCGTGGTTGAGCATCGCCGTGGCGAAGGTGTGCCTGAGTACGTGGGGTGTGCGTTTCTTGAGCGTTGACACCCTTGAGAGGTTTTTCTTCACGTCGTATCTCACCTGGTTGCGGTTCATCCTCTCTCCGCTTTTGGTGAGGAAAAGGGCTTCTGACTTCCTTGCCACGTCGCCGTCGCGCCTCTTTATGTATCTCTGCAATTCCTGTGCCAGCTCGTCGCCGAAGGGTATGATGCGCTGTTTGTCACGTTTGCCTGTCACTTTGAGCTGCATGGCTTCCCAGTCGATGTCGTTGTCGTTGAGCCCGATGAGTTCCGCCAGTCGCATGCCGGTCTCGTATAATAATATAATTATGGTACGCGCGCGCGTGTCTGTATAGTCGTCTTTCCACTCGCAGTCGTCCACGAGAGAGTTTATCTCCGTCTCCCTGAGGTATTGTGGCAGCGGTTTCGTGCGCTTAGGCCCTTTGATGTTGTACGCAGGGTCCTTATCCACGATGTTGCGCGACAATGCCCATCTGTAGAATGTGCGCAGTGAGCTGAGTCTTCGGCAAACCGACCTGGCGCTGTTGCCTTTATCAATCATGCTTTCCACCCAGTTGCGGATGATGTCGCTGTCGATGTCTTTCCATGTCAGTCCTTTGTCTGTGTCGTGGAAATATTCCTCGAAGGCTCGCAGGTCGTCGCCGTAGCCCTTCACAGTCAGCTCGGAGCGGTTGAGCTCGTATTTCAAGTATTTCAGGAAATCTTCTATCATCAATATCCGCTTATATACTTTTCCGCCACGAATTTACGGCTTTTTTCTGAAAGTTCCAAATATTTTAAGGAAAATTCTGAAAAAAACAGATTTGTTAATGATTTTCCTTCCGAGGTTTTGCTCTTTTCCCTCATAGAAACTATGCGATTTTTTATCAGAAAAAATGACTTTATCGTTAAAAAAAGAACAAAAAATGCGTTTTTTATATTCTTAACATTTTCACTATGAAAGGCTGCAAGGTCGAAGAATACAAAATGTTGACATCAGATTATTATTCTCCAGAAGATAAAGGTAAAGTCAAGGCCTCATATATAGAACTCCCTATTATGGCAAGACCTATTAGAGACCCCATATTCTATGGAAAAGATGCTCAGCGTTTTGAGAGGCACATGAAAGAAAAACGCCCTGAGTCAGAAGAAGACAGGAAAAAGCGTTTGGAAGCATACCGTGTTGCAATGAGTATTTTAGAGGTGTGAGTATTGATTTAAAAGAAGGTATATCTCTAACGGAACTTCTTGCTATAAAAAGAGTTCCTAAAAGACTTCCCAAAAGACTTTCTAAAAGGTTGTGCTATAAGGGTTTAAGACTTCCTAAAAGACTTCCTAAAAGACTTTCTAAAAGGTTGTGCTATAAGGGTTTAAGACTTCCTAAAAGACTTCCTAAAAGACTTCCTAAAAGAGAAATTTAATTTACAATCTATATTTTTCAATCGAAAAAACAAAATAATCCTAAAATCTGAAGTTTTTATGATTTTTGTTTGACTTTTCAATTTTTGCAAACAATAGCAATGAGGTAGAAGATTACGGTAAAAATCAGGATCGTATGGCTACTTTGCGGCTTGAAATGTAAAAAATCGGCGTAAATTTTAATTTTTTCTTCAAAAAACTTGTGAGATTGCGAAATTTGCAGTACCTTTGCACCGCTATTGACGGACTGACCCCCTGAAAACAGCCGGCAGTGCCCGTTTTACGGCAGCAACAATAAGTAAAATTTAAAAATTAAGCATCAAAAAAACATGATTATTGTACCAGTTAAAGAGGGCGAGAACATCGAGAGAGCTCTGAAGAAATTTAAAAGAAAATTTGAGAAAACAGGCGTTATCAAAGAATTACGCGCACGTCAGCAGTACAACAAGCCTTCAGTGCTGAAAAGACTCAAGATGGAGCACGCCATCTATGTACAGAAACTTCGCGCTAACGAAGAATAATATTTTACGGAATTTATACCTGGGCATTTTGCAGGGATACGAAATATAGGGGACATCGCTATCAGGCAACTGAAGCTTTGTGTTCCCTTAGTTTCGTATATATATAGACAACAAATCGTGCTGAGAGCAAAAATCATACTGATTATCGCTGCCCTCTTTCTTGCAGCACCGATAAGCGAGACAGTCATCACCGCCTCGCCAACTTTAAGTGCGAAGAAAACAAAAACAACAAAATCGGCAAAGACTGCAAAATCCAAGAAAACGGCTAAAACCACCAAGACCGCAAACAAACAAGCGAAAAAAACGACGACGAAAAGTAAATCTGTCGCAAAGAAAAAAGTTGCAAGCAAAAACACCCAAAAACGGACAAAGCCAGTAAGCAGGCAAACAAAGAAGGCGACAAAAGCCAAAACACACAGCAAAAAAACTGCAGTTCACAGTAGGAAAACCACCGTTAAATCGAAAAAACAAGCCACGAGCAGAGCAAAATTAGGCATCGACCTCTCCCACCATAACAGCCTCGGGTTATGGAACCATATCAACAGCAACGGACATATAAAGGGGAAGGTTACGTCTAATCACAAACCGGCGATGCACCACCTGTCGAACTCGAAACAGCTGTCGTTTGTGTATATAAAACTCACCGAGGGTGCGACCGTAAGGGACAATTTGGCACGAAGCCATTATAAGGAAGCAAAACAAAGGGGGCTGAGAGTGGGCTTCTACCATTTCTTCTCGCTCACCAGCTCACCAGAGGCGCAATTCAATAATTTCGTGAATTCTATGAGGGCAATGCCCAACACCGACCTCCCGCCAGTAATCGACTTCGAGGAAATAACAGGCAAAATAAAATCTAAAAGCCAAAAGGAAACAGTATATCGAAACCTCTGCACGTTAGACCGTCTGATGAAAAACAGGTTTAAGAAAACACCCCTCGTATATACCAACCGCAAGGAATACCACATGTTTTTCGAGGGAAACAAAAGGTTCCGTGGCCGCCTCTGGACGCCCCGGGGCTACGCCAATCCCTCCATTTCGCAATGGTGGATAAAAATCAACGGCATCCCCGTGGACTTCAATGTGAAGCATTGAAATTATAAATCCGTTCTCTCTTATAGGACATCTTTTAGGACATTTATTCGTTTGTGTTTTCGGCTGCTTGTTCCTCGGTCGATGCTTCGCTGGCGTTTTCCTCGGCTGCCGTGGCTTTTTTCTGCCGTGCTTTCCTCGGCTGCCGTGGTTTCCTCTGTCGTTTCCTCTTCCTCTGTCGCTTCCTCCTCGTCCTCCATTTCATCGATATACTCTGTTTCTTCCACCTCATTGCTCTCGCTGTTGCATCTGCCGGCAATGAAGAATACTGCCATAGCGATGAGGGCTATGGTGAGGAAGGTGAGAAACACCTTGCGGTCGCTCTTATTGAAGTATAACAGTTCTTTCAAAAACATTCTCAAATAAGTTTCAGTTGGTCGAGGAATATCATCAGGATGCACAGCGGGCATACCACTCTGGCGCAAAAGTAGAAAATGGCGAATAGGGTGCCTCGCAGGGTGCCTCGATTTGTGTATTCTCTCCACACGATATCCTTCGGCACATACCAGCCAACTAAAAGGCATGTAAGCATTGCCACCAAGGGCATGAGGATTTGCGCGGTGAGGAAATCGAGGAAATCGAGGATTGATTTGCCGAAGAGAGATAACGAGCCATTGCCCACCGAGAGGGCGCACAACACTCCGATTGCCGAGCAGATGGCAGTGGTAATCCATGCCGCATTGCCACGGCTGATGTTCAGTTCCTCGTGGAAGAATGCCGTGCCGATCTCGTGCATCGAAATCGTAGAGGTAAGGGCGGCGAGAACCAAAAGGGCATAAAACATCACCGACACGATATATCCCACTATCGGCATGCTGCCGAAAGCCTGGTTGAAGACGTTCGGAAGAGTGATGAAAATCAGCGACGGACCGCTGTCGGGACTCACTCCCACGCTGAATGCCGCCGGGAAAATCATCAGTCCGGCGAGAATGGCGATGAGGGTGTCAACGAGTGCTATCTGCGATGCCGACTGCAAGAGGTTCACGCCTTTGTCGAAATACGACGCGTATGTACACAGGCACGCCGCACCAAGACTGAGCGAGAAAAAGGCCTGGCCCAAGGCGGCGAGGAGCACCGTGCGGTCGATTTTGCTGAAGTCGGGGTGGAAGAGGAACTTTATTCCCTCGCCAGCCCCCGGCAGACTGCAAGAGGCGATGATAATCACAATCAGGAAGATAAAGAGCAGGGGCATAAGGAGTTTCGACGCTTTCTCGATGCCCGATTTCACACCTTTCGCCACCACGAAATGGGTGAGCAGCACGAAGAGCACCGCAAGTACCGCCGGAGTCACCGCCGAGGAGGAGAAATTCTGAAAATACTCTGCCACCGCCGTCGTGTCGCCTTTCAAACCGCCTGTCAGCGAGGCGTAGAAATAGTGCAGACACCAGCCGGCCACCACGGAATAGAAACCGAGGATACACATACCTGCGAAGAGGCCTATAATGCCGGCCCACGCAAAAGGCGTCTTGCCGCCCAACTTGGCATAGCTGCGGGCGGCGTTGGTATGGGCATTGCGGCCCACGATAAACTCACACACCATTCCCGGAATGCCGAGCAGAAACACAAAACCTATATATATAAGAATGAAGGCTGCGCCGCCGTTCTGACCCGCCATATAAGGGAAGCGCCATACGTTGCCTAAGCCCACGGCACTGCCGGCAGTGGCGAGTACCACGCCAATCTTACTCGAAAAATTACCCCTTGACTCCTTGTTCATAAAACTTCTTTTTATACATTGCTTTCTTTAGGACAAACCCGACCCAGTCGGGGCAGCTCCTGCCGGAGAACTCTTGCACCGGAACGGTGCTTAATTGTCAATTGTTAATTGTCAATTTTAATAACCCGGCCCAGCCGGGACCGCTCTTGCAGAGGGCTGTTCAGACAATCCCAAACTGGTGCAGGAAAATCAGGATGATTAGCACGGGGCAGAGGAATTTGGTGCAAAACAGATACCAGTTGAAGAGGTGGGTTTTGTATGTGCCCCAGTTGTTGTATTGGTCGCTGATCATTTTTTTCGGCAGGAACCAGCCCACGAGGATGCAGGAGAGGAGTCCGCCGATAGGCAGCATCACCTGCCCCGTGATAAAGTCCAAGAAGCCGAAGAGCGATTGCCCTCCTATCTGCAGCCATTCCCGTCCTCCGAAGGATAGCGAGCAGAGGCTTCCGATGATGATGCAGCTAATGGTAACCGCCGTGGCTCCCCACTTGCGGCTTATATGCATTTCCTCGGCGAGAAACACCGTGCTCACCTCGTGGAGCGAAATCAGCGATGTGAGGGCTGCCAAGGTGAGCAGCGCATAGAAGAAAATCGAAACGATATAGCCTATCACCGGGTAGTTAGCGAAGGCATTCTGAAACACGTTGGGCAGGGTGACAAACAACAGCGACGGTCCGCTGTCGGGCTCCACTCCCACGCTGAAGGCGGCCGGGAAGATGATGAGTCCGGCGAGGATGGCCACCAGCATGTCGATGAACCCAATCTGATAGGCCGTCTTCGGCAGCTTCACCTTTTTAACATAATAAGAGGCGTAGGTGCAGAGGATGCCCATGGCGAGCGAGAGGGAATAGAACGACTGTCCGAGTGCGTCGATAAATACTTTCGGCGTGATTTTCGAGAAGTCGGGGTAGAGGAGGTATTCCACTCCCTTGCCGGCCCCGGGGAGCATACAGGTGAGCACCACCATGATAATCAGCAGTATGAAGAGGGCGGGCATCATAAATTTCGATGCTTTCTCGATGCCCTCGCGCACGCCTTTCACGATTACCACGTGGGTGATGAGCAGCACTATCACCGTCCACATCACCGCGCGACCGGCTCCGCCGGCGAAGTCGTCGAAAAAGGTTTTGAAGAAGTCTGGCGAGCCGTGGAGCTTGTTCACCGCCGATGCCACGATATATTCCACACACCATCCCGACACCACGGCATAATAGCCGGTGATGAGGAAGGCGGCAAGAACGCCGAGGTATCCGATGATACCGAAAAACTTATTCGGCGAGAGCTTCTTGTAAGCCCTTGCGGCATTGCTTCCGCTCTCACGTCCGATGATAAACTCACTGATCATGCATGGCACACCGAGAAGCACCACGCAACCGATATATACTAATATAAACGCCGCCCCGCCGTTCTCGCCGGCCATATAAGGGAAACGCCATACATTGCCAAGACCCACGGCACTGCCCGCCGTGGCCAATAGCATTCCTATTTTAGAGCTGAAACTCGCTCTCTCTTCACTCGACATTTTTTTATCTCAATTCTTTTGCTCAATTCAGGAAAAAGCAGTACCTTTGCAGGCGCAGCGGAGCTGCGCAGTGAGAGGTGGCAAAATCGAAGATTTTGCAGTGAGAGGTGGCATCGCAAGCGATGCAGTCAATTATCAATTATCAATTTAAATATGCAATATTTATTACATCTTTTAAAATGTTATCCCCTGTCGTGGGCTTGCATACTGCTGATATGGATATTGTGCTTCTGCACGATGCCCTCCACGCCATTGGATGATGTGGCTTTTATCGACAAATGGACACATATAGCCATGTATGCCGGCACTTGCGGCATAATATGGTTTGAATATCTGCGCCGTCACAATATGCTGTGTAAGAGGAAATTATGGATTTGGGCGGTCATAGCCCCGATATTGATGAGTGGCTTGATAGAGATTTTGCAAGCCACTTGCACCGGCGGCCGCCGCAATGGCGACTG
>Ga0065711_1000577_pt1 | contig 61365 bp, 31 predicted proteins | sample Hoacrofraction12_FD_59098 | JGI IMG/M metagenome (GOLD analysis project Ga0065711, IMG submission 59098) | Hoatzin crop microbial communities from Cojedes, Venezuela - Epithelial fraction 12 v2 (version 2) | ecosystem: Host-associated > Birds > Digestive system > Esophagus > Crop | place...
GGGGGGGGCGAAATCAGTCCTCGTTCTGGCAACTGTTTTGTACTAATCTCCTGAAGCAAACATGAAAGTGTGAGCTTAAAAATATTACCAGTTTAGACAATAAGCACAAACCGGTCCTTTGCCCATCCTACACACCACCTTAAACCAGAAGAAACATGTCTGAGAGCATACATCCTGCTGTAATTACCTCTATGTCGATTTAACTCAGCTGTAGCTATTACAGTTTGTGCTGCCCATTATCCGAGTTACATATTTTCACATTTGTTTCAGCCTCCTTTTTTGCTACAGGCTCTGCTGGCTGCAGTATGCAAGCTGCTTGCCAAAGATGCCAATAAACATAAGACAGCAGCAACAAGCACATGTAGCTAGTCTAGCTGTGTAGGAAACGTGCCATGAACATGTCATGGCAGCTAAGTAGTTTCAGATACATTTGCCTAGTCTATATCTATTTTAATTGCCCAAATGTAAAATCAGTGTGGATCTCATTTGTATAAAAGTGATCTTCCGTTTTCTTCATTCCCACAGACACATGTGAAACCACAGAAATTGCAGAAACCTGTAATTCACCAGGGTGACATCTGCAAGTTCCTGACCAGTCACCCTGACAGTGCTCAGGTATCACTCAAGTGCACAGGATGTTTTTTGAAACTTCATATTATGCAAAATATATTTTCCTTCTTTCATCTGCCTATTAAGTCTTCATTCATTCCCCTATTTATGATGCACTTTTTCCTGCTTTAAAAGTTTTTGAATCAGACTTTCCCATTTCCCTACGTACATAAAGACAAATACTTCACTAACGTCTAACAGAATAGGCTCCAAGGTCCAAAGAAATACAAGTATTTCTACACCAAAATAGAAAATGTCGTCAGAAATAGAATCCAACAGTAAACACTGCTATGAACATGAAATAGAACATATCACAATATGCATGAAAGCAGCTAAAGATACATTCTCTGCACAGATACCATTCCACAGCTTGTTAACCTGCAGAGAAGCGGCTCCCGCCCCCTCAGCGATTTAGCAGATCGCCCATGCACCTAAAGGGCTGTAGCTTCAGTAATGCAGGAGACCATTTTCGTTTAGTTTGAATGGCACAAACCCCATCTTTGCTTAGGTGAAAAAGGCGTTACAACCATTTGAAGATACAAGGAGGTTTCTTGCATGTTTTTTTTTTTCAAGTTGTCTGTTGTACCTTTCACAAAGAACCTGTAACAGATGATCAAAACTTGAGGGCAGTTCCACATGTATTGACTGGATTTCAATTAAGTTGTAACGTGTGTCTCAGTACTAGATCTATTACTTTGTACAGTAACCCTTGGAAAGCATGTTTGTTGTAACATTAGCCATGTTTATTCCCTTGCTGTGTGGATTCTCTGATCATTCTTTACAATAACAATGCTAATGCAGACAGATAAAAAAATATGACAATTGTAGTATTTATGCTTCCTGATGGAATTATGGTGGGTGTTACACAGCTAGCCAGTTTATAGAGAATGAGAAAATAAAGTGAGAATTCAGAAAAGCAAAGGTGTCACACGAAATCAATTTTAATTTAGGTCCAGCCCCTCTGCTGAAAACCAGACATGTTCTTACAAACTAGCCCAACAATCACAGAAATACATATAATTATTTTTTAGAGGTAAGGTTTTCCTGTTTCCAGAATAATATATCAAGTGCTGGAATTTAATTCCTATTTCCAATATGTTTGGAAACTGAGCATATTTCTATTTCCGCAGGTGAGCACTACTTAGGTGCAGGTCCTTATTACATTCATGAGCATGCAGCCTTGTAGTGGCAACAACTAGAAAAAAAAAAATCACTACCTGCAAACTATGCAGCAGCTCTGCTGGCATTCTCTTGTAATATCATAAACTTGCATTATTATATCCAACACAATATGCAGTATTATATTACTGTTATATGTTATGATATATTAAAACATTATATTATATAGAGCCAGCAGCAGCACCTTCTCAAAGCTTAATTTCATATCTTCATAGCTTTCAGCAGTGTCCAATCCGTGAAAGTATTTATTAAGCACACACCACCAGCTACAGAATATAAAAGCTTCCCCTCTTCCCCAGCGCGCTCTCATTGCCTCTCCCGTAACACAGTTTCTCAGCTTACGGAACTGAATGGATACAGCTGATGATTTGGGGAAGCTGTTGTCAGGGTGCGGAGTTGCACAGAATGATCCGCAAGATCCTAAAAGCAGAATCTGACTGCAGAGTTTGCAGGTATCTTTTGTCCATTTCTGGCTCTTTCTGCAGATCGCCCCATTTTCTGTAAACTGACTAGCTATGAGATAGTATCTACCCAGGTGTTTCTTATAGCCCATTTACAAATTTTATTTGTTCCAGTGCTTTGTGTCTAGCTACTTAGAGTACCCCAGATTACTACTATCTTTTCAGAAGAGAAGCTCTTCAGACAGAGGGAGGAAAGCAGACAGACCACTGCTGAATGACGTCTCCAGATATTGTGACTCTCATTGCGGGAGAATACGGTGTCCTTACCAAAAATATCCACTATCTAATAGTACAACAAAACAAAAGCAAAAAATAGCTACATTCATATTAGCATTTCTTTGTCTGAACAGCTCTTCAGAAAACCAACAGAGTTTACAAGCCTGTTAATTTGAGGGTGCTTTACCATATATTTTCATCTTTTAGAGACTTTAATAAACAAGATTACCTGATGTTCTTAACGTTTTGACAAAACTGTTTTCAGAGCAAAATGCAAAGCCATGTCTTGCATGATAAAAATGTATTTTTCATGGGTCTAATTTCTCCTCCAACTTGCAGAGGCTTTTTTGGATGATGTCTTACATTCATCTATTCTGAGTTTGGGATCATTGGTTAGACCATGATCATTGCTATGAAGCTGCATCTTAAGACAAAAATGCGGAAATTCAGATACAAATCCCTGATTTGAATTTAATTCTCCAAATGTGAGCCTATTCCCAACATTTTCCTCTGGATCATCTTTTAACTGACATGAGCACATTTTTCACACATATATTGTATAAAACCCATGAACGCATGAAAGCTTTTCCTTCACAGACAGACACTTTATGAGGTTACATTCAAGGGGTAAGAAAGCTTCACAACATTTTATGAAAAATCTATGGCTGATTAATCTCAAGCCTGAAACAGCATCCACGTATGAGGTCCCTGATCTATTGCCTCTGTGTTGAGGCAAGATGAGTTATATCTGGACTATCACCACCAAATGTCTGGCCAGGTAGTTCCTTGCACATGTCCCAAGGCAAGAGATCCCACAGCTTATTGCAACGCTTCACTACCCTGACTGTCCACGGATATTCACCCAAATCTGATCCAAATCTTCCCTTGCCTCAAATTAAATCAAATAATTATTGCCTTACTTTCTCCTGAAATAAAATTACTGCCATGCTTATGGTGGTGGTCGATGGTGTACTGTACTTGAATCCAAATCCAGCTGGTAAATGAAACCAACTTGTGTTCAAACCCAAATCCTTCTCTCATCTTTATTAATGTTTAGAGAAAACAATTATTGCTGGAAGGTATAAGTACTTGTTCACAAGGAACTTACCAGTTTAGCTAATGGCTGCATTCCTCAGCTGAAACTAATCTGAGCTTTGCCTAAGGTTCAGTAAAATCCTTTTACTATCTTGAAATTACTCCTGCCAGTCCATAGTTTGTAACCCCACCCCAGAAAAAAGGCTTACACGTCTCAAGTCTTGCTTCTACAGTATCAAGCCCAAATTACATATGTTAGCATTTAGTAGTATAACACTCTTGCTTTTAAGTACAAAACACTATGAGAGCTTTCTTGTGAAGCAGAAAGTAAAGAGGCATCAGTAATTACTATAAGACATTCAGATTTAACTGCTACAGTAGAGAAGAATAGGAGACAGTAAAAGACTGTGTGTGAGTGAAATAAGCAACTCACCCACAGAACATGAAATACTGTCAAGAATAAATAGATAATTCAAGAAAATTCAGGCTGATGTTCCTAAGCACTACAATTTGAAACTTGCAGTGAACAAAGACAAGTTTTCTGGAGACTAATGTAAAAGTTTTATTGAAGTTTCTGTTCAAGTAGTTGGTGATAATATTCGGCAAATGAACCCAGAGAGCTCAGAATATTAGAGAGTCAGAAGTTATTTATGACAGACAAAAAGTGCAAAATACCAGACCATAATACTTTGCAAGAGAGAGGCAGGCTGTGCCAGATGTTTCACGACAGTATATATTTTCATTCCTTAATTAAAAGAAGAAACAAGAACAAGAAGTCCCAAGCCACAATCATTACAAAGCTTTGGAGGAAAAAACTAAACCAAGTCTCTTATGATTCTCTAGACACTTAAATTAAGTGCCCAATAAAATGGGCAGTTAACCATATAAGCATAGATCTCTTCACCGCTTTAATTAAATGTGACTCATCTAAGTCACAATTTTCTTGGAAACTTCAGGTACACTCTTCTCAAGTGGGAAAACCCCCAGACTACACAATAGGATGAGAATTCAGTCGAATGAAAATTTGCATTTTGGAGGTAAAAATGTGTAGATACATTCTATATATTACACAAAACAGATAAAAAGAATTTGCAAAAGGGTGTACCACGCTTTGTGACATTCAACACATGTTTTCTTTTTCCTTCCTAAGGGAAGATAACAGGAAGAAGCTACATAGCACAGTATTTCAAGAGAACAGCAAACTTATAATGTATACAAACACTGAACAACAACCACCTTCAGTAAAGAATAACACATGCCTACTTCTCCATCTTCGGTGGAGCCAGACTTTTTTTTTATTTTTGATGGGTGTACAATCTTCTGTTAATGGAAGGCAGAAATAAGGACTGCAGCTTTCAGCATCAGGAGTTGTCCTGTACTGAGCCTGATCCTGCTTACAAGCGAGCAGAGAAACCATCCTGAATCCTGCTATCTGCAAACCATACCAGAAAGTTTGGAGAGATGATCAAAATGTGACACTGCTTTCATAAGAAGTTGGGACATTTTTTAAAACTTCAGGTTTTCTGTTCAGATCCAGAATAAAAGTTTTAGAAATTTTCCACCAAGACAGAATGCCACAGGTTGTATTTCAGGAAAAGCAAAACTACTTTCTGAAATGAAACACAGGCTGTGATACCCACTGCAGGCCAGTCCCATTAACACAACTCTAGGGCTCCCCTGGCTGGACTCACCCAGCAGCTCCCTGGAGCAGGACAGCAGCTCCCGGGGACAGGACTGCACCGCAGGAAGCTGTAAAAACCTTTGACACAGCAAAGTCCAAAAGAGGGAATGGCCAAGCTCGCTACTTTACCTCTTAAGCTGATTTGTGTGTGTGTGCATGTGTGCAACTGCTCAAATAGGAATTAAGGGAAACATTAATGTTGGAGACTAGTATGCCAATGTGGGTGAAGTAAGAACAGATGTAACTTGTCTGTCCCTTTAACTGAGTCCAATCCCAAATCCTGCCAAGGATTCAAAACACTTTCAGTTAAGTGTTTTTCCATATGACACATGACTTGCAGTTCCAGGGTTGGCACAGAAACAATTGCAAGAAGAAAGAAATGCTTTCACTGGTCTGTTGGAGAAGCATGGCTAAGGGGGTAGGAAACTCTCCTGTTTGGAGATGCTTTGCTTCATTTGCTGCTCAAGAAACCTGCAGAAGTTCCCAAATTCTTGTAATTTTTTCAAATGGAAAATTTGAGATCCTAATCAAGAACCTCCCTCTAGCTCCTCCTTCGCCTCTCTGGCAAATTCTTTTTCTTGTTCTGTTGAAAAACAGATATTTCTTTCATCCAAAATTGAGAAATGAACAGAACTACCCAGTGAAAGAACCATAGAGATGAAAGCTGTTCACCTTGGGCAAAACCAGGAAATATTACCAGTGAGCAAGCCTTTTATGAAGGGATTTTGCATAGCACCATGCCTGGAGGATTTCTGATCATAGCTTTATTGCACTGTTTGATCCTGTAGCATAAGAGGAGACTATATGAAAGATTATTCCAAAGCAGGTGAACAGCATGAGATGACCCAAGCTTAATCCTACGTCTGCTCTTTTCATACCATTGTATCCACAGACCACACTCTCTACACAGATTGAAGTCTCCACCTCTTTCTGGATAGATACACCATCAAGGGTGGTTTCCAAAGAGTATCCTGCATGACACCTAGAACTACAAATAAAATAAAATAGACTTCTAAGCCTGGGTAGTAGACCCAACTCTTTTCTTCTTTAGCACTCCCTGCACAGAGATTACATGCTCTCAGTTATCTGAGGCAGTAATAACTGCTCAAAATAACTGCAGTTGGGCTAGACTTTGTCACATCCTTATTCTGCTAATTTCTCATCTTGTACTGTTGGCATACCACCTGCCCGCATGAACAAATTCCTGCTTCATTAGATGTTAACTACAGTTTTTCCTAGTGCTATATAGGAGCATTGAGAGCTACACATAAACATCTGCAAAGTACGTGGGAATTTTGGAAAGGAGATGCAAAGTAATTTGTTGCATAGTGCATTGTAATCCCTCTAGGCATATCTACAACATAAGGAAAGGGGGCGAACACTGGATTTACTATCCTTAAAACTTTTGTCACAACAATCACGAAAAATCAAGTAACTTTAGTTTTAAGTAGGAATTTAAATGTGAATTCAAGTCCTTAATTACAGCTAAACAGTACTTTGTCTGAATTACTATCTATCGCTAGCCATAGTGAAGGACACTCCTAAAACACTCTGTCCTAGAACAGGAACATGTGCAAACACATCAAAGAAGGAACTGCAATAAATAATATGCAATCTAAACCTCTCAAAACTGCCAGCTTGTCTTAGATCATGTGTTTTCAACCATCTACCCATGTTCATTACAACTCCCTTCCCCTGCTGGAATTTATTCATTTTAACACAAGGTAGACAGCAATACTAAACAGCATTTGTGCAACTAACACATACCTCAGTGGTCATTTTACCTCTGACCGAACCACAGAGGTTGTTCTTGCCACAGGCTAAATCTGCACAAAATGGTCACTGAGAAGTTTGGGCTTCAGGAGATGATGTGTTTCACTCTAGTGACATTGAACTACATTTGAACTTTCGAAAACCTAATTTTCTTTTGGATCAATATAGTCAATACAAGTGTTAAGGGAAAAACAATTACATCTGCTGTACTTCTGCATTTCATAACCCACATGCAGAGTCTGCTTGCTGTCTGACAAAACCCCTGCTCTTCTCATGAATCAAGAGGAAACATTGGCGATACACTACTCAGGGGGGAAATATACGCATTGACAATGGACACAACTTTTACAGGTGTTACAACCTGTAGTTATTTCCTCCAGCGACTTAAATCACTCTGCTTGCACCTTGCAATTCAGAAAGAGTCAAATGCTTCCCCCCTCCATCTTCTGTGTTCGACAATTTTCTGGGATATTAATCCAATGAGTATTATTGGTGCCACAGCTATCTGTCAACTATCTGTGGATCAACTGGAAGTTCGTTTTAACAAATAATATTTTTCTATAAACCTAGCAACACTGGATTTATTAAGACAACTGGCAGCTTCTCAGTGAAGGAGCTATATCTTCTTAAACATTTGTGCAATATATAGTAAAACACAACCTTGATCCAAATATAGAAGTATTTAGGTAGGAGATGAAAGGGGTGGTTTCTTGAATTAGAAATAATAGCCTAGCCAGGAGATATTAATAAAAGTGGAATCTTAATATTTACTATGGCTTTCAGCAGCACTGATTTGCACTACAATTTATTAACTTTTCAAATATTGCACGGTGTACCTGGATACCAAAACATTACCCACAAGAAGTTTACCAGAAATATACTGTATCAGAGCAGTGCCTATTTGAAGTGTACATCTGGGCTTGATTATGCTTCACCTAAAGTCAAGGATAAAATATTCATTTCCATATTAAAAAGTTGAATTTTTTTCCTTATAAAAAAAGATGTCCAGGAAAACGAAAGATTTATCACAGACCTCAGTTGCTACCCTAAAAAAGCCCAGGAACAGAAAGGTTTGTTGGCAGCACCTGAAACCTCCATGTGCATATTGTGGATTCCCATTTCAAGGACAGCCTCACATCCCTCAGTTACTAACCCAGCAGCTGGAGCATTGTTAGCTGCAGAGGTCTCCAGGTGGTCTGCTGGAATGTCAGGATCCACCAGCACTCTTCCCAAAAGAGAAAGGGTCCAACAAGGCAGCCAATTCTACCAAATTCAGAGAAGTATCTGAGAAACCCTCTGTGAGCCAAGATCACAGGGAGACAGCTCTACACACTTGCAAAATCCTCCATGCTCTAAGTAGTTCGTTGACACCTTTTATCTGAATGTAAGACAAGCATGTTGAACGGCTTCTGTTTTCAGTTGTTCACAGTAGCCAAAATGGTATTTATTGTTTTTCACTATGTACAATTGTTCCTATGTATTTCACATTTATTCTACACTTTCTGGAAGGTCCTGACAACACATAACTCAAATAATTCATGGCATAGCACAAAAAAGTTTACTAGCAAGCCTTTTCCCAGCTCACTTTGCATGTAAAGTCATTTCTATTTTAGTAATTTTTAGTTTGAAAACTTGAATGTAGCTGAACATCCCTAAAAAAAAAAAAAAAAATCAGACATTAGTCACACAACCAAAGTTGCCTGTTTTTGTACAACATCATGCCCAGAAACATGCTTGGAGAAAGTGCAGTTGAGTGAAAGGGAATGCGAGGGGGCAGAATGTGTCAGCTACCACAGATCTGAAAGTCTTTCAAATGGAACCACAAGTCTGGCACACTGCCTTGGAAAAGCTAGAACAGGTGCTACAGCAGGAAACACACAGCTGTGCCTTCCAAGGTACCCTTCTCATCAATAATGGATACCTCTTAGCATTCAACTGGATTTCTCCACCATTTAAAGTTTTATACGACTTGTTTATTTTCAGCAGATATTTTTTCCCTTGAGGAGCCCCAACACTTTGCTGTCACTGTTCCTAGAACTTCTCTTCTGGCGCTTGGCCCAGACAAGTTGTTACTGAACGCATGCCTTTATTATTCCTGAACAAGACAGAAGATTTGACAATTCTGATAATGAACAAGAGTTAGATGCTCCAAAGAACATGGATGGCTCCCCACGTTCAAAATACTTGAAGTGACACCCTGAATATTTACAGGTCTCCCAATTGAACTGACCCCAGTATGAACTTCAAGGAAAAACATTCTCACTACTCTTTTGCAGAGAGGCTGTGACACCTGCAGTCTTTAAGCAAAGTGTTTCAGTGTTGTATAAAGCCCCAGGTATTCACTTGGAAACGGTCAGTGCTGATATATTTGAGTTAGTTTGGGTTGCTAGAAACCTCCTAATTCCCAGGCTAAACTTATGCAAAGTCACCTGATGTGCCTCTAGTCTTGCATGAAAACTGCTGTTAGGTTGAGCAGCTTATTTCTCTAGCTTTTGTCTGTTCATGAAGTTACACAAAGCAGAGTCTCTCTCTGCTATCATTTTGCTCAGCTGCATGAGTCACACTGAGGTGTAATGCACAAGATTGACAGATCACATTATTAGTTTCCAGATACCCCAATTTCTCAGACTTGTCTATACCAGAAAATCCTGCCAACATAAAAACCATATGGTATTCCTTAGCACACTTGGAGATCCTATTGCTTCCATACACAAGAGCACTCCAAACAACATACGGATATGGAATAGATATGCTTTCTAGTTGGCCGTAATACCAGCTTAGCATGCATGAATAAGTAGATTCAGTAGACATACCTCAAAATATTCTCCCATTATTGCCCTGCTGTGAATTTCCAGAGTTCACAGAACCCTTTGCAAAGTCAGCATCCAAGTGACATCGTGACTAAAGTGAACACAGCTAGAACAAGCAGGTGAGAAACAGCAGTCTGAGTCAGGCAAAGGTGCTAAGTAATAAGACTGATAAAAAAACACTTCCCTCTGGTAAAAATGCATCACCACATATTTTTTCTGTCTCAGTCCTATTCTCTCTCCCCTCCTCATTATGCCTCACCTGAAAAATTATAATACCAGTATGTTCACAGAAAGCAGTATCTGCACAAAGCCACCTCTGCGCATTTCAGAATCACACAACAGTTCCTACTGGAAAGGACATCTGGACATAGTCTAGTCCAATGCCCCAACTACAGACAGTTGCTCAGGACCCTGTCCACTTGGGTTTTTAAACATCCTTCAGGACAGAGGTTCCTGTGGGCAAGATGCTCCAGGGGATGACAAATCACACAGTAAAAATTTTTCTTACATTCAGATGATTTCTACATTTCAGTCTGTGCCCATTGCCTCTTCTCCATTCAGTGGATACCACTGCAAGGAGTCCAACTCCGTGTTATTTACTCCCCCCATCCCACTCCCATTAAGTACACATAAAGGTCCTCCCCAAGCTTTGTCTTCTCCAGGCTGAAGAGTTCCTCCTCCTCTCAGTCTCTTCACCTGCTGTATGGTTGATGGACATCAATATGTATAGTGAGCTATGGGCATTCTAGAGCTTTCGGTATAGAAGATGCAGAGTCCAAATATATGTACTGGAAGGTGGCCTATTTATGTTCTTTTTGGGTACCTTTTGACTCTGCAGTAGTAACTATATCATTCAACTTGTATAACTGAATTACATGCTGTGAAGTTCTACAAAACAGATGGAGTGAACAGTTGAACATTGTCAGGGCAAACCTAGAAAGGAACAAACCTTATTCATATGTAGTAATTTGAAGGATGGACCTGTTCTGCAAGCTATGGATTTGCAGGGCAGCAGTTTTTAGGACAAACTTTTCATTGTACATTAATCACACTTTTCCAAGATGAGTGTTTTTGATGAACTTTAGTCCATTAACTGAGGACAGCAAGAAAGTACAGACTAGCTGAAAATATTATGATTATCTAATAATCTATATTAAGCCACATTTTATTAATAATTTTACTCACAATAAATAACAGCACAATCCATATTACAACAACCAGAGATTACAATTTGAATTTATGAAGCAGTTTCCTATGTAAGAAGCTATTAGCCAGGGAGCCACACTAATATCCTTGTGACTTGGGTGAGAGCAGGACCTAGTCTACAACTTGCTCTTTAAGGAAAGAACAGAATCTGAATTCAACTTTCTTCAGATTCTATTCAGGAATACAAAAGACAGTATGAGCAAATGGTGAGCTGTGTTGCCAACCACAAACGCACTGAAGGATGGAAACAGATTTAGCTGTTATTTCAATAAATGATTGAGTCCTGTACAACAAAATGGCAGAGGCCATATTAAAAGTGCTCAGTCTTTCTTATGTGAAGCATTCATTTTCAACACTAACCATCTGCAGAATAGCGATTAAGCTGACCAAAGAAGATTCAAAACTATCACTCATATGACAACACTCATTCTTTTGAAAAATAGCTTTAAAAGCAGCTAGGAACCTAAAGCTAAGATATCTACCTCATATGACTCTCAGTCAAGCTACATGGGATACAACCTGGCCATAGATGACACTCCCCAAAATACCTGAGAATAGAAGTCTGATGTTATTTGTCACACATTAGATTTACAAAATCTACCTTCTAAGGAATATAGGTCAGGAATATGGCCATTACCTAACTGTCAAAGACTAGATCCAGAAAGAGACAGTTCTCCAAAACAGCTCTAAGAAATCCATTACCTATATTTTTGTCTTTTAACCTAAAATGAGAAAAGATTCTGGCAGGAAAATCTTGTGACCGGTCATTTGCAATGCCACTGGTGAAACTCAGAGCAAATTTTAGACTGTTGCACCATGAACTCAAATACAAAACCATTAAATTCTTTCCAATTCAGTTGGAAACTCCTTATGTAAAATGAAAAGAAGTTACAATTTGTTATGTCTTTACACTCACATTGAAAACTAATGGTCAGAGTACTAAGTTTCTAGCCAAATTCCACCTGACGTTCATTATTTTTCTTATGAATTATATTTACAGCTGGGAGCCACAAAATGGAACATTTGAAGAGTCGAGGCACCACAGTGGCACTGCAGAATGTTTTAGCACAGAATAGCACCCCTGAGATCCTTAGCTGCTCCGTGCTGGAGACACTACAGAAAAAATTCTCTGCAACAGAGGAAGAAATTGCAATATACTCTATGCTGCCATGTTTACATTTTGAAGTCATAGCACTGTCAAGATTAATCTTGTACAAATGTCAGGAAGGACTCGAGGACCCTAAACTAATGAGAGACTTTGAAACCAATGACAGAAGCTTAAGAGAAAGGAATAGAGTGAAAACGAATGTTGCTGAGAAGAGCTTGTGCCCTGAAACAAAGTATTATTCTCTGCTTGAAAATATACTTGGTGTCAAAGAAACCCTTACTCACATTATTGGTTTTGAGGTTTGTACGTGTTTTAGCTAGAGTTCCCTGTGGTAGCAGTTTGATCTCTTCAGTGTTATTACAGTCCCAGAACCAAGTCAAATTCCATAACATGGTACAACTTGCGAACAGGATAGCTGTTTCTAGCACATTTCTGAACAATTTTCTTTGTTACTATTGAAGAAGCAAGGATCAGACAGCCGTTGTACCAAATACTTAGGGTTGTTTCTATAAAGCTGCAGGAAATTTTGTAAGGACAGTAACTGTACTGTGCCTATCTGACCACAGATCTTTAGTCTGTATCAGCACCTAATAAACATGCAATAACATCAGCTTTTTCCAGGAGGATGAAAGTGAGAAATATGAATACTGGCCAGGCTCACATATTCAGCCTTCATATTATCTAACCTGCAGGCAGCATCAGAGTAACTGGAGAAGTTAATAAGCAGTTCCAGTAACTGCCAAGCAAGCCTACATAATCAAGCGAACCATTTAACTTGTTAAAAGTGAGGAACATTCCACACCAAAATGCTGCCTTTCATTTATACCCAGAGAAATCCTTCTAATAACAATATTTAAAAGACTTTTCTTTGGAGCCCATTGTAACACACCTTTGTTCTTTTCATCCTCTTGCAAAGCCCACTACTGAGAGATCAAAGCTATAATTTCCACCGCTTCTAAGGGCTCCGTAGGTTTAGCTGACCTTTAGAAAATACATTCTTTTCCCTCACCATCTCCTTGAAAGCGGCTTTTTTTTCCAGAGGACAGCCTGTGTTTCAGGACCTCCTGGTACCATGGGAGAGCAACAGGCAGACACATCCCACACCACCAAAGACCACCCAGGATCTCCTAAACGCTGCCTTGCTTAGCGGGGTGGTGGCAAGCATGCAAGAAAAACATTACTAGACATGCAGAGCAAAGAGCACGCTGAGCCTCTGACATGTAATTCTGTCACTGATTGCCCCACTTTTTCTTGGCCAGAGTTGCTCTATTCCACAGTACCTGGAGCCCAGACTCCTCCTCTCTAATGCCTGTTATTAGCCCTGTGTGGAGCCTTGGGCAAATCACAGGGACCAGCTACTACAAATGACTGCCTCCCACGTCAGCCTGGCTTGAGCATTCACTTGAGGCAGCCTGTAATTTCTTCAAATTTAAAAAGAGGTTATTTACAAGCCAATCAAGCTCTTCATTAGACCAAAGCATTTGCTACGTACCCTGAATCTACAGATCTATGCAAAACTAGACAACTGAAAAGGGCTTTTACAGTAGCGTAGGCTCTACCCCCATATGCTCACAAAAAAGAAAGCACACTCGCCATGAAGGAACGCAGTTCTCTCAGGACAATAACCCCAAGACATCTCAGATGAAGTCCAAGGGACTTGCCATGACGCAGACTTGATTAGATGAGCAGTGCTTAGCTGATCGCAGCAGATGACCTGCTAACCAGTGTGCAGATTGCTTGGGAAGCTGGAAACTCTCCATCGCCCCCATGGACATGATCCTGCATTTGACACCTTTGAGACCACGAGCGTGTAAGCCAGCCACCCACACCTTCTCGGCTTTTTATACACAGTAACTCTGATTTGCATGGAGCCTTTTTGTTTACTTAGTTTCTTTGCAAGTCAGGCAGGTAAGTAGCCTTCTCTCTTGTATTCGTCTCCTAAAATCTACATGTCAGCGTCTCTCAGTTTACCAGACTGAGAAATTGCAATTTCCTGTCCACTAAATGTATTCGAGACCTTTGTTTAATTAGCTTACAGACAAGCCTAGAGGATCACTAAAATTAAAAGTTGTCCTACAATTGCAAAGTAGAATTATGACTCAAATTCTGTCAAATAAGGAACAGCAGTAATTGCTGAACCTGGCAGGCCACAGAGGAGTTGGCAGACCCTGGCATGGTGAAGTGAGGTGACAAGAAATCAAGAACTCCGATTTCACAGAGCAAGGAAAGAAGGTGCCAGGAGCTAATCAGAGACCATGTAAGGAGGTCTGATGCCTAGCAGGCATCAGAGCTCTCCCCGTACACAATATTATCCACATAATTTGCAGCTCACAGATTTTACAAGGCTCAGAGCACTGGATAGCCCCATTCAAGTCAGCCGTGTTTTAGCAGAGGCTGCTTGTGGAGTAACTTTCTGACAGAAAACAAGCAAACAGCTCCTTTTCTCCTCTTCTACCGCAGGTACTTCATAAACAATGGACACACCAGCGCTATCCTCTGATGGACTTTGCCCAATTTATCACATTCTCAACTCACAAGTAGGAAGGGTGGCAACCAACTGTAATTGCTCAAGCATTTCATTCTCATCTATTTACTCCTCAATGTTGATTTTCAATTAAATGTTCTCAAAGCACCATCGCTGACAACATCAAAGTTTCTGCAGACTTCACTATGAGCATGTGTTTTAATCACTTCCTCCAACAGATGAAAACAAACTGCTTTTCCTACCTGACATTCAAAGCCAACAGGCAACAAGACTTAGACAAGCAATGCCTCTTCCGGGTGACGTGTGGGAGAGATGTGATAAAGTAATAGCTGGGTTGGGTTTTTTAGGGACCTGCTGAGCCACTGACCAAGAGCACAAAGAAATCAGGACTGAGGGAGGTGCTGGTCACTCAGCCATGGAGTTGTAGCCCATGTGCTTTGGGGATCCAGAGACATTACACATAGGCTGTACTGTAGCAGCAGGGATGCAACAAGCTTTCAAAACTAAAACAGTTTCCTCAACAATTATAATCTTATCTCCTCTGCATTATTGTGACAACTTAATGTGCACATCACACTGCTGAGCTGCAGGCTGATGCTGTCCAGGTCATTTGAGATTCTGAAGAAAAACTGTCTGAGCTTAATGGAAAAAGTAAGACAGCAGATTTTTTCCCCTCACCTCTACTTCTGATAGGGAGACAGGGAAAATGCCAAATTTCATCAGCAGTAGGCTGATTTTTCAGTTATTCCAAAAACTGTTAATTCATCATCTTCCTTTCACAAAGTTAACTACAGCCAATAGTTTCATTATTGAAACTTCCCACACTCTAGAGTCTGACGTTATCTGGGTACACAGAAAGGGAGGAAGGGATAAAGAAACAACTATAATCTTCTCCAAAGTCTGTCACTGTGAAAGTTTTCAGCTGCAGTTCTCCTTTTCAGAAAGCCTTGGCTTAGCCAGGGTCCCCCCTCTCCCAGTTCAAGAACTTTGAATAAGAAGGATGGGCACTTCATATTCTTACTAAACAAGACATATTTAGAAATTGTTCTGCGTACAAACTTTGGCTTCAACTCCACAGTCCTAACTACAGTCACACAGTATATTCAATGTCACAGTTAATATTGACACTTACTATATTCTTTTGATGTTAGCAGCACCAAACATCACCTTAATAGCACAGGTTGTACTTAGCCCATGCTGTCCTGGGTGTGAGATTTCAGTGGATTCAGTCAAATGTGTGATCTCCCTTTAAGAGCATGATTCCAGAAATGTAATTACACTACTTCTATTTCTGTTTTACCGTGACACCACAGTAATGTACAGTATTTGAGGCCTTTGGATGAAAAAGACATTCACAACAAGCAATTATTTAAAATGTATTAACATAGTGTTTTGTTAGATATAGGACCTTAAAGGTCTTACATTTGGGTCCCAGACTTGACACAGTCATCTGCAGAACATGTGAATCTAAGACTTTGTTTTGGACTCAACTTCAACTATAGCTGGTCCTGCTAGTTTCTTTAATGAGAAAAGATATAGAAAGTTAAATTAACCTAAGAGTAGAGTAAAACCAGACCAAACAAGCTCCAACATCAGTCTTTAATGGACATTCTCATGTCACTATAACAAAACAAATACATTACTACAACAAAATCCAGAGTAATGAGAAACTGGAATATTTCATTCATACTGTAACTCAACATCTGGTTCAGTAGAGATTAGTAAACTAATAAATTTGATACAAATCAGAAAGATGTTCCTCAGAATGCTTAAGTGGCTTCCCAATTTTATTAGAGAGTTTGAGGATGAATGTTCTTAATTATCATGAAACCCACCTTTTAACACAACCAAGCTCTCGTCTAGACAGATCAAAATGAATATTCTTTCAGCTTGTGCTGGACAAAAACTTTTGCTTTTCTTCTGACAAACATCTGCTCAGCTTCTGATACAACACAGATGTTTGTTTGGCAGACGCTTAACAAGAGACGTTTATGTAAACATTAGGGAAAAATAAATATAGTACAGAGTCACCTCATCCTACCATAGGAACAGAAAGCTCTGTACCTATTAATCACCAGTGAAATAATTCAAACAGCCCCATATGCATGAGATCTTATTCTAGCATTAGTGTTTAGTGCAGCTATAAGCCTTTACACAATTAACCTTCCTATAAAGAAATTGCAAAAAGCATTAATGATTGTAATATTTCATTCATTAGTAGTAAATACAGGTGAATCAGTCAGAACAACCAACTCAGTTGAACTTCTGGTGCTCACAGCATGCTAATATGCTGCTAATTAACACCATCAGCATTCCTTTTAATTAATATATTGGCTTGCTGAAGATTTAATTCATGTTTTACCAGCTCTCATTTTTCCAATTCAGAACATATACCAGGCAAAGACTACACAAAAAGAAAAATAAAGCCATTCCACTCACATTTGTGGAAATAAGCTCAGCATTTTTGCTTCCAGCTCATTCTGCTTTCCAAATTAGGATGTGAATGCAAGAGAAAGACAAAGAAAACGTACATGAATGTGTGCACACATTCACATATGCAGTCACATCTCTTTTTTTGGGTAGGAAAGGAGTTATTTCTGGGAAGTCTTATTTGCTTGCAGGCACTGGCCCAAGATCACCTCAAAGATGCAAGGTCCTGGTTCAGACCTCATTTGTGCTCAATGGTAATCATCCTTTGGGTTGCATATTTATGAGGAAATTAAATTCTCCTCTGCAAGCATCATCATTTGAAAGTGTTCTCCCAGCCATCAACACCACAACACTGCAGGCATTTTGCAGCCATTTCTCCTCCTCATAGTCCAAATGTCTCAGCTAGGGATAGAGGCACCACTGCACATGAAAATAATAAGAAAACTGATGATAACACGGCAAAAATCACATTAGGACCTACTCTAGAGTTTCTCCTAACTTGGAATAGTATCCAGTTTGAACTAATTCAGAGATTAAATTAACAAGCCAGAAAAAGAATGTGTATTAAAATACATATTCTTACCTCCTTATATGTTGAGTTTTGCAATACTCGGCTAAAAAAAAAAAGTGCTTGTATCTTAACCAGCCTTTCCTGGCTCCTTCTGTTGCAGCTACATTACATTACAGCTTTCCTCTAAAGCTGAATGCTAGTCCCTGCTCATCAGGAACACTAGCACTCTCTGGCAGCGTGTGACCCCAAAAGAGAAGCCTGACCATCTCAACAGAAGCCATGTACCACATGACAGATCCTTTTTGGGTGTTTTTTCAGTTGTCATTTGAACCACTGTAAATATAAATATAGAATGCTGTTTGGTCAAACTGGTTTCTCAATCTGATTTTAAATAATCTTAGCACTGTATATATAATACTGGTACTGGAATAGTTGAGAAGACCATTTAATAGAAGAAACTCATTTGTGCTCTGCAGTGGACAAGGACAATAATCATTCTGAAGTGTCTGCAGCCTGAGAGATTTAGGTAAATGCTGTATAGGTGACTACAGGGACACCAGGTCCAGAAGAAGTCCAGATTCCTGCATAATGTGGTGTCTCTGAAGCCAGAGACCATGGTTCACCAGCAGTCTGCAGAGCTTTGTCTTCAGGAGTTTGAGAACTATATATTTTGACAACAAGCCCTCAGAGTACTGGAGTGCTTCAGCTTTCATAGGACTTCTGTCTCATGAAGTGTAAAGTTACAGAATAAATCAGTGAATCACTAGATACCTAACTCCAAAAGCAAAAAGAGAACTACTTCTACTATATCACTGCATTTTTTAAAAAAAACTAAGAACACTCAGCGGATCCTCCTATCTGCTTTCTTCTCTGCTTGGATTGCTTCAAATCTAATGGAGCTTCTGAACAAGTTGTGTGTTTAACAGCAAATACCCTGAAGAGCTGTTGAACTAAAATTCAGAAATTGTCAAATATAACCTCATGAGAATTTACCTAGAGGCAGAAAAGGGAGATGAGAAACAAAAGTATTTCCATTTTTCTTGCTAGAAATATTTCAGAATATTAGGGAAAATATCTAAATGTTTTGAATATATTAAAACTAAACAAAGAAATCCCTTTAAACAGTACAGAAACTTCAGTTTCATATAGATATATAGCAGTTTATCATTCCTTAATTCATCTTCTCATTGCCATTTTAACTCCCTTTCAACAATATTCTTTCTATTAACGCCAAACATTGTCAGGAACAAGAAGTTTCAAGTGAATGTAACAGAGTTGCTTCAGAGAACTTACTCTGATACCGAGTACGTAATCAGTCCTTCCTATGCACCAAATTGAAACACACAATCATCAATTTACTGTAATCAGCCAATGACCTCATACTGTTACAAAACTGCAAGCAGCTCATAATAACAGTCACTCTTCAACAGGGGAAAAAAAAAAAAATTATTCATCTGACCTTCCTAAGGTGGAGCTCGTAAGAACCCACATTCATGTGAGCTGACCAGTTCTTTGCCATTTACAGCAGTTTGCTTAGAAACTTGCTATTCCAGCTGTTAACTTGTCTTGATAATGGCAACACAGAGTTCATTTCCCCTAACAATATGGCAAAAGGAGAGTTAATCCCTGTATGCATAGCTGCCTAAGTTCTTTGCACAGTCAGTAGGTTTTGTACCCGGCAAGAAGCACAACAAAATCCACGCAGATGAGACATACAGTGGCAGTACCCCTTCCCAAATGGATTCTTCCCAAGGCACATTCCCAGGGAAGGACAAATTCTCTCCAAAGAGAAAAGTTACTATAGAATCTGACCCCCTCAAGAAAAAGCAGCAGCAAAAATGCATCAGTAATTACATTTTGTCCAGGGGAATTATCCTGTGACAGAGACATCCTAAGAGCATAATCCCTCCCAGTGTAGTATTCCTTGAAAGGCTGAAATCCAAAGAAGAGTGTGCCTGGGATGGAAAGTTAAAGGGGGAGGGATGGAAATAGATGCATTAAGAAGGACAAACATTCTGTTGGTAGACAGGCTCATGATGAAATGAGGATTATGATGATTAAAAAAGATTTAAACACAACTTTAAAACAAGGAGAAAAACTCCCCATGTTACAAGAAACAAAACCAAACAAAACCATCCTGGCAGAAAATACTGTGGCTCTGCCAGGCCCCTTACATGGCAAATCCCTCAGAAATCCCAGTCCTTTGTTTGGATTTCACGTTACTTGTCAAGTGCTCTGTACATCTTCATGGTCTGCCCATGTTTCCCTTTTATCCTAGGGAGTTTCGCACTTGTTCTAAGTTTTCTAGTGGAAAAAAAGCACAGTCTGGCTCATGTCTCAATGGCTTCGTCAGGCAGGCAGTAAGTCTTGTACGCTGGCACCAACAACTAATCCTACTTGTATTCAGCAAGAACAGGTCTGACAGAGATCAAGTTTTTCATTACATAGAGCAGCAGGTAGATGTATATGTGCCCTGCAAAAGAACAGGGCCAGAAAGCCTTGTTTAGGTGACTACAACTGTTACATTTTTTGTTTGATTAAGCTAATAAATCTACTTAATTTACTCAGAGGGCCAAGGTTTCTCTAATGGACAGGCTGTTTGCCTCCTCTAAGCCCTGTGAAATACCAGCTCCACCCTTCAGACCGGCTTGAGAAGTCAGCCAGCTATCAGGCTGCCCAGGCTTACTCTTACACCCTCAGAGGACTGTGGGTTTGCTTCAGGAGCGAAACTTGTGTGTGTTTTGCACTACAAAACCACCTGAAATTTGCCACCTCAGGTTATGCTGGTAAATCAAATTGCTAGAGGGTTTATGCTGTTTTAGACAGAAATATATTGCTTCGCCCACTTCATCATGGGCATCTTCTCTTGAAGAAGCCGCCAGCTCCCCCTCCATTGTAATTCCAACGCTAGGACAATATTTTGCATGGAATTATTAGGCAACCATAAAAGTGCATTACTCCCAGGTCTCCACATGCCGATAAGCTATTTAACCAGCCAGCTATTTTTAGCTCTGCCAAGAAATCAGGATGCAGTTCACAAAACACTTCAAACATAATTGCTTCCCTCAGATGGCATTGCCAGGGTCTGTTCTTTTAATCTTTAATGTGAAACTTCAAGTAAAAAAAAACCCAATAAGGTGGTTTATTGAGAAAGTAAAGACCATTCATAGAGGAAAAAATAAACGTATCATAGCACAAGTTTTACTTTAATGATATCAAGTAATTATCATCACTTTGTGAAAAGATGTGGGGACCTAATGGACATAAGATAACAAGGAGATGGCAAATTGGTCAAGAGTAACAAAAGGAGCAGCATTGCCTCTCACCAGGCACTTTTGAGGAGGACTTGGAAGAAACCTGTTTTGTGGCTACAATCTCAAAACCATAAGAACTTCAGCTGATAGAAGGGTCATCTTCTGTGTCTGTGCTGATTGAGGGAAACCTTCTGCCTTCGGAGTCAACCAAGTGCCCACAGCCTCAGATGAGCTCTCACAATCAAAGCCCAACCTTAAGAGCAGAATCTCTAATACCAAACCATCCGTTTTATTTTTTCCTGCCAGACACTTACACTGCTATTATCTTTCCCTTCTTCCCTCCTCATCCCTCGGACCCCAAACTTATCTCCCACTCACCAATGCACTTTCACTCTCTCTCAGTCTCAAAACTTCTCTAAAATACAAATTTTTGCTCAAGCTGTCTGGTCTCCCTAATCCCCACAAGTCCTAGCACTTGGATTTTCTCAGGCTTAGGATGAATGAGACAATCTGAGATTTCAAGACATTTGCAGACAAGTCTGATTCCTGCTCTGATCTCTGGGATGTTTATGTAAGCCCAGAGAAATGCCATTTAAAACAGAGTTACTTTGAGTGTTACAGAGCATCACTGAGACAAGCCCTGGGTCTGCATTCGTAGAGTGACAGGCTCATTTACAGAGCAGAACAAAAAACCCAAAACAACAGAATACCAAGTGATCACTGTCTATCAAGACATTAGCTGAAGAATCGAGAAATAACCTATGTTATATTTGTGTTACCAGAAAACCGAGTGAGCACAATTAACCTTGCAAAGCCACAAGAGAAATCTTTGCTGTATCACAAATCACCGTCATCCTCAGCACATTTTTTGACTGTCACACAGGCGCATTTTCAGAAAGGATTAATCTTTATCTGAAACAGTAATTGAGTGCCAGTAGTTACCTTGGTGACATTTAAAAATCTATCACTGTGCTTTGCTGTCAACGCTTTATGATACAATAAAGTGCCTCATGGAACAAGTCAGAACATAGCTTAGGAAATAGTTCCTATGACAACTATATGAATTGAGGAGACTGTAAAGATCATAAAATGTCAAACGGACAGTAGCATGCAGGTAAAGAAAATCCAGGCTGAAGTCAGCACAGTTCCTAAAGCTGTGCTGAACTGCAGCTCAGAGCCTGACTCTAGCCTTTTCTGTAATTCAACAAAGTCTCTAATTCTCCAGGTACTCTAATTTTCACTGAAACCGCCAAGAACCCAGAAATTTATTAAGGAATCAATCCAACTGATTTCAACAGACCTCTGTTGGGACTAACCATTAGGAATGAGGGAGGAAGAACCACCATGCTTCCTGTGAATATTGTTTGTTGTACTTCAGATATTAAATAAGAGTGGGGAATTTAATTATCAAAACGGAGGATTTCCATTCTGCTTCTGACAGCATGTCCATCTGATTTCAGAAACTGGAACGGAGAAGCACTGGGATTACATTCACCCTTTGTATTTACAGATTTACTGTTCATCAGTCAGAGACAAATTAGCTTCATTGTCACTGGCCCAAAACTACATGCTCTCGGTCTAAGTGAGAAATACAGAAGCCAACAGAACCTGCCAAAGCTGTGCCTTCAAACCTCAGTTTGTTCACTGGCTCCATTTTCAATAAGGAGACTGACATCTCCTAAGGAGGTGTGGGATCAGTGCAATCTCAACCCATGGCTGCTGCACTTCATGAATGGCATGGTGGTCTGCACAGGTCAACACCACACTGTAACTCTGCACAGCTGGGAGAAGACCTTGCTAAGGAAACCCCCCACACAATTGTTTCCGCAGGACTGCCTATCTTCATCTCTTCTTCCTCCATTCTCGCCTTCTACTTTTCTTTTCCTTTAAGATTGCGTGGCCTTTCTAGCCTCTTCCAGGTTTTTTCTGCTTCCTCTCAGTTGCCTCAAACAGCAAGTCTCCTCCCAAGCACACAGGTCTCAAATACTTCCATCATAGACCATCTGGGTCTAGAATGTAGAACTATCTGGTCCTTTGGCCCCTAAAGCAGGGAATTAATTCTCTTTTGTTGTAAAACTAAACCTGAGCATGGGTTTGTTTGGAAAAGTTTCCAAAAACCTAGCCGTCTGTGGCCTCCCTCCAGCCCTTCTGTCGTATGAAAACTGTATAGGTCTTCTGTAGCTACCCCATATCTGTACTCTGAAGTCCTGAATTAATTTCCAGGAAACAAAAAACAGTTTGGCATGCTCTGAAGATAAGACTGAGTATTTCAGCTGCTCGTTCACGATCAACCGAAGCCATTCAGTAGAAAAGTGCATTAGAAACCTAGGTTATTTATTTTATTGAAGAGCACTTTCTACTTGCACAGGTGTGATGGAGCACATGACCTCACTGAGCACACTCAAGTAGGATATGAATTCTCAAAGTCTATGCGTCTCAAACATGAAACAGCTCAGAAGGAAGGCTTATAAGCAAGAGAAACATGCTCCCTACATACTTAAAGTCCAACAAATGTTAATATAGTAACAATTACTTGGTTCAGGTGCTAAGCCCTTCTTTAGCAAACTCATGAGAAGGCACCCTCCTTTGAACACAGTTCTGTTAACAGTATGGGAAGAAGGCATGTGCCTTGATCAGAAAATACAGCAAGAACTCCCTAGAGTTGCAAGAAGAATTTTTGTCACATTTTCACTGGAACTTCAACCTGAAAGCAGACAAAAACATAAGCAAAACTTATAATAAAAACATGCCTGAGAAAGATAAACAAGGTAAACAAAGAGATTACATTCTTGCCCTCCAGTAAAGTTCTTTTTACCTTAAACCCACCCTGCCCAAAGATAATTTTGCCACTGGAGATCATAAAAGAAAAGTTATTTGCATACAGAATAGGCTCACAGAAAATTAAACTGCTGTGGAAAACGCAAGCTTATTATGCAAGAAAAGTGATAAGCTAAAACATACAAAAAATTCCTCCTCGAGATCTGAGCAACGCAAGCTAAAAATACCGGTATTGCATGTAACTTACAAATTCAAAGGGTTGTTTAGGCTGTGTTTAGATTGTGATCAAACAACACTTGATACATTTTTGTCTACTTATGATTAAAGATAATGCCAGATTTTAGGTTTCCGATTGCTTTCCTCACTTCATTTTTATTTCTATTTTTGACTTGCACTCAGTGTGTTCCCTGCACCCCTGCTGAAGGCAAACAGCAGCGCTGGGAGGAGACCAAGGGAATGTATGGTTATTGTGCACGTGGGTCACTCTTCCTAATGAAATGCAAACAACTCGCAGCAGGAGCTGTTGTGCAAGAGCAGCCCGGAGATCGCATCCCTGATTTACACAATAAAGGGTTGAAGACATTGTGTTCCCAGCCTTTGTTTTTGTTTCTGTACATGCTCACATCTGGGCTTTGCAGGTGCAAACACTAAGGCAGACTATTAGCCACCTGCACACACCTTTCCAGTAGTCTAAAGCAAGTTTAAGTGTCACAGGTATCTCTCCTGCCAAAAAGGCTTTAATGTAGCAAGCCATCAAACATCCAAAACTTCCTGAAAGTCAGAGGCATTCAACTTCACTGGTGTTACACCACACAAGGTAGCATCATGCTCTGAAAGCAGCCCAGCATTGGGATATGGGAAAGCTAACACACGGAGCATACAGCTGCAAGGGTAGGTGGATTAAGAGTCTCAGCACGACTCCAAACTTTTCCTTCTGTCAAAGCACAAAGAAGAGTTCAGTGCTGTGATGAAAGATTCTTGAACATAAATTACCATCCTTTTTCTGTTACGTAACATGATTTATCCAAAGTGTGCACTGGGCTCATTCCAGTTTCCACTGAAGTCAATAGAACTATAAGTGTTCAGCACCTCTGAAAAATCAGCACATGCTTATTCATGGGTATAATTTATGGTACCCAAATTAGAACATTCTGTCCTCAAGTTACCAGTGCAGAAAAGCATGGCTTCTTACTCCTTTCCCTTCTTTAAGGATATTAATGGAGCAATACTGAAATTTACCCCCAGATCTTCGGTGAACTTCCTAGAACTGGTCAAACTTTAAACAAATTACAACACAAAATATCTGAGATATTGACTCCAGAAATCTCTTCTGCCCATCCACTAGATCAAATCGACTCGAAGATCTTTGTCTACGTGAGCCCTTATTTCCACGAGGTTTCACAAAGGAGTAACTGCCACAGAGATGTTCCAATACAAGCCCATTTCAAGCTATGCATGAAGAAGAGCCATCATCTAGCAAGGTTATCTGGTAACCAAATCAGAAAACTACGAGTTAAAAGCAACGGAGTAAGAAAACGTCCTTACTGACAGCTCTGCTCATCCTAGTGGCCATTGTCTCAATGAAGTACTATTTACCAACCCCTCTTTGTACATCTTTTGGACACGAGCCTTCATTCCTTCTGGATGTGGTCACAACTTTGGTTGATCAAGAGTGGCAGTAAAAATCCAAAGACCACTCATGGATTTTTTTGTTTCTTCAGAGCACAGCAAACATGAAAATCTGCAAAACACAGTTCAGTCTTGCTCAAAGCTCCTGGGATGTCTTCTGTGGTACCGAATTGAGGTGACTGTTCCTCTCAAGATTCCCTAAGGAGTGATGAATGAGGTTGTAAAAAACAACCTCCCAGGTTATTTTGGGATGCTGAGAAGTTTGGGACTGCTAAACAACCCAAATATCCTCAACCTGCACCCTACCCCCGACACCTTAGTCTTCTAACTCGTATCAGGAGGCTGGTATGGACTCTTCTACACATCTTTAAGATACAAACTGCTGCCTCTGTGACTACGTGAGTCTGACCAGCCAGCCACATCCACTCCACTCAATTGAAAGGCAAACAGCACAGCCCACATAGCCAGTCCCAACCCCTGCAGCCCCACCATGAAGCCACAGAAAAAGAAAATGAGGAACTGAGTAGAAAGTATCCACCCCAACTGGCAGGTTGTCAGTTGGTCCAATTTGGTTCAGCTCAAATTCACAGCGTGGCACCATACTGCCAAACCAGGAACAAGACCATACACTGCGATATTGCCCCTTGTTTCATTTACAGCCTCCTCATGGTTATAGCCACATCTCCCTGCACGCCTTCCTTCCAAGGAAGCACTGAAGTGGTGGGAGCAGTCCAATGCGCTCTGCTCAGTTGCATCTAAAGCAAGCAAAACAAGTCCTTTTTCTTCTCTGCACTGCTAAGCAAGATCTTTCTCCTACCTAGCCACTAAGGAGCTTCCTAAACTTTTCATTTTGCTTTGCAGGACAGGTAGGCACTAGGTCAGCCCTGCCAGCCAAGAGAGGCACGCACTCTCTCATAGCGCAGGGAGAGAGGAGTTAAGTGAAACTCTTGGGCTGGGAATACACCAGTGCCATCAGGAAGATATTTTCCTTACACCAGATTAACAGATCTTGTTTTTTTCCGGTCTCCTGACCCCCACAGAGAGGACAGGCAGATGGATCCCGCCAATCACTTGAAGCCACAGTTGCACCACACAAATGTGCTTGAAGGAAAACTCCTGCAGCACTAAGAACAAGGCTATTATAGGAGTCCAGAAACAACAGCTTGTGTGTTCACATTTCTATTCCAAGTTTCAGATTTCTTCAGAAAACAGGAGGCCAATCTAATCCTTTTGACTTTGAATCCCTTAGAGGAAGGCTGCCTAATCTGACTGTCAGGCTGACAAGGAGACACAAACCTTGCTCCCTTCAGCACTGCTCCAGACCAGGCTCATGCCAGGTCCACCCTACCTCCCCACGCTCTGAAAGTCAAAAGGACTTTGCAAGAGATCTGTTTGCAGGTGATTAGACAGCATGAAACACTGTGATTAAACAGAGCTGGCACATATTGTGGAAGAGCTAAAAACCCAAAAGTAGCACCTGAGTTTTACAATTGCAGCATTAAAGTTAAAAATATCAGGCTGGTGGAATTACATAAACTCTTAATTTTTTAGAAGTTCCTAAACTTAACAGTCAAAAATCCACACGGTTATTTAGGCCTGAAAACCCTTTATGAGATGTAATATTTTTCCTTCATTCAAACACATGAGATAATCTGAGGTTCTGTGTAAAAAGGCATATAGCTGCAAGTGTTGATAAGGTAATCATCTTCAGAAGTAGCACTCGTTCAAGTAACAGCATTTCTGAAACAGTATCTCCCTATTTCTTTATTCTTTCCTCCATGTCTTCCAGAACTGGCGTCCTCTGCCCACTGAAGCCGCCTTTGCATGCTACTTTTCCCAGCTCCGCAAGGTAACAAGCGTATTCCTAAACCAGAGATCCATTTAATGGCTCCATTTTTCTTTTGAAATTCTGTTCAGTCAAGGATCAGGTTTTACAAGTTCCCTCCAACCTGAAGGCAAATATACAAGTAACTGCAGAATTTAGCCCAACACTAGAAGATCACAGTGACCCTGTGCTCACAGCAGCCACACACTTTGCCACTCCATCACACAGAAGGGCACAGAGCAATCTATTTTCAGAGCAGTCAGCATGTCCAGGCTATCAACAAGGGGACACTTTTGCCTCTCAGGGAGGCAATATAGACATGCAGAAAGCTTCCTTTTGTGCCTCATTTTGCATTTGTGCAAACACACCCATTCCTTTCATTCTTATGACATCTGAATCTTTACACATGTTGTAAAATAATACATGTTAACTGGTTTATCCATTGCTGTTCCAGGAACAACCCTCCCCTCCAGCCAAGAAAGGCATGGCCTTTAAGCAGCTTTCCACCACAGGGAAAGCCTCTAGGCTAGAAATTAAGTGGCAAACCCGGAGCAAACATTGAGAAAGTTCTGAACCAAAGTTATTTTCTAGAACATTTTACCAGGAACTGGAAAGGATTAAAAAGCTTTTCCATGTTTCAGCTAACTTCTAGAGAAAAGTTGATAGACTTCCTCACGCCCTACTTGATATCTATGAAACCTGTAGGATCCAACTCCTTCTCAAAGGCCTCAGATGCTCCAAATAAGGTGTAAATAGTGCTTACAACATCTTCCTGTATCTGCAGCTTGATGTGCTCAACCATAAAATTATGACAATATTTAACAGTACTGTTTTCATAGGAGGTGGTGTGGGAATGCTTTGTAAAGCACAGTGATTCATTAACGCAGTGCTGTAAGTGCAGAAACAATAGAAAATTGTTCTTTTACGATTGCTAACCCATTACTACTGTTTTATCATCTGCTCATGCAATGCAGCACTTAAAACCAGCTAGCAATTAAAACCACAAAAGATAGGAAATCCTTTACATTAAATCCCCCACAAGCACGAGTGAACTTGCAGCAGTTTCGTACCAGTGTAACTGGGAGCAGTATTGGCCCAATATACACAGCAAAGCCTGAATAACAACAGAAGAATCTTCTCCAGGTCAGAAACAGCCTTATATCCTGCATCATTTTTATCAAGGAGGTCTCATATATAGATCTCTTCTCTTGCAAATATGAAATTGTAATGAGATGACTGATGATTGTTACCTTGGTGACATTTAAAACTCCACCACTATGCTTTGCTGTCGGCACTTTATAACGCGATGAACTGCCTAGCAAAGGAAGTCAACACATTACTCAGAAAATGAGCTTCCATGACAACAATGGCCTTCTTCACACCTGAACAGGTCTGATGCCATCACTTGACCAGCAGATCCTCCTTTGAGAGGCTCAGCTTACCTAGCAAGAGGGCAACTGTGTGAGCGTAGCTGACTCTGGTCCTTTGGGCATTACCAAAAGGATTCTACTGCCAGGGTTGCTACATCTCCACTGATATTTTTACTGCCAGAGTGACACTGCAAAGTCTGGTAGGCTAACTCTTATGCTGGCAAACCAGAAAGTGCAGACAAGGCTTTAACCACAAAAGCACATGAGAAAGATCCCAAAGCAGAGGCAAAGAGCCCAACAATATGGCTGAGGTGCTTTCTACTCACCTTAAGTCACACATTGGTCAATACCCATTACCCACATTGCAAGTGCTTTGGGTTGGAAGGAGCGTTCTTGCGCAATACAGTGGAGTAGAACACGAAGAACCAGATTCAAGGCTTACTTTCAGAAAAGTGTTCCTAGAAAGTGACCTTAAAAAAAGCAAATCAAAATCTTCCCCTAGTTTTGAAGTCCCAATGGCAATTAGTGTAGATCTGAAGGATACAGCCTACTAGCTCAAGTTAGTATTTGTGGGTTTTTAAATGTAAAAAATTCAATCCACAAAAACACTAAAATTGACTGATTTCCCACAGAATTAATGGTCTCAAACAAAAATTCAGATACAACAATTTCTAGAGTCCCTTGCATCATGCATAATATAACATTTCTGTTGTCTTAATTGCTACTTGGAAGTCAGTCTAATGTCGGTCAAAGCCAAGCAGATGGTTTTACTGGAAGACATGCAAGTTCTGTACATTTCCAGCTACGTAGCCTTGAGTACAATGATCTGCTTATTGATTTCAACACACATGTGGGTGGTTTAACTTAAAAAACTAATATTAGGTATCACGTGTTACAAAGTAAACTTTTCACTTACAGGGAAGTTGTTTCTATAGTAACTAATGTTTTTCTAGCAACACATTTCACATTAGGGTTGCTATAGAAACAGAACTAGAGAGATGCATTCAGCAAATAGGTTTTCCCCCAGCCACCATGTCTACCTAAGCATAAACATAGCACCCTACCAACTGTGTCTACCTGAGGACACCCCAGTTATTCTCCTAATAAGAGTGTGAATTCTCCTAATAAGAGTGTGAAGTGTTCCCCGCCCACATGAGAGCATAGTTTCTCCCACACAGTTTCATGACCACGTTTTTCACGAGTAAATGAAATGCTCAGTTCTGGATCAGGTTATAAATCCAGACAAATTTGAGCTGTTGTGCAGGAGGATATCAGTAGAACACACTTGTCTGTAGAAAAAAAGTAAAATTACCATGCTGGAAACACTGAACAATTAACCCCAGCTACGATCATCCTCATAGAAACCTCAGGGTGTTGCTGGCACATGTCAAAGGGACATCAACTCATGCCAGGAAGACAACTGAATCTCTATGGTTTTCAGCATATATTTAGGCTTAACTATTCCCAAGGGTAGCATACAGACTCCCACTCACATCAAAGTCTGCAAAAAAGACCACATCTATAATCTGGCATTTACATAGTAGCTAGGATTTTAATTACTATTTGTTCAGTACCTTACCATTCATTCAGTAACAGCCATATGTACACCTTCAGGTCTATCACTGTTCCTGACCTTTGCTTTTCCTTCTTTCCCACTCTTCTATTTCTCACTTCCCTAAAGTGGTTTTTCCTCACAACAGCCTCCACCCTTTATCTCCCCAACCCACCAAGAACTAGATGCTAATTTTCATTTACATCAGCAGCCCTTTCAGTCTTTACCTGTTCCTCCTACTTAAATAAGAGCTACGACAGACACGCTCCTCTGGGTTTGGCCATGCTGGTCCTTGTTAATGCAGCTCATTTGCCAAACCAAGACACAGAACTGAAGAACAGGCTGGTCCTACATGAGATGGTAATTAGCAACTGGTAGCTAAGATATGAAAGGTAATCTTCCGCAGCAACACAGCTGTTTAGAGCATGCACTTGCTACCCCTTAACGTCTGTGGGTGTCTTTCTAGCATGGAGAGCAGTGATCCCAGAATCATTAAGGTGGGCGGAAGATGGCTTCTCTCCGAGTCATTGTCTTCCAAGGCTTTGTGGATTCAGGAAGCCACCACTTTGTTTTACACTCAGTTCTCTACTGCATAGATGAGCACACAAACAGCAAAACAGTGTGGATTCAGAGCACCCAGCTGCGTCCCTCAGGTCCTGTGAAATAGCCCCAGTGAGATGGTGCATAACTCCGCTTGGCAGAGTCTGCCCTGATGCATATTGAAATGCCTTACCTCCAGTGTAAGTCTTCACTGCCGCACTCTGCCTTACCTTCTCTTAGAAAGAAGTTTTGCTCCTTCAAGCAACTTTTGGCATCTAGTTGTTGGCATCAGGAAGCCAAAACCCCCATTCAGAGGTACCACAAGAAGGGTAAGAAGCTATAACTAACTAAACATGCTCTACTTGTGCCCAAGCTCAATTGGCTCCATGTTTATCACCACATCTACAGTATCTTTCACAAGGTGTCCTCTGCCAGTACCATCGTTCAAACGGAACCTGGTGAAGCAGCTTAAAAAAAATTTATATGGAAGGAAAGAAACAATTTATTCAAGTGTCATTATGTATAGGTTCCAAGTCAAAACCTGGTTGAAAAAAAAAGACAAAACACACATGATGCTGAGACGTAGAGTGAAATCAACATTTCCACGCTAACTCCATTCCAGCGGTAGCTTTAATGCGTTCTAGCTGCGGGGCATGACAATGCTCAAAGTGCAATTACTCAGGCACCGTACAATTCCTGCTTGCACAACTACTTCCAGAGTTGGTTTATATCCTCCCCTATACTCTATACATAATTTGTGCTGATTTCTAAAAAGGGCAGGAAGAGGACCCTGGGAACTACCAACCTGTCAGCCTCACCACTGTGCCTGGGAAGATCATGGAGCAAATCCTCTTAGAAGCTATGCTAAGGCATATGGAGGACAGGGAGGTGATTCGAGACAGCCAGCATGGCTTCACCAAGGGCAAGTCCTGCCTGATCAACCTAGTGGCTTTCTCTAATGGCACGACTAGATCAGTGGACAAGGGAAGATCTATGGATATGATCTATCTGGACTTCTGTAAAGCCTTTGACATAGTCCCTCACAACATCCTTCTCTCTAAATTGGGGAAATATGGATTTGATGGGTGGACTGTTCGGTGGCTAAAGAATTGGTTGAAAGGTCGCAGCCAGAGGGTAGTGGACAAGGAGCAATGGCTTTAAACTAAGAGAGGGTAGATTCAGACTAGATATAAGGAAGACTTTTTTTTTGTTATGATAATGATGGTGGAACACTGGAACAGATTGCCCAGAAAAGTAGGAGGCCCCATCCCTGGAAACATTCAAAGCCAGGTTGGACGGCACTCCGAGAAACCTGGTCTAGTTGAAGGTATCCCTGCTCACTGCAGGGCGGTTGGGCTAGATGACCTCTAAAGGTCCCTTCCAACCCAAAGCATTCTATGATGCATTCTATGATTCTATACTCAGTATGTTGTGATGCTGGGCTTGGTGCTAGCATGTGCCACCTGCACTTCGTACAGGGAAAAATAAGTGTCAGAGTGTTACGAAGGTCTAGTGCAGATGGGCCTGCTGTCCCCAGCAGAGTCATTTCTGCTCCATTCTTTATAGCAATCTACAAGAAAATATTGGACTAGGGTTAAGTGATAAATCATTTTTTTTCAAGCTCATTTTCTAAACTGCAGCAGCACTTGTTAGAGTTTTTTCAATTATTTAATACTTCTGTAAGTATGCAATGGCATAACACCAAATATGACACCCTCTGTATTTCACCTTCTGTCCTCATCTACCTGTTATGAACAGAAGTAGCAGGAATACAGCTCTTGGTACATCATTCTGAGGTGTTACAACAAGACAGTCTAAATCCATCTGCCTTTAAGGAATAATTTTCAGTAGCAGAGTGATAGCGTCCCTGTTTCCACTGAGACACAGTAATACAACAATATAACCTAAAAGAAATATGTTAAAATTTAACTGGAATAACACATCACTAGGGTTTTGAACAGACCACCCTGTACTAGGTATGACAGGAAGAAAATAAAAATCTGAGCTCTGAAGAATACCACCAGAATTCCAAAATGGCATTATATGAGTTATTATACAGGCCTGGGCAGCAATTTGAGAATGACCTTAAAATCCCTCCGCTGATAGGTTCTGTGAGTTACAGTGAATTTTACTAATTCATATATACAGGTCTCACTCACCCTGGCCTTTGTTTGCTTGCAAAGCCCTAGGCTAGAAACATCTCAAGCCAAGAGTTATTGTTTGCACATGCCCAGGAAATGTTAAAAATAATCTGGACAATACGCAGACAAATCATTTTTATGAACTTTTTGGGTCAAGGTCCCTGTCTTCATTTGCGCCTAAACAGCAGCAAGTAAAGACCAAAAAATCTGTCCCAGATACAAGACTCCGAGCACTACTGCAACTTAAACAGTAAGTTTAAACTGCATTCTTGCAAAGTTTTTCTACCTCTTCATCTAGATCTTTAAAGTTATTTACCTCACCAGCTCCTGCAGCCTAGCTGAATGGTCTCACCAGCTTGCTTACCCCACGGCAAGCAGAGTTCTCTGCAACTTCAAAGACTTGCAAAGAGAATGACTAATAACCAGTGCTGGAAAGCCAGGAAGAGATGAACCCAATCCAAAATCATCTAAATCTATAGCACCTGTGAACTGATTAATATCCTCACTAATAAAGACAGAAAATAAGTCTCCCTAGAACTAATTAGCTCTTCTGTCATCATATTGCCCCATAGTTCTAAGTATCTCCTTTTGAAACAGTGAAAAAGTAGGTCTTAAAATGTATATCTATTCTTTTTTTTGTTTGTTTCAGTGCACAGCCTCTTGATAAAGACCATCTCCTACATGCCATTCAGACACTTTTGATTATTTAATGAGTTAGGGAACAATCCATAAATCAAGAATTATAATGTGATTTTTTCACTAATAACCTCTCCATGCGGCAGACATACATTTGGTCAGAAGAGCCAACAAGAAAAGGAGTATAAGATCAAAAAGTCCTAAATTATCCTCAGTAACAGTCTTTCCAGATGCTATATGGTCATCTAATATTTCCTAGCTGGTTCAGAATTATTTCATTCAGTTATCAACTGAATCTAACCCACAAAAAAAGCCATACTGGAATTACAGCTAAGACCTATTTACCTTCTCCTTTTCAACCTTATGTTAAAACAGGTAATATCTGAACATGCTGGCATAAGACAAGAAACCATTTCCAAAACACAGCAGAGAGGAGAAAAGTAAAATGATTATGAAATGCACATTTATATTTTAATCACATTATGCAGAAGCATTAGCTTTTCCAAGGATTGTTATTCTGGCATCCAAGGTCACATTAATGAATAACATCAGCAGAAGCAAGGCACAAGATATGGGTGCAAGTTTGAATGTATTAAGTATTCAAATGTGCTTGAATACATCTCTCAGCAGAGATACATTGGCTGTTTAAGCTTAATCACTAATGACCAGAGCTTAACTGCTAAACTAAGGTGATACCAAGGGCTGCATAGTTGCATTTGTTGCTTTAGACGTACCTTGCCAGTTCTCAGAGTATTTAAAATCTGCATTCAGTTCCTTGAGATCCAACAATAAAAGGGATAGCAACATTTCTTTCATAGATTTCAGCTGTTCTAACTTTTGGTTGTCACAGATGAAAGTGTTAGACAGGCAAACCTTATACCCATGTTTGTTTTGAGGACAGCCCGATCCTATTTTTTTAATTGTTTTCTTGAATAAAGTCACAAGTAAAATTCCAGACACTTCAAAATCATTCATAAATCTCACCCCAAACAGATTCCATCCATGCCTCATCCCTGCTAGCAAGGTTGCCATCAGCAATACAAATTGCTCTGCCATCCACATGATCTGGTTTTGGTTAGACAGAAAATACATGCCCTGGAGACAAACCCTTTTGTCTCCCACTGAAAAAAAACCCAGATATCAAGTTGTCATACCTTGCATAGTATACATATCTAACCCCCTCTGTTTACTACTCTTATAAGATCCCCAAGTTCAGCCTCAGCTCAATCTAATTAATTGCTCAGTCATCTCCTCCCATACATAAGGTCACACTAATAATGTCGGTGTTGGAGAGTTATTCCAAGTTGATGGAGGATTTAGTGTTTAGTCGTATTTCAGAAGTTGGCAACGTCTGAAGCTGTCAGTGATTTGCACTGCTCATTAAATCAGGGAAACGAGTTTGAGTGATTATAGCTCCCGGTCCTTAACTAGGCAACAATCAGGAGCTTTCAGAAACTCATTTAACAGTACAGAAGATGCCCTCAGGAAAAGAGAGTAGAGTTTGGTACTGGGCAGGACAATTGCCCCAAGCAAAGATAAGGAGTAATGAAAAGGAAAAAAAAAAAATCCACCTTCTCAAGATGCACCGAAGTCCTTCAGAAGGGCCCCCCTTCACTGTACCTCACTACAGCTGCTGCTTACAAGTTGCTAGAAGCAAAGCTTGTAACAAAATTAGCTTTTCCAAATGGCAAAAACAGAAGGTGGCAAACTGTGACATATTCCCAGGCTCATACTCCAACAAGACATCCTGTAAGCAACTTTTTTTTTTTTTTTTAAGGAAAGCTTTCAGCACAGTGGCTGGGAAAATAGTTACACTCTTAATAAGGATGCAAACTTCTACCCTGAAGTCAAATCACACTGATAAGTAACAAAGCAGGTGACATTTCCTATTGACAGTCTCCACTGGCTATTTTTGCAACGCCGAGAAGCAAACTAGTAAAAAAAAAGAAAAAAAAAAACAAAAACCAAAACTGTTTTGTTAAGATGGTGGATAAATTTGGATGCCTGTTAAGCCCCGATAGCTTCTTAAATATTTGGCTAGACAGGAACCTCTTGAAAGAAAGAGGTTTAAGGATTTTTTAGTCTGATCCCATAAGATCCGAATGGAAAGCCCACCTTATAAAATACCCTACTGCTTGTATGAAGTCTTACAAAATTAACTTAATTACCAAAATTGGACAGAATTCACTGTACCGCTAGACTCGGAATCCAACTATGAAGTGTTCATTCAGAGTTGGGCATCTCAGACTGCCCTAGACAATTTTTTTCTTTCTTATTTTGTTTCAAATTACAGTAAATATCACAGAATTGTTCCAGTGCAGCAGGATAAGCACAGTGATCAGAGGCCACTCGGATATCTAGAACAATTCACCCTCCAAAGCTGCAGGTATGTGAGCATATGTCCACGCTGCACAGGTTTTGTTCAAGGCAAACGGGTTATCCCAAGCTCTGCTACTGCCTTTTCCCATGGTAATTTTGCCCAAATATGTGCATGACCTCTGAAAACACTGTGTAATGTTTTATGTTCAGGGTGTAAACGAACACAGGATTTTCAATTTTTCTCCTTAATCCAGATAGGACACTAGGCTTCTCTACATTTTTCTTTTGGTAACAGACATCAGTGCATTGTATAAGTATACCAGGTTTAAAATAGACCTTTTTTTAAATCTTTTGGCCTAAAGGTCTACTTTTATAGCTTTCCAAAGCAGTATCTTACACCAATATAAAAACTTAACTGCAATCAGTAATGATGTCTTAAAGAAAAAGGGTCAGCGGAGAAAAGGAAAGTTGGCAGTAGGAGACCTGGCTGGACTCCGCTGGTGATGTAACCAGTATCTTTTGTACCATGCCACATTTTCTAGTCCAAAGCCAATAATATTAGCTACTCAGCATGATGACTAGTCCTTAGCTCTTGCTGGATGGTGCAGATATGCATACCTGTATCTCTGTCACAGCAAGTCAACATAAACCCTGTAGGTGCAAGCTTGTCTACTCGCGCATCAAGATGCGGCTGAGCACAGGTGAAATCCACCACTGGGCAAAGCACAGGCAGAGGCATCACAACACAACACAGCACACACACTTCTACGAGCAATATAGGAAGCGGAAAACGAAGGTATATGTTAATGAAGGAAAAGTTTACTCTAAGATTCTTGTAAAAATGAAAGCAGAGGATACCTTTTCACAAACTCCAACAGGCCACCTCACATTACACTATACAAAGAGCTGATTTGGCTTTGGGAGTTTTGCTCCCAGCTGAAGAGGACAGGCTCACCCAGCATCCCCTTCGCAATCTCTGCAGCTGAGTGACAGATGTTTCTCAAAGTCAGCTCCAAGGCTCCACAGGGTTTCAAAATCCTAGATCCTACTGAAAGTGTGCTCTTGCCATCACAAGTGCTATAAAATATATCTCCTCAAATCACCCAAGCTCTCACACCAGTATAATTTCAAATAAGCTTGGAGAGAAAATATCAGTTACTCCAGGTTCGCATGCTTTGTTCTAATAGCATTGAATGCCTGGGTAACAAGATGAAGAGCTCTTATAAAAAAGAAGAGACAAGCAGCGATAAATTGTATTATGTACTAATACCCACCCTTATTGACAACACTTATCTGTTAAACTAAGGTCTACACAGACAAGGGGAGTTAAAAGCTCTGTTATCATCTGAAATGGCTCTGTCTGCAATGGAGTTTATNCAGGCTCTGTCCTCCCTGTGTCTGTCTTCTGGACTGGAGGGATTCATGGAGAGTTTCTGACTTCACTGAAGTCAACAGCAACATTAACTCCTCTGGAGCCAGGATCCAGACACAAAAGAAATGCTATTTTACCTGCACTACACGTTTACTTATGAATAAACCAGCCGAGGTTTGTTAGAAAAGTACTGACCTCATAAAACACACTTTTTCCCCCAATGGAGACTCACATGCAGAGGCACATTACCTACACTCCATCTATTTGAAAATACACACATTTATCTCTACCAGTTAAGTCCTTCCTAGTATCAGCAACAAGCCTGCAAAGTCTTTGTATATCCTTACACCTCTCAGACCAAGGTTATGCAAAAGGACAGGGTTTTGCAGCACAAGAAAAAGCAGCAGTTCAGACTTGAATTTTAAAACCCCTTACCTGCATTGCTTATGTCCTTCTAGTTTAATCTCACACACTCACCTCTGCATCAACAAACAGCTTACATTTTAAGTCTCATCTACTCAGTCTCTTCTTGTATCAGGCACTGAAAATTGATGGCTGAATGTGCTCCATCCCAGGTATTCCTGAGCTTGAAGGTTTGACCTGAATTTTAAGTGTTACTGGCATAGAGTTTTTAAAAAAAATCAGTGAAGTGAGATCAACACATGGCATGGAAGAAAGTAGCTCTGTGATCTTTTGGGGAAAGAAACACAGCAGTAAGCCAAGAAAGAAAACAGAGAAATAGCAACCACAGATGTACCATACACAAGATACTGCTTTCAGCTGCTTAGTAACTCTGGGTTAAATAACTCTGTCGCCACTACAGGTGTTACCAATAGATGCAGAAGTAAAAGGGTGATTTTTAAAGAGAAACCAACATATTCTTCTGAAGGGTAAAACAACTTTAAGTCCTTTTTAACAAGAGCATATGTAACTACTCCCAAAAATAATCTGAGGACTGTTGAGACAGCAAGAAGCACAGCCCTACTGCTGGGAGTTCATTTAGCAATATCCTGTTTTCTTCCAGAATTTCTTTTTCAAAGGTGCCTTAAAGGTTTAATGAAAAATCAAAGAGACTCCTATTACAAAAACACATTTTAAAATTCCTGCTTGTAAATCAGCTGAATATGTTTTGGATTTGGGTGTATTGTCTTAACCCTTCTCCTTCAGATGAAGACCCTTTTAATACCAAGTTTTTCCCAGTAGTGTCCTGCAAGGACTTGAGCAGACTGTTCTGTTTCTTATCAGCAGCTTGCAACTCCGCCATTTCCCCAGCTGCTGTTCGCTCTTCAAATCAAGGTATTGAGAGTCTGCTTCTTTGGGGTTGTACTTTATGGAACAATGTATACGTGAAGTGTAAAACATTTCAAACAATTTACTTTTGTTTTCCCATCCTCTACAAACCAGCAACAATACTACAGAGTTACAAAAATGTTGTTACAGGATACCAGAAGAGTTCATAACTTCTACTATTACTCCTGCATCTCCACTATTTATACATCCCCACAGTGAGCATAGGCTCAAGCCTGGAGCAGATCTCCGTGTGTGCACGCTGCAAGGTGATGGCTGTGTTCCCACTTCTGACCATCACTACCAGGCTTCTTCCCTTCCAGCACTGCCAGTGACTAAGAGTGACAGTGGCACGACCTGTGCATTTCTGGTACCACCCTGAGCATTCAGAGCTTTCAGCTCAAGCCCTCCCGGTGCCACCCTACGTCAATGCAGGCGGACACCACTCTCAGTGCAGACTAGCCCTTTAAAATGCCCAGTTTAGCTTTCAGTTTTAGCAGAAAAGCACAGAACCTCTGCACTTTAGCAGGTACCAGCAGACGCTCCATTTAACCTTTACCTTTAACGTTGTCATTTGACAGCATCTTTCATTATCTCTCTACTTCAAGGCTTAGTGCTGTATGAGTTCATTAGCATAAAGATCAAAACTTCATTTACAAGACAAATACCATAAACAAGAAATTAATTCAACAGACCAGTTGATTTCAAATGAGAATGGTGATGTTAATTTCAGTGGTAAAAAATACTCTCAATCCAGTAATTAAATTCTGTTCCACCAGATACAGTCAAGCATATGCTCTGCCTACACAACAACTGATTAATTGACCCTGAGATGACATCATCCACCCAGCAGTGGGTATCAAACGGTCCTACATACACAAGAGGCATTAACGAGCCCAAGATACTACCTCCTGCTGCAGAAAGGGAGAACCTGCTCTCTTCTGCCCTGCTGAGCTCACCAGTCCTTCCACAACAGTATGCAGGTTTTCTCTTCTGGTTCTCAACAGCCTCTCCCTAAGGTTCCCACTTGCAGGATGAGGTTACATAGACTTCCTCGAGGCAGAAAGGGTGATGATGAGCACAGGATAAAGCTTGGTGCTACTGTCCACATTCTTGTATTCACACAAACCTGCTCCCCCTTTACAGGCTTGGCGCTGAGCAGTGTTTATGGGTTTTGTCTGGGGAGAGTGGCAGGGCTCCAATTCGTGCTGGACATCAGACCATAGGCTCTGCCTTTGCAAGTCTCTTTATCTCAATTGATGAATGCAAGCTTCAGAAAGAGTATTTCAGCTGCCTCGTAGAAGGGGCATTAGTCACTGCTGCCTTGGTGCCTAGAAAGAACCATCAATCTTTGTAAAGCAGACAGTCGTAACCTTAGAAGAGATGCAGCCAGATTCACTGACCCTGAGCTTTTTTTCTCTTTCTGAATGCACAGCTCTGATGAGACCAATGGGAATTTGGACTTTCAAGGAATGCAGGATCATGCCAATTAGGAAACTATAATAACCATTCCAGAGCCAATCCTTCATTCCCCCATACAATCCATATTGACATCCACTGCTAATGCAGAAAACTACTGGATTGCTGGGCTTCCCTGGATCATCTCAAAGTGCAGTGCAACATCCAGCTGCCATGGTGACAGAGGACTGCACATTTGGATCTCCTGTGATATGGCTGGCAACTCATTAAAGCAGGAATATAACCTCTTTAGTCTTTTTTCTCCCATAAATCCCTATCTGAGAAGCGTTTAAACCATGACTCTCATCACTAACCCATCTAACTTTCTAAAGCAAGAAGATATATAATAAACAGCGAGGATGGAAGAAATAAACCAGTGGGCTTTTACAATTTAGAAAGTATAATTAAAATACAACTATCCCTTTTTGGAAAGACACTAAGTATACATGCAGTGCTCTTGTATAATCAATTGCTTGACAACGTTCTTAAACTAAGTGACCACTAAAAGCAACACTGAAATTAAACAGCAAATATATGGGACTGAAGTGGGTTTCACGACAACACCAGGGAAGAAAAACTAAAGATGTTAGTCAGAACGACAGGATTTTGTTTAAGAAGACGTGTACTGCTTTGTAGCTTGGAAAAGAAAAATTAATTTTCCAGACACTGCTGTAAAACATGCCAAGAAACAAGTGTAAACCAAAGAAAGCACAAGCTATAACTAAATAATAAAGCATCCAAAATTTTCCATGTATGCCCATTTACGGGAGGAAGAAATTACCCTATACTTAACTTTGCTCCCTCTGTCACAGCTCAGGAAACAAGAAATATTTATAGAAAGCAGAACTGAGCATTAAAACCCATAGGCATAGACAATTATCAACAGAGCTGTGTTGACGAGCAACCTGGGACCAGCATCCAAATGACTTGCTTGGTACCGAGCAACAGCTGCGGTGCAGTAACCCCTGCGAGCCCAGGAGCAGAGCTCGATGTACTGTGAAAATGAGGAAGGGAAGGAAATCTCCACTTGGATGGCAACCCCGTTCTGACCACTGAGGTCAACTAGCAACTGATAATGGAGAATATAGTTATGTTAAAGTATTTTGAGTCTATTTGTTATTACAGGGCAAGACAGGTGCATATCGGTGACCCTTCACTGAGCTCAAAGGAACTGAAACGATTTCTACTTCTATTACTCCAGATTTCATTGTGCAATAACTTTTTTTAAGCACATTTTTTAAGTCCTGCTACAAGTTATACAGCCAGATAAATGTACACTACCTATACGCATCAAAGGGAAACCTCAGAGAAGCAACCAATTGTGCAAAAATGCAGTAGGAGTAGGCATTGGGCTAAAATGGCCATGGGCTTCTGGTCTGTATAACCAAAAGTTGAAGGATTATCAAGAAAATAAATCCACTTGTATCAATCATGTACTGCTTGGTTAATTCTTTCAGCTTATTTAATCACACTTTCCAAAACTGCACTAATTCACTCCATCATTTATGACTTTATGCCATCTTGACATGTTTGCTTTCATCAGCCTGCTGACTCATTTCACATTTTATTCATCTTTTTTTTTTCTTTTCCTGTTACTTTAATTTTAAAATTTTGGTAAATATATCAGACTCATATAAGATCTTGTCAAGAGGCTGAAAGTCAGTGCTTAGAGCCCTATTTATCATTCCCAGCTGGCTCTGGAGCCAAGATCTGCAATGACAGATCCTCACGCGTGGCCCAACCAGGAGACCGCATGAAAAAGGCTCTTTCCATGCTCCCTTTGGGGTCAATGTCTCCCTCTGTGTTAAAGGCAATAGGCAAATGCATGGGAGAAACTGCAGGACGCAGATGGGTGTATCTGCCATTAACTCTCACTGGAAAACCAAAGGGATGGACCCTCAGTGCTGAGTGAAGCTGAAGGTAAGGAGAGAAAGGTAAATTTTGTGAGCAGAGGCCAGTCAGTCAGCCTGGAAAACAAAATGCACGAAGTCCTGTTTCACAGAACATAATTATCTACCATGTTCTGGAAAAGCCTTATCTACATGTCCTCATTTTCCCGCAATAATATTTATCACTTAATGTGCATTGCCACTGGCCTGGCCTGCAATGAGGAAAAACTCTAGAAGCCAGACAGGATTGGACACAGTCACCTGAATAGCTGTGACTCCTAAGGGATGCTGAAACGGTACCAAATGGGAAACCCAAACATTCATCTGTTTAAAAATTCAAACATCCATCTAGCTCTTGTGCTTCCTGCAGGGATTGTTCTGGCACATCTCTGTCCAGGACCTGGATGTTTGTATCAATTCTAGCATCCCCGCCGAAAGGGAGACAAAACCCATCTTGGTTCATCCGCCCAGGCAGGTCCCAAGCCCAGGTGTGGGCAGCAGATAAGCACTATCACCAGAACAACAGGCACCAGGAGAGATATTTCCTTTGCCTCCTGTGCTCTGAACTAGCAGGTTATCATAGCATGCAGAGCAAAGCTGAGCAAACCCTGCAAGTTGCTTCCAAAACAAAGAAAAAGGAGGGGGGAGTAGATGCTATTATTGGTGTCCTATTGTAGTTGTAATAAAGAAGTCTACTTCTTCAGTTAATTTATTGCTGGTTCTCCCTGAAACAACAAATACCTCAGACTGCTTCTGCAAACACAGTCAGTGGGGAGCTGACTGGCATCATGTGAATGTTACACTTTCCCCAGCTAATGCCAAGATTTGAAACCACATGGCAGTTCTCAGGGAGATCACAAGGATTCATTACACTCCTGCGAGGACTGTAGGACCACGAACTAGCAAACTGTTACAGTAAACCATAAATATAATATATTCATCCATGACAGGCACGGTATTATTCCCCAAAAGCATAGCAACATCAAGCTCACTTGCTGAGCTCAACAGCTTGAAGTCCTTCACTTTACAAATACAAAAAAGGATAATAAGAAAATATAATTAACTGATTTTACTTAATAAAAATTAATAATTGGCTTATCTTTTCTTTCCTGAGTTTTTCATATAGATTAAAAGCTACAAAGAGAATAAGGCTAAATAGAGCTGGGGAAACTGCTACTTACTTACTTCAGTATGGATCGAATATTGTGGTATGTTCCCAACCCAGGGTTCATTTTTTATCTGGATTTCCCAACATCGGTATGATCCCATGGCTTGATGAAGTAAAACATCTCAGAACTGAAGAACCTCCTGTGTGTTTTCATTAGCCCATAGCCACTAATAATACCAATGTGAATCTGCCAGTCACCCAAGAGGTGAAATTTCTGAATGTGCCTAATTAATGTAGAAGTATAAATTCCATTTCATAAGTGACTTTGTTACATACAGTTGGTATTTTTAAGGTATTTAGGCCCTGGAAGATGCCACTGTATACTGGCATTTTCTAAGGTATCCACCAATTACATTATATACAAATTATATTCAAGTAACTACCCTAATGGTAAGGGGAAAGCTGACTTGAGTTACTCCTGTTCTATTCTCCAAATCTCGCTTTCAAAATGGTTGATGACTAGTCTTAAATTTAATGCTAGCCAAAAACGTGGCACATAAGTCCATTTAATTTAATACTGACTTGACCATCATTATCAAAGCAAGTGCAATAGCACATGCACATTTCAGGAAAAGCTGGAAAAACAAACATGACATGCAAGAAAGAGCTTGATGATCTGATGAAAATCACCTGACTTCATCAGTGATGAAGTGAAATGCTTGGTAAGAGCTGAGCAGGGTGGAGGAAGCTCCAGAAGGAATTCAGTTAGTGAGAGTGTGATTATTGATGATTCAGCGTACAATAAACTTTCTCAGCCAAATCTCTGAGTAGCATTTGGGAGCACTGAAATAAGAGAAACGCCAGTATTCAAAAGAGGGCCAAATTGGCTGGACACCACAGAGTTCAAAAATGGGCTGCTGGATCCTGCTGGCTCCACCACTTTGAGGTATTGCTCTTTGGAGTGTTAGAGTCGCACCAGTCTCCTTTCAGGCACTCAACGTCCTTCCCTGCCTCCCCAACCCTCTCTAGTGCTGCTGCAGCCAAGCAAGACTGTGTTTTGCGCACTGGAGGGGATGGTGAGGTGCTGGCTGGTGAAAGGGAATTAACAGATTTTACAGCGTTTGCAGATGCACCTGGATAACCAGATAGACTATGCCTGGTTTTCAGATTGTCACTCAGATTAACAAGTCTCACTCATGAGAATACACAATCACAAAACACGGTCTTTGAACACAGAGTAAATAAATAATTCAGCTGAAATTATAGTTTTGGCCCAATTAATAATTCACAAGTGCCTATAAAATTTTTTAAGATTATTTTTACCAGTACATCAGACATGCAAACCACTCCGGTGGGTAACACTCACATCTGATTCCTGATGTGGAAATACCCCACTGGCTCCAGGATCACACGGTATAGAAATAAAAAGTGAAGCATATTCTTTCCCCTAGGGAACACTTCATGCCTTTCATTATTCCAGTTTTACATTCATTATTAATCCTTTCCAGATCATTTCTCAAGCTAATACCTCCCCGATTACATATAGCCTTAGTAACTACTAAGAGCAGTGAGTAGCTTAATACATTAATAGTTCTGGACACAGCCATTTCCCATACATAAAAGATTTTAGTGGCACAGTTACCTGAGGTCTTTCATTTTTATACAAGTGATCTCAAGCAAAAAGGAAAGAAAGAGAAGGGAAAATTTGCTTCTGACATATACCTGTTCAGCACAAGTATTTGAAACTGTGGGCTTTCCCCGGCATTTATCTGTACCTTTTGAAGCTGGACCTAGACAAGGGGCACCAGAAATACATGCTCACTGTTTTCATCTCAGGTAAAATGTGAATAGAGCACCTAAAACCACTTCTGGCTGGATTATTTAGCAACATTGTCAAAGAGCATTTTTTAAGTTATGTGTTTTACTGAGCAACATCAATGTGTGACAACTAAGAGGCTAAATAATTTCTGTCATGTCATACAAGCATAACAAATGGCAATGTTTATTGTCCTACTAGCCAAATCTTCAACAGCCCCCCACGACTAAATCTACATATTAGATGCTCCAGAACATGAGCCTGAACTGGTATAGGTACACATACTTTGGAAATAGACTGTAAAGAGCCTCTTTTTTTCCAATGCATGTTCAGAATAAGACACAAACACTCATATATTTACCATCACTTTTACTCCTTGTGTAGGTGGCTGAGCAAAATCCATATAAGTGGGACAGATCCTTCATCTAAAAGGCGATTTGTACACACCTGCTGTAAGTACCTTTACAACTGCACCATGTGCCTACTATTAAGGGCTTTGATCTTCCACATATTCAAGCATGTGTTTTAGGTAAACACCTACGTCACCTCATTAGTTCAATGGGAACTATTTGCATCTAAGTGCATTTAAATGGGTGTGTGCACAGGTATTGAAACATAAGGTTTAGCAATGCTGATATCGATACCCATAAATGTAAAATTTCCACTTATTAGAGTGATAGATGCTTTTCACCGCATCAATAGTTTGCATTTTTGCAATCATATTTTCAGGGAAGAAAAGGCTTTATGGTGGCCCTCAGTCCAGGCACATAGTACCTCATCACAGCAGAAAGGAGGAGGAACGGATCCCAACGAATGCAAAAAGCACTCCCAACCCTGTCGCTGCCAGTGGCCATCTACGCCCCTGCACAGCGGCTGCTGGAAGTCAGGGAGGTCCCAGACGAACAGCCACTGCAGAAACAGCAAAGCCGTTGCACCTTGGAGGTAGATGCTGATGTTCCTGAGGCACACCAAATTCATCACTGATCTGCTCCAAGGTGCAGAGCAACTGAACAAGACATTTCCAGAGAGCAGGCAGGGGTGCAGTTGCTCCATTCTCGATGGTGGGTATCTCAGATTTGTTTCATACAATATTTTGCGTAAATAGAGATCCAACACAAGACATTGTAGGTTTCTTGCTTTAGACCTAGTAGTGTTAACAGGCTATAAATAGGATAAATCAGAATTCATAGAAAGATTTCTGGAAACCTACTTAAAAATCTGTACCATATTTGTTTTATTTCAGTTTACCATATACACCACTAAATAAACAAAGATTGCACATAATGCATGTAATCTACAGTAGTACCTAAATCAGTCTTCTTCATTTGCATGTTTTACTTTAAACTTTTAAGATATATTTTTATGCACAGAAAAATAAATGTTACTTTCATTCTCCTTAAGCCCATTTTTATACTTTTCTGTGATAAATTATTCTTTTAATTTGGAGTCCAGAAAAGAGAATGAAAGGCTATTTTCTACAGGCTGAAACATCACTGTCAAAGTAAAAAGAAATCATCCAGTTTCACAGATCTAGAATTTTTTGTAACTACAAACATCTAAAGAAATTCTGGTGGAGCTGTTTTTCCACACCAGTGCAGCAGGTAGTGATGGTAACAAGACTAACAATGATAGAACCAAGCAGAGATAATTTAGCACAGGTATCTCTGTATTACTGCTATTTGAAATGTCCCTGGCCTCTGTAGCAGCACCACTGTGGATAAATATTTCCCTTCTCTCCTTTGATTCTGTAGGTAAATTTAAATTTTTCCCTTTAGATAGCAACTATCATTCTAGACACTGTCCTATGTGGGCCAAATTAATCCTGGAGTGAATCCTTCATCTTACAAAAAGTTTAGTTAGGAAAGTATTGGATTAAGTAAAACTAAAATGAAAGTAATTCCATTATCATTATTCTGCTTAATCAGAAAGTGTTACAGGCATAAGAAAACAAAAATTTTGGGCCAGTAGGAGCAGACTCTAACCCCAGATATTCTGACCCTGGGGAGAATGGCTCCAACATTCATTCCTCCAAGTGTGCTTTGAAATTTATTTCTCTTAGACCTAAGCTGGAGGATCACACTGTGCAGAATTTGGGCCTTATGACATTGTATAGCACAGCTCTTCCTGCCCCCATAAACCACATCTGTCTGGAGTGGCTATTGTGCTTATGGTCAATGACCGGGATCAGCACGACGCTTCTGCCCATTCCATATCAAACCCAGAGACACAGAAGTTCAAGAGAGGATCCAAGAACCAAGGAATCTTGTTTCAGGGAAAACACCTCTGCCCGTGGAACATACTCAGTGTATGGAATCGTGTACTGCTAAGGATCATGGAAAGTGTGCATTGCTCGCTCCTCTCCTTAGATGGCCGGATCAGAGAGATGCCACAGATTTCTTAGCCATCAATTTGCTAAGCACTGCTCCAAATGCTATGTGGTGTTTCATGTCTCCTTCTTGCTCAGTATATTATGTCTTTGGCATCCTGCCACCTTTGTCATAACTGATTATAATTTCAATTTGATGAAAAACTTTGGACAGACTGTTCTGAGTCATGGCAAGGAGCAACTGTATTCATTCTAGAGGTTTAATTTTTACCTGCCAAACTTTAGGCATACAGTACGCTGACAAAGGACTTGAAATGATAGATACAAAAAAACTGCGCCTGCTGGAAACTGAAAATGTGCTATGGCTCAAGACCCAGCCTTGATTTCTTTGTTATGTAAATAACACATTTCTTACATAATAAGATGTAAAAGATAATTCTATATTCAAGAGGGGTGCAGGTAACTCTGGGACTGATGTGATGATTCTCTCTCAAAATAACCATTATTTACTGGAGCAGATTTTCATGCGGTATTAGGAAAGGGTTCAAAATGCAAGAAAGTGTGCACATGGCAGCACACTAGTAGGTTAGGCTATAGGAGAGCAGTAAGAAATCTACCATATGACCACTCACAGGGAATACAACAGATCTTCCTCCAGAATATCATCAGGAGCTGGAACTATCCAGACAGCATGGAAAAAAAAAAAGGAAAATCTTTCCTGCCCAAAGTAGCAAGGATTAGCATCCATGGTAGAAGTGATGCTAAAACCTTGCAGCACTGGAGAATGCATCTCAAAGGGAGCAACAGCACAGGTGGGAACAGGCTACGGGATGAACAAGGAAAGAATTCTTTTACAGAGAGGATGGGACAGGTCCCAGCCCCTCATAGTTCATTAAGGCTGCAACTCTGTGTACAGGTAAAACCATCACATCAGCTTTTAAGGAATAACCCCTGCTCACAGCAGGCGACACAAGCATTTTCCAGGAATTAGAAAAGCTATCCATATACTCAGAATGAACTCATACTCTGACTGCAGCAAATAGTCATTCCTGCCCACAATACGGCACCAGATAGGGAAGTTTGCTAGGGAAGTTTTTAACAAGTCATTATGTGATGGCTTTCAGAGAACGGATAATTGGCTGTGTCTCCAGGTCACTGACTAAGTAGTGTCACTTCCAGCTAGAGAGGAAAAGACCAACTGTAATTTCTGTAATTAAAAATTAAATCAGTATATATTCAACATCTTTCTAACAGATGACAAGCCTATAACAACAAGAATGCGTCAACTGTACAATTACAACATTGAAATTTGATCTACAAACCAATCTCCTGGGCAGTATATCAGCATCTCAATCCAGATAAGCTTAGCTGATCCCGGGAAGCAGAACAATCATGTTCCACAGAGCTCCCAGGAGAGACGGCACTGTCCACCCAACCGCTCAACAAGTTGTCAGTGAAGGCTTCACTGAGCTGGCAATGGAGCAGCCAAAACCCTATTCTGTCCCTGGGGCAGCAGCACATTTTGCAGGAGGAGATGGGGATTTCTATTTTTCGGACAAAGGGAAAGTCTCGGGATGTCATGGCATCCTACTCCAGACACCACTTGAAAACTGATGATTTATTAATTAAACAAATCCCCCATTAGCCAGATGCAGTCTCCACTGAGCCAGCCCAAAGCATACCAAGCTCCACAGCTGCAAACACGACTTGCTCCTTTTTGCCTCTTAGTACAGCTCCACTCCATAGAGTTATAGCACAAATATTATAACCTTAATACTACCTTAAAAGTGCTGGTCTTCATATAAACATGGCTAATGGGATTTATACCAGACCTTTGAAGAGAATTGGACCCAAGCAGTCCGTCAGCTTTCAGTGTTCAGAAAGCCATGGACATTCTGCAACTTTCTTCTTGTGTTTTTTTTGACAGTCATCAAACTAAATGCCAAACACGAGAGAAAACAAACCTAAACTTCTCTTTGTGGGAGATAATCAGCTTCAAGGTCTCACCTCCACTGTATTTCAAAAGAAGGCAGCTCTAAGAATTGACTCTTCACGTGCTGCTTGTCTTGCTATAATTATGCTAGCCTATGAAATTCTTACAGAAATACCAGTACAACCCAATCTAATTTGTCTCTTTTTCTTCCTGGTTATGTCTGTACTGGTGTAAAGAGAGACTGGACAACGGTATCATGACTAGTCCAATTTTCTAAGGTATCAATGATTGTAAAGCCATAAACAAAGAGGAATGAGATTGCAAAATAAATGCAACCAGAATTCAGTACAAAGCACTCATAAGTACATCCATAAAAATAACTGACTGAATTAATTATTAAAGTAATTTTATATACTCTACACTACAAATTGCAAAACTACCTAAGTGACTCCAAAATATCCCCAGCAAAGCACTTTTGAAAATCCCACACGGCAATTACGTTCTGTTTTACGTCTCCTGAACATTAAACACTTTTCATGAGAGGACAGTTAAGTCACTTACCGAAATAGAGTAGATAGTATCGCTCCACCACACACTGTGTTGATGCTTGAGTGCCCATTTTCCAAGTAAATTGGTCCATTGTAGTTTTATCTAGCTGTCTGACAGAAAAAGAGTAACTGTCAAGAACTCATTAATATCTTTTTATCAATGTACGAACTGCTAAACTAAGATTTGATTAGCAATGCAATCAGACATTATAACAGCATTGCAGAGATAATATAGAGACTGAAAAGCGTGGAGATTTTTCTTATATTTGTAAAAAATAAAATAAATCTTTACCTTCTGTAGTCCCAGAACACCTGCAGATACAGTGGAGTAGAGTGACCTTAAACTGTATTTGTTCCTACAGAGGAACTACCCATTTGTGAGTTATTTCAACAGATTTGTCAAGACAGTGCTGTTTTCACTATTTTATGAGAGAAATAACAAATGCTAGCACTGTTCCTCAATTCCCAGCAGACCCGAGAACCAACAGAGAACTCTGTTGCTCAGTGCACACACACCCCAAATCCCTTTCTTTGCCAGATTAAACACAGAAATGGCACAAAGGACAGATTTATTTGGCTCATGCTGGAAAATTACTTTTCTTTATTTGTATTGTGGCAGCCTCTAGGAGCCATGGCAGTGGATCTGATCCTCATTGTATGAGGACAAACAGAATTAAATGTGTTAATTAAACTCTAAGATGCTTAAAAGCTAAGCCAAAATACATGCCAAATAAGAAAGAACTATGATAATCTGTGAACTTCCATTCTGACCACACTGCGCCAAAAGACGTCAGCAAAAGCTATGAATGCTACAATTCTTAAAGAGCAAGAGACACGAACAAGCCTCAGAGTCTGTCTGAGATCATGCTCAGGACAAATCTGTGGCCCCACACCAGTTTTCCTTGAAACTAAGGGAATTTTGACATGAATTTCAATGGGAAAACCAAGCAAAAGTTGCCATGACTGAACTCCAGAAGTCTGCAACTGAAGTCTGTTGCCTACACGGGTTCTAGCAGGAAGCTAGAGCCCTGCACAATTATAACCAAACAGGAAATGTCAAGAAATAATATTTGTTTTTAGATAAATCCATGAGTTTCAGAAGTTCAGTAAATGTGGATGACTAATGCATAGTAAACCACCAATGAAGAACCTGATTTTATTCTTATGATTTCTACAAGAATTATTTTTAGAGCAACATTTCATAAACTTAATAAGAAGGAAAAGAATCTTATTAACCAGAAAGCTGGTCTACATTTTGTGGCCATGTTGCTTTAAGCAAGACATACAGCTGAACAATAATTAGGTATAATAACTACATTATGTATGTCTTACTTCTTGTAAATGAGGTCCCATTTTTGAATTATAAGAATTACACATTGTTTTAACTTTGAATTTATCTACCCACTACCACTGATATTTTCACATGCTAGGAAAACCAAGCCTCTCCTTGAGATAGCTTGCCTGCATTCTACTGTATTTTCTTTTTTTAACTGTTAATAATTTCAGCAGCTGCTGAATCATAAGGAAATTAAATTAATAATCTGAATTTAGCAAAAGAGATGTTAAACTTCACCATAGAGCCATGATAGTATATGAGAGATTTATTTATTAATTTAGAAGGAGAAGAGTATCATGGTGCTATATATTTAAAAAAAAAGACAAACAGTAACCCACAGGGAAGTTTATGAAGCAGAATCAAAAGTACTTATTTTAGGGCTACTTACAGGTACAATTTAATTAGTTCTTTGATTAGTAAAATGTAATCAGCCCCAGAGAAGGGGACTACAGAGGGATTATTTACTGCTTGCAGTTGAGGGTCTAGCTACAAGCTTAAATACTTTAAAAAACTTTTAAAAAATATTTTAGATGAATGCCAGTTACTCTTCTCTAAGCAGGTACTCCTCTGATGGGATAAACCTGTACATTGTGGTGATTAATGACTACCCCTTAGCATGGGGTATTTTCACTAGCAGGTTTCCAAAGATGTGTCACAGCAGCTCTGCCTAAGCCACCGGCACGTCCCTCCACCTGCAGCTCCTTGTTGCTTGTGTGCAATAACACCCATGCAAGCACTGGGAGACCCTACAGACAACAGAGCCCCAGGCTCCTCATGAAAACAAAATCCTATGCAAACTAGACTTTTATTGCAATATCAAACCTGTTTTTAACTTCAGCAACAATGAAAATTAAAAAAAATAATTTGAGTGTAAGTAGAAGAGTCAGATGGCTGGTGTGTGATTTTCCTATTCAAGTAACATCCACATGGGTAGGACCCAAAGCCATCATGCCAACTGACAGTGTTTATAAAAAACATTGTAAAATCTGCATATTGTATGAATTATAAAGCCCCCTGCACCAGCCAGGTGGTCCGAGTGCTCGATGACTGCGTTCTCACCGGGGGACAGTATTCTGAGTTTAAACACATTGCAGGGTCACACATGTGGGAATTTCACAGTGCTGCACCTCTTCCACAAGGAAAGAATAGACGATATCAGAAAGAAACTCTCCACTGAAGTATCCACAGCAATGCTGCTGGGTGCACTGTCCTTTGAGGATTCCCTGGCATCGGCCGAGGTACGGCTGTGTCAGGCAGGTTTTGCAGCAGCCATGCAGCAAGCAGGCAAAGCTCACCCTATTCACACCCACTCCGGAGGCCATTCTTTCTGAAGGATGCAAAATCACGCAGTAAGGCGCCTCAGGAAAAATGGCTTTTCTCACAGAGAACAAAAAGATCACTGTCTGGCTCCGAGTTTAAGGGGCTGCTTTAAATTTTCATTAGAGATGTGGAATTGCACAGAGCCACAGAAAGCAGAACAGTGGTGGATGGCAAAAGCACCTTCCACAGAGTCAGACTGCAGATCCCCAGCCAGACTCCTTGTTTGCCACTGTCAAATATCTGTCTTATTTTTTCCTACAGGGCTTTAACCACCGATAAAGTCTTTTAATCAAAAGCGCATAGCACAACATCAAACATGTAATCAAACATTCATCCATGCACCACTGTATTTAACGAGCAGAGTACAGACACGAAGAAACAGCAAGATGCTGCTCGTGACCAACAAAGCCAATGGCAAGAATCTTGCTTTCACAACCGCAAGCAACAAACAAGCACACTGAACGTTTGCACATTAGCATGCTTCATCCAAGCACAAAGTTACCCCTTGTGCACGCAGAGATGGCAAATTCCTCCGCAAATGGCCAGTCAGATCCTTTCACCATTATTTGGGACTATAATGATAGTAACAGCTCAACTACACACAAAATTATCTACTAGTCCCACTGAGCCTGGGAGCTCATTCAGGGCTTACTTGACAGTTTATTCTCCAGACGGCTCCCTTTCTAAAGGGAAGATTTCCAGTGGTGAACATGTGCATTTTTTTGCTATTGAAAATGTTCTGCCTTTGCAGACACGAGTTAAAACTACCGAGGGAAAATAAGCGCAGGCTGTACAGTAATTTCACTGATATTGCAGAGTTAAGGCAGGAACTCAGATCTTTCTGCCCTATCTACCAGTGCCCTGTACACCAGTGCCCTATCCACCGTGTACTGGTGCAATTGCACTGCAGTCACGCTGCTGGGCGAGCAAATGAAGCGCATATCTATCACTGCGTTGTGCAGAACAAGGCTGCCTGTGTGGGCTCAGAAGTTATATTCATTCGTGCCAGGTACCTGCTCACTTAAAGAATACAAAGTCCCCAGGTTCTAATTCACTCTTCACTGGGTCAAACCTGAAAGGATGAGGTTGCTCTGGGTGAGAAATGTAAGGATTAAGGATTAGGCCTTTAAGCATTGTGTTTATTTGCAGAAATACTGAAATGTAAATAATTTCAATTGTACTGTATACCCACACCTTTTTGTAACAGCAGTTACAGTAGTCATACATGGTGGTTTTGCCTAATAAATTTTTTCTTTTATATTGTCAAAATCATTTTAAAAACTGCAACACAAAATGCATGATTGTACAAACTGAAAGTATTATGACTAAGACAATTACTTCACATGCACTGAATGTATCACGAGTATTAAAAAATGACTGAGCTAGAAAAAGAAATGTAATGGAAGCTCATTTCCTCTCCTTAACTATAGCTTTGAACGGAAGTGAATGCCTGAAAATTGTGTGCCTGGTCACCTCCGGTGAGGTGTTGACAGCTTGAGGAATCTGTCACCGGGGAACAACTGGTAAATTTAGTTTGGCATTAAGGACCCTCTCCCCTTTGAGGTGTTTCATACCACAGGTTCTGTTTTGAAAGTAGGGCCATTTGGCCTCTCCATTTCTTTTTCCTGTCCATGACAGGCAGAAATTTAAAAGGGCTGACAGTAAGAAGTTATTAATTTGAAAGACTTACTTTCAGATGGAAACAGACTAAAAGAAGGGAATGGCTGACCCCAGATTTCTCCAGTTTCCTGGCAGAGGGCTTGGAGTCTGACACCCTGGAATTTCACTATGAGGTAAACCCAAGAAACTAGCCCTAGAGAAACAAAGGGTAAGAATATGGATGTTTAGCTATGAGTTTATCCAACAGAGAGGAAAACTGACAGCATGAAGAGACACTATTTTTTTGGAGACGATTCTATCTTCTGTGCTGGTCATTCTTGTGTGCTCTTCAGAGCCTACTCTCAGCCCGAAACTCTTTGTGGGTGAAGGCGAGATGGAAGCAGGGAGCACGCACCGCTGTGCTGTTCATCGCCTGTGGATTGCTCCATTTGTTACAGAGGCGGTACACGTGTTTGTTCCTGCTGTGCCTTGCCCGTAAGGGATGAACTGCAATCAGATGGGCGGGATGAAGATGGGGGGTGTGGTGGAAAACCGAGGTTGTGTGCTACTGTGGGAGCCCAAGGATTCTGGGTGGCAGGAGTCTGTTCCAGCAAAGGGGAACAAGAGAGCCCCTGCAGTGAGCTCTGCACTCCTCCCAGACCAGGAAAAACACAGATACGGTCAGCTGGGACCCAGACCTATCGACATGGTGTCCACACCAGCAAGGTCTACAGAGTTCCAACAAGGCTTACTGGGAATTGCCTAGCAGAATTCATATTTGCATTGGTTAGGTTCAAAAACACATTCTTAGCCCCACGTGTAAACTATATGAGTACACCCACATTTTTTCAGTGCCTAAACATGGGAGAGGAATGATTATTTTCTTCGAGTAATCTGAGTCAGATGTTGTAATGAAGTATTTAGGAGCATTATCCATTCTTACTCATAAAGCTGAACAATATTGATGCTTAAGCACATGCTTGGAAAGGCATTTCTCAGATCCTTGCAAGGCTCTTTCAGTTCAGCAATCTGAAAAAAAGTGATATGTTTTTGGAAGTCTGCCAGAGCCATGATAAATAATACACTGCCCCTGATAGTTTCAATACAGCAGTTCCCTGAAACTCATTTCAGCCGAAGAGCATCCCTCTCCTGTAAACACTTTTGCTGGTCTTGTTGGTACATGATATCAATTAACTATTTACACACAGTTGAAGTACTGCATTTTACCAAACTTTTTGGAATATAAATATTTTTAAGCCTGGTTCTCTGATTATGTGCCACACAGTTACAGCTGCATGCCTAAGCTGAAAAGGAATTCAGGGTGACTAGAGTCACGTACATGCAGAAATTCTGCTGCTTACCCTTTGCTAGTGTGTTAACCACGCCTTCAGATTAGGCAGAAGTTATGCAAAATATGCAAAATATATGCATGCAGAGGTTCCTCTCCTCACTTGTGCAATTACAGGATTTTCCAAGGTTGGATGCAACCTGAATTGGAGTAGAGGGCTGCATAGCCAAGCACATGAGATATATCATTGAGTTTAGGAAGCAATGCTGCACTGGCCAAACTAAATCCCTGTGAGGCTGTTCAGGAACGTCCATACCTCTTCAGTTGTTTAAATTAAAAGGAGTTCTCTGCACAGCTGTGCTCCTGACTTCCTTCTGTGTTCCAGTTTTAGATCCTGTTCATTTCCTAATTTCTTTGTAGAGTAAGAGTTTATGCTGGTTCTGGTTTTATGTCCACCAATGTATCCTGCTCAAAGTTTCCATCTTTCAGCACAGTAGACCATAGGTATCAGAACACACTATCCAGCCAAAGGAGTATTCTGCATATTTATCAGCCTATCTGCAGCATGGATATGGGGGTGGCTGGCAGCACAAGGTACTGGAGTAAAATTTCAAGTGTTTGTAAATTAATTTTAGTCATATTGGCCACCTTGCAAACATAAACATAACATCTACAGAGCTGCAGATGGAGGAGGTATGTGTTACTCTTCACTCCTTCAATGCCACAACTAACACGATACAGACGTGCAGAAGCTCACGCAGCTCTCCTGAATCCCATTCAGCAAGAACAAACAGAAGCAGAAGAGTCGAAAAGCCTGGTTCTGCCCATGCACAAGCACAAACATCAAACTCACAGAAAACTGTACAAGGAATAAAGCTAAAGGAAAGCCTTTCTCCAAACACAAACATCTGAGGATTTGTTTAACGATTAAAGATGAGAGTAAGATGTCTAAATTTAATCTTCTCTCTGCTACAGACCCTCTGTGATCTAATGCAGGTGACTCCAGGTGGGACCCCTCTGACCACTGATGCGGGCATCAATGCCAGGATTCCCTAAGATTCCTTTTGCAGTGAGTTGAGCTCTGAGTCATCGAGACAGACACAGTTTATTAGTGTACCTTATGGAGGGTAACCACATTTGGTCAAATGCATCTTAATTGGCAATAAAGGGAGCACAAGGTGATTAAATTAACAGTTATCTCAAGCAAGGCAGGTGAGGAAATCTTTAGCATTCCTTGGAAAAAGGCACCAAAACCAAACACCCCGCTGCAGCAGAGACTGGGGCTTGCCTGCTCCATGTGCTCGAGGGAAGCTGCACGGAGAACTTTGAGACACGCTTGGAATAGCGATTCTGAGGCTTTTAGCCAATTTCTTCTGGCTGGCAGAGCCCTTCACTGCACTGGGGAACTGCAGCAGAGATGAGAAATGCCGCAACGCAAGTGCGCATCTGTGTGGCAGGGAGGGACACGTCCCAAACCAGGGCATGCAAAAAGCGTTTGGATCGTGTTTTGAAGGCACACTGAAGACTGATTCTGGTTGAAGAAGGCAGTGCAAGATGTGAGGAGCATAGAAATATGTCAATGTGGATTGTTGACTCTAGTCCCCTGCTACTGCAGCCCTGCAACATAATGCTTTTGGATGTAAGCACCTCTAAATTCCAGCAAAAGACAAATCGCTACTTTAACTGGGTTATTTGTAACAAAACTCAAGGACATGTTTTGAAGCTTTATCCATGGGAAGGTGCACTACAGAAGCACCACATGAAGAGTAACGGAGCTATTCATAAGAAAAGACACAAGCAGAGCAAACAAAAATGCCTGCATAGGCCATAAATCAGCAAAGAAATGTATCCCTGTGCAGTGACAAGAGAATTGGGTCCACCTGCAGCCAGCATGCAACCTGCTTACCTTGAGGGGACAGATGGCCCCTCACAGCAGTCACCTTGAACTCCTCAGGTGAAGCTGACAATGGCAGTAGTATTTCAAACAGCAATTATAATTGAAACTCAGAATCGTTCAGGCTGGAAGAGCCTTGAGCAGATCTCTAGTCCAGCCTCCTGCACAAGGCAGGGTTAGCTATGAGAGAAGACTTGGTTGATTGGGGCTTGATCCAACTGGCTTTTGAAAACCCCCATGGACTGACACAGCACAAGCACCCTGGGCTGCTCCACTGCCTGGCTGTCCTCACAGGAAAAGTTTTTGCATACTCTCTTACTTCAGTTTATGTCTGTTATCTCCTGTCCTCCTGCCGTGCACCACTATGAAGAGCCTGGTTCTATCTTTCTGTTAACATTCTTGTTGATATTGGAAGCTATTAGGTCTCCCCAAAGCCTGCTCTTCTCCAGGCTGGACAAGCCCAGTTCCCTCAGGCTCTCAGCAGTGCATGTACTCCCTCCACTGACCATCTTGGTGGCCTTCTGTTGAACACACTCTGGTTTGTCAGATGTTTATCCAGTCCTGAGTGCCCAAAACTGGATGCAGTATTCTAGAAGTTGTCTAACAAGTGCCAGGTAAAGGTGAGTAACCACTTCTCCTGGTCTGCTGGCTAAGCTCCTGTTGCTACATCCCAGGATGCTGTTGGCCTTCTTTGCTACCAAGGCACATTGCTGGCTTGTGTTCAGCTTGTGGTCCACCCAGACCCTCAAGTCCTTTTCAGGAGAGCTGCTGAATACTACCATGCCCAGCATCCCATCAAACAATAGCTATTGTCTGAAACCAGATGAACTGTTGCGCAGAGTGAACCAAGAGGTCCCACTAGTGCCCACAGCTTGAGAACTTCAGAGAAAGCCGTGATCATTACCTTAATCTTTAGCCATTTAAAGCCCTTCTTTCCCAGTGGGACTGTCACATTGAAAGGGCTGATAGAGCTGAAGACTGACAAATGCTTGCTGCTTCCTTTCCTGTGGACAGTGCTAACGACTAAGTGGTTGCACTCTCCCTCGTTCCCTGTAACAGTCTGTACCCAATGCCAGAAGTACAGGTACCATTTTCTTCCTTTAAAAGCAGAAATCAAGGTACAAATGGATCTGGGTATAAACAGAAATAAAGGGACAGATCTCCTTCTGAAAGGAACTCCTTTTTTCAGTGGGAGAAAATCACTGACACACAGCAGACGGTATCATGGGTTTTGACATGTTCTTTTTTTGAGGCCTTTTTGAACCTCTCTGCAACAGTCGTCTGTGCTACCCACTTTCAGCCTAATATTTTGTATATACATTATACAGCATCCTTAGAAGACAAAAGCATTACGTTTTCTAAGACCAGGTGAATAATTTTCCGTCCATAATTTATTCAAAGAATTTTGCTTCTATCTCTGTTTACAGAGTTTTTCTCATACAGATGGTATTTTTGTAACATATTCACTAGTTGAAATTTTCTGATGAATAACTTCTGTGAATAATCCTTGGTCTGTAGCTGGGTTTTGCAAATTCTCATCTTTCAGACATGTAGATCTTTAAGTTCTATTTTATAAGAATTTAATTTAGCCTCCTGCTTTGTCTGGGAAGTAAGAGGTGAATGGTGCTGTGAAGTTGCAATACCTTGTTTTGTTGGCAGCACTGCTCCTGACTGCAGAATGATGCTGGAATTATCTGCAAAAGCCAGAAAAACGATAGAACGGGATTTCAATGTCAACAATCAAAGGAACAGAAGGAAAGGCAGCCACAGACTGCAAAAGTAATGAAAGTGGGATTAAAATTTTTCTCTATGGCTACACTAATTCCTCAAGGAGCACAAAGTAGTAGATTTACTGTGGGAATCCTCAGCCAGTTCACCATGAAGTCAGCTTATCACTGCAGAAAAACTGCTAGTACGCTACTTCTTATCTTCAAGGGCACGTATCACTTTTGGTTTTCACATGATTTCTGTGCTCATGCAGGATGCAGGCAAGACATGCCTGAAGAGCAAAGACCTCCATTTGCCAGAGCAGATTTAACATTGGCTGCAGCCAATGGTCTCACACCTTTTATTTCTCATACCAATGCCAGTGAAGTCCCTGACTTCACCTGAATCTGCCAACCAAGTGTCCAAATGAGGTGGTGATTTCTACAGTGAGTACCAAGCAAGCTGCAGGACATTTATATTTACACTGATCATCAAGTAGTAAGGATTTCCAGTCGTTACTGCTCAAAACTGGATATGGAAACTGCTTACTTGCAATGGATACTTCCACTCACTGTCTGTCTCGGTGAGCTGCTCTTGGTGTCCAGATGTTAATGACATACTGATCCAAACAGCATAGTCCGGTGTGATTTATTAAATGGTAAAAACACAGCATGAATCATATGGGGTGGTAATGATTTCTCCTTTTGTGCCATGCTGTTCTCCCTCTTCTGAAAGCATAGGTGTAGCTTGATGGACAATCAGAAATTGGAGAAATATGGGCTGCCAAATGTCTCAGCAGATCTCTGAAACTCTCCCCTGCCCTGAGGCATGATCCTGCGTGCTACAGCCAGTCCTGATAGCCATTTGTCTAACCTTTCCTTTAAATCTTCACTGAACAGATTTACAGCCTCCTTAGGTTCCAGCTACTCACACAGTAACAGTTTTGTCTGGCTAGTTTGTTTGTTTCCTGATATCTAAAGTAATCTCCCTGATTGCACTTTAGTAAATTGCTCTTTATCCTACCATTGGTGGCGACAGAACAACTGTTAACTGACATCTTTATAAGTGTGTTTATACTTCTGAAGACAGTTGCCATGTCCTTACATTGCGATTTCTTTTCTAGATCAAATGATCAAATTCCATCTTTCCTCGTAGCTTACATTTCCTAGAGCCTGTCACAGTTTCAGTTGCTATTCTCCTACCTTGTTTGCCTACATCTTTCTTTAAGAGTAAGTGTAATGTTTGAAACTGGATAGAGTGCTTCAGCCAAGTCTGACTAGTGCTAAATGGAACAGAAATAACGCCCTCCCTCCCATGTCTTACATACCATCCTCCCGTTACTAGAGCTCAGAGGAACACAACTATTTTGCAGCACTGCACAGTCTACGACCCACTATAATCCCAAGATTCTCTTCTGCAGTATTTTTACCGAACTAATAGTCCTCATTTGACATGTGCTATTCCTTCCTATGTGGCATACCACATAATTTTTCTTCTAGAATTTTATCGTGTTGAGTTCAGCCTGGGTCTGCAGTATATCAGGGTCATTTTAAATCTCAGCTTTGCACTCCGTGGTTGGAATCACTGCAAATGTTATAAAAGTGCCCTCCATTCCATCAGCTAAGTCATTACAGAAAACACTGACCAAAACTGTTCCCAGACAATTCCCTGGGAGGCTTTACGTGATATGTCCTTCCGCTCTGACAGCAATTATCAACAAAGGCTTTCAAAATACAGGCTTTCATTAACAAGATTATTACGGACTATTATACAAAAGCCAAAACTCTTTGTACATGGCGTGTGGTCAGTAAAACCAGTTACCTCCCTTCTGCAGACGAAGGCTGAGTGCCGTATTAAGAAACCTTTACAAAGTCAAATATAAATCCTATGCAATATCAGGGAAAAAGAACCCCAAGTTGCCCACAGCCACAGTCACCGACAGCCCTCTACACAACTGCTGTTTAACAGCTACGGCTGGAGAATGTAAGCATGACTGTTTCTGTATGCCCACACAATTCTGAACCGCAGTCCAATTTAGTTTAGAAAAAAAAGAGGTATTTTGCTAAAATTACCATAGTATAGGTTTTTCGTTTGTATTACCATAGCAACAAAGGGCCTTACTCAAAATGAGACCCCTCCGCTGCTCTGGGTGAGTGCACAATGCTCACCATGAGAGCCAGCCCCCGTCCCACCGAGCACAGAGGTGACGGCCCCCACCCCCCACCGAGGAGTTCATCTGCGGGAAATTTGCTCCAAGACCCATGCCTAAGCTGGTAAGAAAAAACAGAGGCCAAAAGCATCACCATCTGTGTACCCTCCAGGGGACAACAGCACACGGGATGGGAGTGGTTCGCGCTTCAGAGTCTGTGGCAGAGCTTGAGCTGCTGGTGTCTGCTTAACCCCGGCACCAAGACTGAATTCACTGCTCTCAGGCAGAGACTCAATTCACACAGAGCAGCTTCCACACAGACGTCAAACCAATTTCATTAAAAAGTAGAGGAGCGGGATGTGCTGCTAACCTCTGACAGTCGGTAGTACCAGTGTGTTGACTGTCACTGCACTTTGCAAGGGTGCCACCGGAGCAGGGCACGGTTTTGGCTCTCTTGGAGTCATCGCTATGGATCTGGAAGGGAGAGAGATGCTGTGATTTACGCTCTAACGGACACTTCTAAGGCCACTTCTCTCACCAAAATACAAATAACGGTACCGTGGGAGCGGGGAAGCGCCAGAAGTTTTGGGGAGTGTGACACCCACCCGCGGGCACCCCGCTGCTCCCAGCCCCTTCCGCCGGCGAAGAGGAGGCGGCGGGCGGCCCCCCCTGGCCCGCAGCACCGCGGGATGACGCTCTCCGGGGCGGACACGGCCCGGCCCGGCCCGGCCCGGCGCCTTTCCGGTGCCAGCCCGCCGTCGGTGCCAGGGAGAAGCGGCTCGGGCGG